>Ga0172375_10000059_pt1 | contig 148282 bp, 123 predicted proteins | sample LakKiv1m_FD_114537 | JGI IMG/M metagenome (GOLD analysis project Ga0172375, IMG submission 114537) | Freshwater microbial communities from Kabuno Bay, South-Kivu, Congo - kab_092012_11.1m | ecosystem: Environmental > Aquatic > Freshwater > Lake | place: Democratic Republic of the Congo... | reverse complement strand
TCGACTGGCTCACCATAACTAAATGCTCCTTTCCCTTCGGTAACATCAATTATGGCGCAACCGCTCTTATTATGCCTATATGCCTTCCCTCCTTCGGTAACATCTAATGTGGCGCAATTCGGGTCTTCCGCGGAAGTCCCAAGAAACTTGACACCCAGTCACTTACACGCCTATAGTGCCTCGCTTTTTCACCAACACAAAAGGTGTGGAATATGACCAACGAAAAACAGAGCGCGCCGCTGAGAACCGGAAAGGGTGGTTGGGTCCACTACAGGCCGGAAGTCAAACTTCTGGACTGCACCATCCGTGATGGTGGGCTCATAAATGATCACAAGTTTGACGACAAGCTGGTAAAGAACGTATTCGACACCTGCGTTGCCGCCGGAGTCGATTACATTGAGTTCGGCTACAAAGCCTCAAAGAAGATATTCTCGCCTTCAAAATCAGGCCCGTGGAAATTCTGCGACGAGGATGATATCCGCCGCATAATAGGAAAGAAACCGGCAACGACAAAAATTGCCGTCATGGCCGATGCTGACCGCACGGATTATCACGAAGACATTCTGCCGCGTGACAAGAGCGTAATCGATTGCGTCCGTGTTGCCTGTTACATCAACCAGATCCCGCTGGCCATGGACATGGTCAAGGACGCGCACGACAAGGGATATGAAACCCTTTTGCAGTTGATGGCAATATCACATATCAACGAACACGAGCTGGTAGAAGCCCTCGACATTGCGGCAAAGAGCCCTGTCGCCGGGGTCTATATTGTTGACAGTTTCGGGTCACTCTATTCAGAACAGGTGAGAGATCTGACTAAATTATTCCTGCACGCTCTAAGCGGAACAGGTAAAGATGTAGGCTTTCATGCCCATAACAACCAGCAACTTGCATTTGCAAATACACTCGAAGCACTTATCACCGGAGCAAACAGGCTTGATGCCACGATAAACGGGATAGGAAGGGGTGCAGGCAACTGCCCCCTGGAACTCCTGATAGGCTTTCTGCACAATCCGAAATTCAGGGTTAGACCGGTTCTGGAATGCTGCAGAGACGTCTTCGCTCCTTTGTCAAAACAGATGGACTGGGGTTACAGCATCCCGTACGCCCTGACCGGCCAGTTGAACCAGCACCCGCGTGCCGCCATCAAAATGCGCGCCAGCGACAAGCCTGATGATTATGTCAGCTTCTACGACCAGCTCATGCAGGAAGAATCGTAGAAAATAATTGCGCATTTCGAATGTTGACGGCGCGTTGCCCAAATCAATTCCATGCGAATGGCAGGGTACGCTGGCCCAACACGCCGTTGAATGATGAATTCCAGCAACCCGTATGTCCCCGAAGCTCACAGGCCAAGGAACTGGATTGCAAGACCAGACAGGAGAATCGCAGCGCCGGCCAGGGCATGCGCATATCTTTCCGTCTTACCAAAATGAACCAGATTGATCCCCCATGAGCCGGCAAGCACAATCCCAAGCATCGTAAGAATCGTAACTGAACCGAATATCACGGTCACAAGCACAAGCCCGATCATGCTGTGCTTCGCCGCCGGGTACATTAGAATGGGTATAAGGGGTTCGCAGGGACCAAAAACAAATATTGTAAACAGAACCCACGGCGTAATATTCGCGCGCTGACTCTCATGCACATGGCTGTGCTCATCAACATGAGAATGATCATGGACATGTCGAATTGTACTGTCGTGAACATGGGCGTGACTGTGCGGTCTGTTCCTTAAAGCCCTGTGCATACCCCAGATGCAATATGCAAATCCAAACCCTACAAGAAGCCATCCGGCAACATTACCCCTGAACCCCTCGAAAGCCTCAAGCTTCATTACCCCAATGCCAAACGCGACGCCCAGCAGTCCGAGAAGTACTGAACTCAATATATGCCCCAGTCCGCAAAGAAAAGTAATAAACGCTGTCTTCGACAAAGACCACTTCCTGGCCTTGCTCATAACAATAAAAGGCAGGTAATGATCAGGTCCCAAAACTGTATGGATAAACCCCAGAGAGGCCGCGGTTACACACAGTACAAGTATTTCTGCATTCATTGTATCCTTTCGTCCATGATCAGGCCGATTCCCTGCCAGTCATCGTCACCGTCAATTTTCCGTGCTTTACGCCCCTGGCCGCAATCAGACTGTCTGCAACCGCCTTTACGCAATCCGCCCTGCCCCGGACGGCCAGCACTTCCATGCAGTTATGATGATCAAGATGTACATGCATCGTAGCGATAATCACATCCCCGTGGTCGTGCTGAATATCTGTTAACAATCCCTGGATATTCCGCTTGTGATGGTCATAAACCAGGGTTATTGTGCCGGCAATCTCGCTTTCGCCTTTCTGCCCGGAATGTTCCACCAGTTGAGCACGAACCATGTCCGCAACCGCCTGGGACCGGTTCTCATAACCCTTCTCCCTCAACATGGCATCAAGCTGACGAACCAGGTCCCCCGCCATCGAAACACTGAACCTGCAGACTGATTGTCTTTTCATAAGTGTTACCTTCTGTAAAGAATGTAACACCAATAACAATTACTCGTCAAGACAAACAGGTGATTCCTGCCTGACCATTATTATATAGAGATTCGGCAAATCATGGTTCCAGCCGGTGCTCCGGTCTCACGCATGCCTTATGCCTTCTGCCTTGCATCACGCAAATGTAAAGCTATTATACCCCTTTATGAGAACAACAACGCATCTTACTATTGTTCTGTTTCTCGCAGCGACGCTGGCATCGGGATGTTCCCGTAAAAACAGGCAGTTACCACAAGGCGAAAGAATTGTCTCTCTCGCGCCAAACATGACCGAGATTGTCTGCGCAATCGGAGCCGGCGACATGCTTGTCGGGAGAACAACATCATGCAACTATCCCGTCGAGATTACCAGAAGAGTGCCCGCCGTCGGAGATTTCGGCGCTCCATCACTTGAGTCTGTTCTGGCTGCAAAGCCCACACTGATCCTTGAAGTGGACTTTCAGAATCCCGTTATCAGCCGTAAATTCGACGAATTCCGCCTCAAACGCCTGGTTATGCCATGCAAAACGCTTGATGATATCGCAATTGCAATCAGAAGCGTCGGCATTGTGCTTCACAGGGAACCCGAAGCAGAAAGACTCGCCGACTTCCTAACCGACGAAATAAGAGAATTCAGAAAGGCCGCTCCTAAAAAGAACAGGCCGAAAGTATTCGTGGAAATATCCAATAACCCGCTGATAACAGCCGGCCGGAAATCTTTTATCTCGGAACTGGTTAACCTTGCCGGAGGGGAAAACCTGGGCGACAGGATTGCCCGTCCTTACTTTGAAGTCTCATCGGAATGGGTTGTGTCACACAATCCCGATATTATCCTTTGCCTCGAAAAATCATCACCCGGTTCTTCCCGCAAGCTGGCGATGACACGGCCAGGCTGGCAGATAATCGCCGCCGTCAAAGGAAACAGGGTGTACGACAATCTGAATATTGACGTGATTTCCAGGCCCGGCCCAAGGGTTCTCAGCGGAATCGAAGAACTGCGCCAATGTATCGCAGGAAAGAAGAAAACAGAGTGACAGATGAGAACCTGATATATGTTTAAAAGAAACCACACAACCTGCTTGCTTCTTGCAACTCCTGTCGTGTTACTGCTTTGCCTTATGTCCGGTTCTACGGGGTTCGGCATTCCAGACCTGGGCGGCGAAACTGGCCAGAGCATTTTTCTTCTACGTGTGTACCGAGTTCTCACAGCCCTACTGGTCGGGGCCGCCCTCTCATGCGCGGGCACAGTCCTGCAGGCACTCCTTCGTAATCCGCTCGCCGAACCCTACGTCATTGGCGTGAGCAGCGGCGCCGGACTTGGCGCCGCCATGGCAATCGTATCAGGTATTGCAGCCATGAACAGCGCCACCCTGCCGGCGTGCGCGTTTCTATGCGCAATTATCACCCTTGCCATAGTGTACATCCTTGCCAACAGCGCAGGAAGGCTCTCCATATACGGCCTGGTACTCAGCGGTGTCATAGTCAGCTCAATATGTTCCAGCCTGCTTATGTCGATTGTTGCCCTGTCTCCAACGGAGGAAATCCAAAGCATAATGTGGTGGATGCTCGGGAATCTTGAAATCTCATCCCTGCCGCTGTTTGGAGTGTCCGCCGTCTTGATAACAGCCGGTATTGCCGGGATCTGGATCATGGCCCCTGAACTGAACGCACTCTCCCTGGGACGCGACATGGCCCACCACGTCGGCGTACACACAAAAATATCAATCTCTATCGGCCTGGGCCTTGCAACGATGATAACCGCAGCAGCCGTTTCAATATCAGGACTTATCGGCTTCGTCGGACTTGTTGTGCCGCACGTAGTAAGAACTGTTGCCGGCCCCGACCACCGCAGCTTGATTCCTTTAACAGCACTGGTCGGCGGATTATTCCTTGCCTCTTGCGATGCTGTGGCAAGAACTGCCATTTCAAGCGAATTGCCGGTCGGCGTGGTTACATCCATCATCGGGGGACCGTTCTTTATCGCGATACTCCGCGGACGACGTAAAAAAGGCTGGATTGAATGAAAGAAAAAACAAACACCCACCACGGATTACACAGAGCGATCTTGACCGCAATGAAAGGCCTGTTTTATTTTGCTTGTGTCGGCTTAGCGGCCTTAGCGGATCGGACTTAGCGGGCTTTGCGTTAAAGATTCTGAAGAAAAGATTATTAACGCAAAGATCGCAAAGAAAGAGTAACGGATAACAATCCATGGTAAAATAATGAAAACTGTCCTCGAGTTTATAAATGTAACGGCAGGATACCACGGCGTCCCCGTCCTCAGGGAACTTGACCTCGCCATCTCGGAGGGACAAATGGTAGGGATTCTCGGCCCAAACGGAGCCGGCAAAACCACCCTGCTCCGCTGCATTACCAGCCTCTGTACCCCGATGGCAGGAACAGTCCGCGTTTTCGACAATGATTCACGACAGTTATCATCTTCCATGCGTGCCAGACTTATAGCCGTCGTTCCACAGGAACTTGAAACACCTGTATCTTTTACCGTACAGGAAATCGTAACAATAGGACGGACAGCCTCTCTCAATCGTTTGAGCCCGCCGTCATCCCGCGACGTGCAGGCGGTGGAAAGAGCCATGGTCTACACGGATGTGGCCGACATGAAACACAGGCCGTTTACTGAATTGAGCGGTGGAGAGAAACAGAGAACCATGGTCGCAATGGCCCTCGCACAGGAACCCAGGATGATACTCATGGACGAGGCCACTTCACATCTCGACATGAACCACTGTCTCGAAATAATGCAGATCGTGGAAAGGCTTAACGCTGAACACGGAGTCACAGTCATCATGGTTAGCCATGATCTCAACCTGACTGCCGAGTTCTGCAAAAGGGTGGTTCTGCTGGATAAAGGAAAAGTGGCAGCCGACGGCACCCCGTCTGACGTTCTTACGGAAAACATCCTCAGCAACGTCTACAGCTGCAGCGTGCGAGTCCAGAAGAATTCGACCAACGGTTCGGTGTGCGTGCTTCCTGCACCAAGGCTGGCGCCAGCACATTCTGGCCGGGGCATTACAGTACATGTTATTGCCGGCGGCGGTTGCGGCGAAGAAATCATGCGCAGGTTAAACCTGGCCGACTACACAGTAACTGCAGGAGTCCTGAACGCGGGAGACAGTGATGCAGAAACAGCCAGGGCACTCGGGATATCCGCGGTGCTGGAGAAGCCGTTCTCGCCTGTAAGCAAAGAGGCTCTTGCAAGGGCAATGCCGATGGTTGATTCGGCGGAAGTTATTATTATCTGTGCTGTTCCGTTTGGCACCGGAAACGTCCAGAACCTCGAATTAGCCGAACATGCGCTGTCCGGCGGAAAGCGTGTCCTGTTGATAGATGGCATAAACAAGCGCGACTACACTGTAAACCGTGACGCCACCGCAAGGGCACTAATACTCTCCCAGAAAGGAGCCGCGGTGTTTACAAATATCGCAGACCTCCTGCGCGCGTTGCCGGCAAAAAGTTGATCCCAGCGCTGAACAAAGTTCATTACCCCTGAACATCAATCTACTGGTGGATAACGTGCCCACAGTTGCTTTGCCTGTCCTCAGGGGGTGTACCTGACCACTCCTTTGTCGGCACTACCATGCTCTCCGGAGCAGACGGGTGTACGGAGAGGCGGATTTTCGTCTTAACTTTCTTCACATCACCACCCACTGCATCTTGCATGTATCCACACAATGACCACTACATGTTGGGGTACCCACAAACTAATGGCTCCGGCGGTACCTCTCTTTTAAAGATAAGACTACTCTTTTCTCAATATTGATCAACCCGTTCCCAATTAACATCGATCGTCTTTTCCATCAGAGAAAGACGAAAACAGGCAATTCGACAAGGTTTTCGACAGAACGACACAATGGCGAACAGAACAGTTTTTTCTCTTTTTTGCATTTTGGTATTGTTTCGCACGAAAGATGCTTTTACTATGCAATCGGTCTTACCAATCTATGAATAACATCAAAGACGTTATTGAGAAAATGAAACACGGGCCTTCCGATGTGGTCGGGCTGGATATTGGCAATACCTGCACAAAGGTCGTACGGCTCAGGAAGAGCAATGATGTTATCTCTGTGGTTTCCGCCGATATTCTACCCAAAGTCGAAATACCCGCTGAGACACCCGATTCGCCGGCACAAGTCCCTCCGCTTCAATTACCTCCGAAACTTAAAGGGCGTTACGGATCACTCGCAGTTACAGGCTCAAACGCAGTAATAAAACTGTTGAGCTTTCCAGGCGCCTTCGATGCCGCCACAGAGGCAAAGGTTGTAGGCAGTATCGGCCTCGACAACCCTGATAACTATCGAATCAGTTACAAGGTAATTACAGAAGGCCACGGAAAATCGGAGTCAAGAATCCTGGCCGTGGCACTCCTTGAATCTGAAACAAAGAATTATCCCATGCTTTTACCCTCAGGCCTCCCTGCCCCTTTCTCACTGGAAATATCAGGACTGGCAACAATGACGGCTTTTCTCCACAGCGCAGGCAAGGAATGCGCGGAGAACGCTGTCGGGTTGATTGATTTTGGAGCAACCACAACTTCTTTTGCCTTATTCAACAAGGGAATACTTGCCCTGGTGAGAAGGTTCAACTTCGGCCTAAATGCCCTCCTGGATAATGTTCAGCAATCACTTGGGGTTGACAGGGAAACTGCCCAGGGCATTGTCTCTGACGGTTCATTCGATATCTCACAGTCCGTCAGCGCCGTTGTTGAACCGCTGATAAAACAGCTGATCGTCTCGCGCGACTTCGTCGAGCGGAGGGAAAACTGCCACATCTCCAAGATGTATGTATCAGGCGGACTAACGGCATCTAGAGACTCCCTGGACGAGATAAGATCCGCAATGAGCCTGGACGTGGTTAACTGGAATCCCCTTGATGGCCTTACACTTACACAGGGAACCATTCCCGATACCCTGACTGGCAAAGAATCGTGTTTATCGGCCGCGATTGGCGCGGCTTTGGCAACTCTTGAGGAAAAATGAACTTACGCGTAGACCTTATTCTGGAAACAGAAAAACGCAGCGCTAGCGTTGTTAACGCCAAGGGCTTGATCCGGATTGTCGCCATCGTGGTTCCGTTAATCGTCATTCTGCTGATCAGCCTGGCAGTGATAAACATAAGGAGCCTAAGCAACGAACTCAAAAACAAAGAAGCCGAGATGAACATTGCCGGCCCAAAACGCGACGAGGCAATCAAGTTCAGGGCCGAGGTCGGAAAGAACAAGCAGGCCCTTGACGAACTTGAAGGCTGGCGTAAATCGCGCATCAGCTGGTCTGAGCAGCTCTTGAACCTCCAGGGAATTATCCCGGCAAAGATTCAGCTCACTTCCCTCAGGATCATGCACGGAATCGAGCCTCCTTCCCGCATATACTCTATGACAATGCTGGGGAAAGCTTTTGGCGACCAGGCAAAAGACAACGTCGAATTGCTGGGTGACATCAAAAAGAACCAGGCTTTCAGCACAGTGCTCAAAGATTCCAAAGTTGCCAGCTACAAGAGGAACAACGATCCGGCAGTCAAGACAGGAGAAATGCTGTTCGGGGTTGAAGCTTCTTATCAGCCACGGAGTTTTAAATGAAATTGCCTGCAGACAAAAAAGAACGGACAAAAATACTGGTCCTGATCGGAATGGGAGTAATAGTTGTTATCGTCCTTATTTTCCAGATGCCGGTAATTGGGATTCAGCCGATCCTTAAGGCGAAAAAAGCAAAGAAAGCCCGAATCGAACAATTAAAGGTGGATATAGCAAACGCTAACAAGGAAATTGAACAGAAGAAGAAAGATACGGACGAAAACATAGACACCCTCCAGAAGATTAAGAACACGGCAGATAAATATGTGCTCGTTCCGGAACTCATGAATTACGAGATACCTGCCGGAAACTATATTGACGAAATAGCGAGAAAACTGAACCTGAAGCTCGAACCGAAACGCCCGCTTGGTATTTCCAGTGAAACCGCCCAGGCTTTCTTCAAGACTTTCACCATGCGAATAGCGCTTGAATGCAGCTATGATGAAGTTGTCAGTTTCATAAAGGAAGTTGAAAGCGGAAATCCCCTGATTTCCGTGGCAAACATTTCAATTTCAGGGCAATTACCGCCAAAAGATATCGAAAAACAAATGGTTTCCTTTGACGTTCAGTGGCCGACATGGGCTGATCCTGAAATGCCGGCAAAAATGGCTCAGCAGATCAAGGATGCCTCGGAAAAAGCGGGGGTGAGCGCAAAATGAAAAAGATTTACGGCTTATCGGTTGGCATTCTCGCAGTGCTACCAGTTATGGTGACGCTCGCCGAAGAAGTCCCCGCCCCGGCAGTACCAGCGCCGGCCTCAACATCATCGACCCAGCCGCAGCAAACCCAGCCTGCTCCTGAGAAGGTTTTGCGAAATCCCTTCTGGCCGCCGGATTACTGGCCTCAGAAAAAAGACCCGTTCGCAACACAACTGTCCGCAACTAATCAGGTTTCTGTAGTTACACCTGACAACGGATCCCAGGCTAAAACAAACGTGCCGCCACCTGACAATGTAATCCACTGGCCAGAACTCAAAGTCAACGGATTGATCAAGCAGCCGAATGGAACCTACAGCGCATTAATCGAAGGCATTCAGGGTGTTGTCGATGTTGGTCAAAAGATATCCAAGGTAAGGAACGGCAGAATTTTCAGATGGCAGATAACGATAATCAACGAAAAGGGAATATTCCCGCAGAAACTCGAAACCAAGCCGCTGAAACGGTAAAACGCATTTTGGAGTGCGGGATCGAACAGGATTTGCAATAAGAGCAGCTTTAACGGAGGAATGAAAACATGAAACAGACAAAACTGACATTATCACTTGCGGTTGTTGCAACCATTTCAGCCATGTTCTTCGCAATTACAGGATGCGAGAAAGACGGAGATACAGGCTCCGGCCTTGATGCCTGGTTCGCAGCCAATCCCTATGTTTCGGACCCAAGAACTTCAACATCATCGCAAAAACTAAGCATGTCGCCTGCAGCGGCAACAGTTACAACTGTCGGCCAGAAAATTAACTTTTACGTCACGGGCGGATCAGCACCCTATACCTGGGACGTTGCAATCTCGGGGGCCGGATCCGTTGCGCGTCAGACTGACACCCAGTACGGCATTTACACGGCAGCATCCATATCCAAGAATAATGTTATCGCAGTAGACGCCGACGGCAGTGCTGCCATTGGCAACATCGAGGTGGCGGTAACAACTCTGTCGATATCTCCTGGTTCTGTTTTCGTATGTCCCGCAGGTGCAGGATCTACGACAATTCCCGCAGCCGCAACATTTACTGCCAGCGGCGGAACACCTCCCTATGCCTGGAGCAGAACTTATGCTTCTATTTCCACTTTGAGCGCAACTTCAGGCAGTTCGACCATATATACAGCGACTGGATCCAACACCAATATTACGGACACAATCACATTAACAGATAGCGACGGGAATATTGCAACGGCATCAGCTGTTCATTTCTATGCGCCTTAACAATTTACAGTTTACGTTCTTATCAAAATAGAGGGGAGTTGAATTATGAGAAATAGATTACTGACATTATCAGCGGCAATTGTCATTGGCCTTGTTTATCTGATCAATGCGCAGGAGCCAGCTCCGGCGCCAAAGGATGCAGCTCCCCCCACCAATGCGGTGGCGGCAAAGGAACCTGCCCCAGCGGCAGAACCTGCCGCTCCAGCAGCACCTGTAGCTGCTGAGCCCGCTCCTGTAGCGCCAGTAACTGCGGAGAAAACACCTGAACTCCCGACAGCTCCTGTAGCAACTGAACCAGCTGCGGCAGCACCTGCAGCCGAAAAAGCTCCTGAACTGCCTGCTGCACCAGTGCCAGAATCCGCAGCAGCAACAAACAGCACAACAACTCCGGAATCCGAGTTTGTTGCCCTGCCCGACCCGAGCGAGAAACCAATCCCCGGAGTAAAGGTCGAAAAGAAGTCCGGCGACACCATGAGCATCAATCTGAACAATGTCCCGCTGGATCAGGTTGTTGAGGTTTTCACCAAGATTTCAAACGCAAATATTGTTGCATTGCCCAGCAGCCTTTCCAACTGCGTGACGGTAAACCTCAAGGACGTGGAATGGAAACCAGCCCTGATGTCGATCCTTGACATGCATCAGCTTGCCCTTGTCGAAAAGACCCCGGGATCCGGCGTCTTCAGTATCGTACCCAAAGCGGCCCAGGAACCTCTGATCGTAGAGACAATGTTCCTGCGATACGCCTCTGTCTCCAATATTGAAGCTGTAGTGAAGAGCATGGCTCCTGCGCCTGGCTCTGTCGCAACATTTGCCTCCAGGAACGCCCTGATAATAAGGGCAACTGACGCCCAATTGCGGGAAATCAAGACCATGATGAAGACCGTAGATACTATGCGCGAGCAGGTATTCATCGAGGCAAAATTCATGGAACTCACAGACGAGGCCATCAAGGACCTCGGAATCAACTGGCAAATCCTGCAGGGCTACAGCGTCAGCGCCACCTCCCTTGGAATGAACTATAAGGAAACCCGCGCGTGGGACCAGAGCAAGAGTGACAAGATTTCGCAATGGGATTCCAGGCGCAACACTGACATCTCGATGAAAGGTTATAATAACGCAGGAGTGGAACAGGCTGATTCCACCATTACCGCGACGCCGGCTTCTTCCGGTAGCAGTACTCACGGAACTCCTGGAACCATGACATATACTACAGCAGGAACCCCCGCCAGGCAGATATCTGATTCTATTGACAAAGGAAAAGAGCTGTCTCAAGACATAGCTAACAGCTTTACGAAAAACGTCTCGGATGTGAGGACTGCAGTGCTTGCGGCTGACGACTTCAAGGTCATGCTCAGCGCACTGAAACAGATGAACGGTGTGTCTGTTGTATCCAATCCAAAACTTATTGTGGCCAACGAAGAACCGGCAACTATCCATATCGGCCAGAGACGGCGCCCGTTCACCTCAAACGTAACAGCAGGTCAGAACGGTATTGCACCTGTTGTCACATACAATCCCGGCGAGCCGGTACTGACTGGCGTAAAACTTGTTGTGACGCCTACTATTAATACTGAAAGCAACATAACAGTTAAGATTGAGCCTGAGCTCACACGTATAGTTTCCGATGAGACAGCCCCGAACGGACAGACATATCCTATAGTTGCAACCAAGACGATTAAAACCGTCTTCTGTCTCGAAAGCGGAAAAACTGTTGCCATTGGAGGCCTTACAGAAACTGACGACCGCGATAATACAAAGAAAATACCCCTGCTCGGCGATATTCCTCTGATCGGAAAATATCTCTTTTCGTGGACACATCAGCAGAAGTCACAGACAGAAACGATTATTTTCGTCACCGTTGGTCTGGCCAAGCCAGAGAACGTTCAGGCAGATGCCGGATTGCCAGAGGACACCGAACTCGCTCAGAGGAAGATGATAGAGCAGAAGGTCAAGAAGCAGAAACACCGGTCGGAGATGGAAAAACTGAACGCCGAAGCAGATGCCAAACTGAACGCCGGCTCTGAGAAGGCAAAGTCACGCCTGATGAAAATGAGTAAATAGGCTGACAGCAGGAACCGCCGATACCCTTTTATAATAGGGATGATTTGTGTCGTTTAAGATCCTCCCATAGACGATGCCGGTGTATTCAGGATTGATTCAGCTTAAGCGCAGCGTTTCACCCCTGACCGGATCCGGGTTCCGGAGACGCTGATGTATCCAATTGAGAGAACGCTTCAAGGCGAATTACTTAAAGATTGAGGAACAATGCCTTCAATAAGAAGAGAAGTTTGGAGTTACGCAATACTCCTGGTTATCCTTTTCTCTATTTCAGCTCTTGCTGTCTGGGAGACCATATTGCGATTCCAGCCAAGTTCCGACGACCTGACGTTCCCTATTGTCATGTGGAGTCTTACCCTGGGATTCATGCTTATAGCGGGAGCTTATGGACTTTGGGCCATTAAGTTCTCAGCCGAGGCAGAAAGCCGACGCAGAATCGGACGCTTGGTCGACGCCATGACATACTTCACGGACGGCCTCATTGCTGTCGACCGGAAGGGAAGAATCAACGGTTCCAACCCCGCATCTTCAACAATTACGGGCATAACCTTTGAGAAGAATATGCCCTTTGCAGCCGCATTCCCGTTCCTCAATGAAACGGACATAGACATGCTCCTGAACAGCACGGAACCAACGGAAGTGGAGCAAACAGTGCTGGTTGCGGAATCAACAAAGACCCTCCGATTCCGATCTCAGCCATCCGGCGATATGGTTCTAGTGGCCATAAGCGATGTCACTGCCATGAATGCCGAACGTCTCCATAACCGGCAGAGGGCAAGGCTCGAACTGGTCGGTCACCTTGCTCGCGGCATGGCTCATGACTTTAACCGCCTGCTGTGCGAAATCTCCGCAAACGCCTCGCTCCTTCAACGCGTCCAGGCCGGCTCTCCTGAAATGAACCGTTCACTCACTGCTCTGAATAAAAATGTGGAAAACGGCATAGCCCTTGCAGGAAACCTTCTTGGTCTCGCACAACCTGATTTTGCATTCCAGCTCAGCGACTCGTTTGATCTTCATATCAACAGGACAGCAGAACTCCTTCGCGACACCTTACCGCTAGGATGGAAAGTGGAAACCTTTGTACCGGGAGAGTTTCCAACTATCGGCCTTACCGGGATTCAGATTGAACAGGTTGTATTCAATCTCGGAATACTCTGCGCAGACGCTTCGGCAACACAGGGAATCATCAAGATCGCAGCCATGAAACCCGGCAACGACTATCTTCTTGCCCGGATTAATAAACAATTCTCCGCAGTAATAATGGTAACAACCTCAGACTCGGACATGGCGGTGCTATCCAGTCAGAAGGCTGAACAGAAAACTTACGGCGATGCAGGAATCATCCTGTCGGTAATTAGATCAATTATAGAGGAAGCTGGAGGAGAAATGGAATGCCTCACCGCCGGTGATGGCGCGCCTGTTTATCGTGTCGCACTTCCGCTCGGCAGCCACCAAAAAAGATCGATAAAAGACAAGACGGAAGAACTGGCAGATGAACTCAAATCCTATATCGCGCAGTGGTCGATTCTTATTGGAGGTCCAACGAGGGAACTGGTGCCCCTTCAGCAGTACTTAACCGCTATTGGCGCAAAGATTGCAAACGTTGATAACATAATGTCCCTGCTTTCGCACATTGAAGGAGATGTGAAACTTGATGCAATCGTCATCAGCAAGAACCTGCTCGGCTCGGAATCCAAAGGACTCCTCAAGGCAATATTGAAACTCCGTCCCTCGGCAAGCGTTGTGGTGCTCGCAGAAGGCCGTGATCTTGAACAGGGAGTCGTCTCCAACGATGTGGTGTTTGAATCACTGCGTTCAAGTCCGGCCAAGATTCTTACAGCATTACTGGAAGCCCGAAGCCTTACCGTATCGCGAAAACACAGGTAAAGCAAAGCTGGGTATAAACCACTGCACTGATGTCACGGATAGTGAATGAATTAGCTCCCCGAGTCTTCTCTTCCGTCTCCATCCGGTGGGAGCACTATGTTGTCAATGAGCCTTGTACGCCCAATCCGCACGGCGATTGCCAGCAGGGTTTTCCCTTTAACAGTCGAAACCGGTTGCAGCGTCACGTAATTAACTGCCTCTATATATTCTATCTCCAGGGGTGAAGCGTTTGCCTCAAGAAATGCCCTGATTTCTCCTGTCAACCTGGCGGCATCGACAATTCCCCCGCCGAAAAGCCGGCTGGCAAGACACAACGATCCATAAATACTGGATGCGCGCTTCCGCTCCCCTTCCGAAAGATAAGTATTACGCGAACTCATGGCCAGCCCGTCGGACTCCCTGACAATTGGCGCCACAACAATCTCCACTGGAAAGTTCAGATCCCGCACCATCTGCTCAATCAGCCTCGCCTGTTGCGCATCCTTCCTGCCGAAGACCGCAACATGCGGCTGAACAATATTGAAAAGCTTGGCAACAATTGTCGTAACACCGCGAAAATGTCCCTGGCGGAATTTGCCGCAAAGCCCCGCCGACAAGACCGCCTCATCAACGCAGACACTGTGATCTTTAGCATAAACATCATCAACAGAAGGCCTAAATACAACATCTACGCCTTCACGCTGGCATAACCTGTCGTCGCGTTCATTATCCCTGGGATATTTGCCAAAGTCTTCTCGAGGGCCAAATTGAGTGGGATTCACAAAGGAACTGACAACTACGATCTGTGATATTTTGCGCGCAATACGCACAAGCGACATGTGCCCTTCATGAAGATATCCCATTGTAGGCACAAAACCTATTCGCTTGCACTCCTGCCTGGCACGATCCGCGAAAGCCTGCATTTCCCTCACAGCAGGAATTGTAATCATTTCCCTGCCCGGCTCTTGACCGCCTCCACTAGAGCATCCCCGCCAACAGGCTTTGCAAGAAGACAGTGCTTCGTGCTTTTATCAATAACGTCATTAATTGAATCAGGCGGTGCAAACCCGGTGCAAAACACAACCGAAGGCATTTGCCAGCTATTTTCTTCGCAAAGTTGCTGTATTCTGAAGAAGGCGGCCTGGCCATCCATTACCGGCATATGAAGATCCATCACGATAACAGCATGGTGGTGCCGGGAAAAGGCTTCTACAGCCTCCTGCCCGTTTGCAGCAATGTCAATGGTACAAGCATTTATACCTGACGACAGTATCATTTGGAATAATCTAAGAATTGTCTTCTCATCGTCAACCACAAGCACACGGCCATGATCGCACTTAACCAGTTCCCTGGACACATTCGCTTTTATTTCCGCAGAAATCATTTGCGTACCCTTACGCTTTCCGCTGTCTACCGCGGGAAGATATACATCGAAGGCCGTTCCCTCGCCCTGTTTACTTTCAAAATCAATATACCCGCCATGGTTCTTGACTATTTTATAAGTCACACTCAAGCCAAGGCCGGCGCCCCTCCTGTTTCGGCTCTTCTTCGTCGTAAAGAATGGGTTGAAAATCAGTTTCTTTATGTTTACAGGAATACCGGAACCGCTGTCGATGACTGATATCTTCACATATTTACCTTCGCCGTGCAACATTTCGGCTGCGTTTGTACCTCCGGCAACAGTGGCATTCTCGGCCACCACCTTCACGGTACCCTTGTCCCCAACTGCTTCAACAGCGTTTAAACAGAGATTATAGACTGCCAGAACCAGCTGATCAACAGCCCCGCAGACTTCATTGACATCCGGTGCTACCGATGTCCTTATTGCAACATCGGGAGGAATTGTGCCTTTAGATGTCAACTGCGAGATCGAAGCGGAAACTACATCATTAACATCGACAAGGCTCTTGCTGAAACTGCTGTCCTTTGTAGACAATCGCAACAATTGTTCAGTAATATAAACCATATCTTTGGAAGTCTTCTCGATAACATCAAGCAGCTCCCTGCTGTTTGAGCCCTCCGGCAGGTCACTTCGTATCAACTCCGGATAGGCAAGCAAAGGCATTAACAGGTTATTGAAATCATGGGCAATAGTACCCACAATAGAACTGATGGCAGCCATCTTATCGTCGTCAAAGAGAATTGATTCCGAATTCGCTTCGCTCATTAACATCCTTTCGCCGCCAGCATCAGGTACAGTGAAGAGCAAATATCGATATTAATCAGGTCTTCTTTAAACAAAAATAATCCTTAAAAGCGACTATAAAATAACATATTTGTCAATTTTGTCGATTTGCAGATGGCTTTTTTGTAGTATTTACTAGTTATAACAATATAAATGAAAAGATTAAACTCACATGCTCTATTCCGTTTGCTTGCTTTTGTTGCAGGCCTTGCTCTGCCCACAACAATCTCAAATGCTGTGAACTTCTATGTCTCGACCAACGGCAGCGATTTAAACAACGGGCTTACCGATACATCCAGCTGGAGACAAATATCTTTTGCCGTGACAAATTCAAACATTTCCTCTGGCGACGTTGTTAACGTTGCCGCGGGTGAATACTTCGAGACTGTTATCGACATGACGATTCCCATCACTCTTAAGGGCACAAATCTTTATATCCCGTCTAACCCATATTTAGAGAAATTAATTCCCCTCACAATTATCAAGCCGCAGTCTACGAATGATCCGCTTCGCCCGATGCAGATACTCATCAGGACAAACGGTATTTCCATCCAAAGCCTCACAATTGACGGTGACCCCGACACCAACGGTACCCCCGACATCGCTTATGGAATCTATTCGACCAACAGACCTCTCAACGTAAATCACTGCATCATAAGGAATATCAACGGATTTGGCATCAGTTGCTGGGGTTTAGACCCTTACCCGACTACGAATGACACTGACAGTGTCCGAAGTTATTTCGGATATAACACCTTGACCAATATCACTTCAACGAATCCGCTCCTTAGAGCAACGGCTATCTACATGAACATGGCTCCTTCAACCTGTGAGTTCAACGAGATTGCGGGTGTCAATGGAACAAATGCCAACGCTGGCATCTATGCATATCATTGCGAATATACATCCAGAACAACAAACTGGACGCTTTTAAGAAGCAATTATCTTGAGCGTTGCACCACAGCCATATGGGCAAACGATTTTGCCGCTCCAGGAGAAAAGATCATTCTGACCGGCAATATCATAAACAATGGACTGATCGGCATAAGGGTTACCGCGGCAGCGGGACAGGCAATAATCTCAAGTAACGTAATTTCCGTCGGTGGTGTCTCATTGTCAACCAACGCGACACCTGCTCGTGGAATTTGGATTCATGCAGACAAGGATCCATGGTCAACCTCAAATGCAACAGATCACCTGGTAATTAACAACGTAATCACCGAAACCAGCATAACAACCGACAAAACGGCTGGCCTGCTTTTCGCTTATGATACAGCCATCATGACAAACATGAACAACGGTGTCCGCGCAACAGTTCTTAATAATTACATATCCGGCTTCGACTACGGTGCGTACGTCAGTTCAGGCTCAAATGACGTCTCCCGGCCTCACGATCCGCTGGCACAGGTTGTCTTTCACTCAAACGACTTCTTCAATTCCACAAGTTACGGGCTTCTTGCCACCGGCGTGACAGCAATGGTTGATGCTTCAAACAACTGGTGGGGCTACTATTTCGGGCCCACAGGCATGTACGGAACAGCCGTGTCAACAAACGTGCTATACTCCTGGCCGCTGGGGGCCTACCGCCTCGACAGCAATAGCAATGGCACAAATGACTGGCTCGATCCGGATGATGACGGCGACGGACTTTCAGACACAAACGAAATGGCACTCGGGATAAATCCCGCAAAGGCTGATACTGACGGCGATGGCCTGGCTGACCCTTCTGAATTTATCGCAGGAACTGACCCGACAAACTCTACCTCCTCATTCAAGTTTTACGGCATTTCCCGGCCATCAGGAACCAATGAGATCGAATTAACCTGGTCAAGTGTCACGAACAGGAAATACGCTATCTATCGCACGACAAATATGACTGCAGGATTCACTCTGCCGCTGACTTCGAACATCACAGGCATTGGCTCGACAACTACATATACCGATACAACCGTCTCAGCCTCCGTGCCATACTATTTCTATCGGGTCAGCGTTACAAATTAATCCCTGGATGTGATTTGTGACGGAATAACAACAGGCCACCGAAGTCCCTGGACCCAGTACTCGCGCCCTTGAAGCGCAACTGTCTTGTCTTTCAGGGAACTCAGCTGTTTCTCATCTTTTATTACATAACAGAGCGTAGTAGATAAACCGTTATTACCGCTGACAACCAGCCGGTATTTGCCGGGCTGATTCCACTCTTTAAAAGCTGAACGACGCAGGATCCCTTCATAGCTGACGGTAAGCCCCTGATCCTTCGAGGAAACAAGCCTGTTGGTTACCATTGACTCCGGCGACGGATCAACAAGCCTTCCCGAAGGAATAACAGGAGGACTTGCTGCCACAAAATCCTTTTTAACTGCTTTTGAACCTTCATTGGGAATCTGCGGTGCCGGCTGCTTAACTGTTGGCTTTGAACGGACCACTGGTGTTGTAATATTCGCGGGCTTTTTCTCAGGAATAACAGGCTTTGCAGTAACAACAGGTTTCTCTGCAACAACTGGTTTTGCTTCAACAACTGGCTTGCTCTTGGCTTCAACGGGAACAGGCTTCTCACCCTGCTTCTCTCCCAGGTCAAGAAACTTGCGATTGACCCACAGCCTGAAAGACTGAGGGGGCGCTATTTTGAGCCATTCCCTGTATTCACCCCGAATCGAGACCTTTTCATCCTTTTTAAGCTCACCGACAGATGGGTTGCTGATGCCAGGACCTGTCCGTACCGGAACCTTAGGTGCAGCGGCAACTCCATCTTTAACAAGCTCTCCGTGCACCCAGAGATTCAGACGATCCGGCGGAACAACCTGAATCCACTCGCCATCAACATCCTTGTCAGCCACGAGAATGTCACTCTCCGAGACATGGGTAACAATTCCTGCATTTTCGTCGGGAGCTGATTTCAGGGGAACTCGATTGGAACTGACCTTCAGTTCAACGCCATAAACGTCAAGCATCAGTCCTGCTGACAGAATAACTATGAAAATGAAGCCATAGATGCCTTTGTGAGCGAATTCTTTCAATATTGCACCTCCATTCCGCCTGCAACTGGCACCAGGAACCAATAAGCCGGAACAAGACTAACAATATTTTCAATTGCACGGCCCGCTGCCGTTCAGACACATAACAGCAGGTCAGGCTTAGGACTTTGTCTTCGGAAGACCAACGCCACGGTCCCCCTCTTTCCACTTGCCACGCGCAATAAGAAGATCTATTCGCTCAAAACGCTTTAATACATTGCGTTTGCTGGCTATCTTGCTTGCCGATCTGAGACTTGGATGCTGAGACATATATCGATTCTCCATTACTTGCTACTGCTCTACGGTTCCCGAACCTTCAGGGATCTCTCTGCAGTAACAAAATCATATTCGGGCAGAAGTAGACTAAAACATCTCAGTAATGTCAAATTGTATCTTTAACAGCATTTATATTGCACCATTCAACCCGGCCTAATACACTGACTGACGTGAATTCCCGGAAAACCAACACTTTTAAGTGGAAACTCAAGAAACCACTGGCAATCTTAGACATCGAAGCCACAGGCATTAACACCCGCGTGGACAGAATAGTGGAATTGGCAATCGTGAAACTGATGCCAGACGGAGAGAAGACAGTCCACACTTTTCGCGTCAATCCCGGCATGCCAATACCACGAGAAGTAACGCTGATACATGGAATAACCGATGCCGATGTCGCAAACTGCCCCTCCTTCGGCACCTTAGCCCCCGAAATCCTGAAAATTCTAGAATCATGCGACCTCGGCGGATACAACATCATCAGGTTCGACGTTCCCATGCTGGTCGAGGAATTCCTCCGGAATAACATCGTTTTCGATATCGAAGGAAGATGCATCATTGACGCACAGCGCGTATTCCACAAAAGGGAACCCCGCGACCTCACTGCCGCACTGATGTACTACTGCGGCGAAATGCACTTTGACGCCCATGGCGCTGAATCTGACGCATTGGCAACTCTCCGCGTTTTCGAAGGACAGTTCATGAAGTACGCCGACCTGCCCCAGGATATCGAAGAACTGGACAAATACTGCAACCCCACGGAACCTGACTGGGTTGACCGTACCGGCAAGTTCAAATGGGAAAACGGGGAAGTCGTCCTGAATTTCAGCCGCAAGAAAGGCGAATCACTCCGGTACCTGATAAAAAATGATCCTGATTTTATCAAGTGGATGATGCGTGGAAGTTTCCCCCGCGATATGCAGGAAATACTTCAAAATGCCTGCGCCGGGAAATGGCCTGCCCCTCCGAAAGCGTGATCACCGGGAAGCCGTTCAATACTGGTAAGCCTTCTCTATCTTCTGCGATATATCCTTGTAGCTGATATCTACCTGATAGACCTGCTTGAAATAAACCATAGCCTCTTCCGGCTTCTTCATTTGCTCAAGAATGCATCCAAGCTCATACAGTACATCTTTCTTCGTATCATCCATGGTCGACATCTCGGAAACCGCTTTCTTCAGCTGTTCCGCAGCCATATCCAGCTGCTTCTTGTTCCTGAAACATAACGCCAGGTAGAAGAGCGATTTCGACCTGAACTTCGGATTCCTCTGGGACAGCTGGAACTGCTGAATAGCTTCATTCATGTAGTCGTTCTCGTACAGTTTCACGCCCCAGTCGAACCGCAGCTTGAGATCATTGGGATACCTCTGCACGCGCTCCTGGAGATTTGTGAAGACATACGAATCCCGCTCATACCGCTTAGCCGCAAGCGCTTCAGCATTATTCGATTTATCAAGCTCCTCTATCTCACTGTCAAACTTGGCAATCTTTGTAGCACTCATCATACCGTCCAGCTCGGGATCACCCGGACTCATCGATATGGCCTTCTCAAGGGTTGTTATGGCATCACCAAACGATTTCTTGTCCGTGTAAAGCCTGGCCAGCCCCCTGTAGTAGTTGATATTCATCGGCTCAAGTTTGATCTTTTCAAGCATATCGCTGATCAAAAGATCTGTGTCTTCCTGGCTCTTTACAGCTTTTGCCTCCATCTCAAGAAGACCGGCTTCCTTCTTGTCCTTGATCATGTCCTGGAATGTGCCCTTCTTCTCAGCGGTTTCCTCCCATTTCCCGCTCGTCATGGCGTCAACCGCTATGGCATCCTTCAACGCCTTGGCAACCGTCGGATCATTAGGACACAACTCGCAGAGCTGCTCAAAGCACTCACGCGCGGCACGCGTCCTGCCGACCTTTTGGTAAATCTCTCCAAGGGAAGCTATTATGAGAGTGTCCTCGGGATAGTTATCACGCGCAATCTCAAGGGTTTGAATGGCCACTTCAGGGAAAGATGCGGCAATCGCCGCCTCGGCATGGACCTTGATGAACTTCTTGTTTAAAGGATCTTTTATAAGCAGTTTCTCGGCCTCTGTAAGAGCCTCCAATCCCTTGCCGGCCTTTATCAGGGAGGCAATCTTGACATCCTTTGACACCGACATGGCACTTGCAAACATGTGGGAAAACGAGGAATTCTTCTTACCCTGCCGGGATTTCTGGATCGCGGCGATTCTCAGGTATCGTCTGGCCTGAAGAAAACCGGGCTCAAGGGCAATACACGAAGACAGTAAATCAACTGCATAATCCAAATTACCGCGCTCAAGGGCCGCATAACCCTTATTGTACAGATCACGTACCTTCTGGGAAGTATTCTCAACAAGAACTTCAGCCATAAGCCACAATCCTTCTTTTAATCGGATTTCAAATTACAACAAACCATCCAAAAGCGTCAAGTATTGATAATCCTTGCCATTCCGGCGGGAAAAGTCTCAACTATGTGACGTTGAAGAGGTTGCAGTGGACCATTAATGAATAGAAAGCATTGCAAGTGAATCCGGCATCAGAACGAGACATGAAGCAGCTGAACTCATTGCGCCCATTTCAACGGCTGGCCACAGTCTGCATGCTTGCAGCATGCACAATCACTTATCCACGGTCAGCCCAGTCCGCCGATTCAGTCAGCCTGTCAGGGATTGAGGCCCTCAGGGGATTCTCACCCTCAACACAATCATCATCCAACATCATGTTCACCGGCAAGACTGCCGTGCTTGAATTCGAGTCTGACAGCCGCAGGATCTTCTTCAACAAAACGCTGATCTGGCTGAATCAGTCCGCCACAGGATCAAACAAGAACTTTGCCATCTCAAAATTCGATGCGGACAACCTAATCACACCGCTTCTCCTGTTTGACCGGAAGGAAACAATGACAAACAGGACATTGACCATAATGCTGGATCCGGGTCACGGCGGAAAGGATACCGGCGCAATGGGCCCACAGAAGTTATATGAAAGCAGGGTAACGCTGGACATAGCCCGCAGAACAAAGAAACTGCTTGAAGGCAGGAAGATCAAGGTCAGGCTCACCCGGAAAGGGGATTCAACGCTCACCAGGGCGGAGAGAAGCCAGCTGGCCAGGAAATATAAAGCCAGCCTGTTCATCAGCATACATGTCAACTTCGCCGAAAACAGGAATGCCGGGGGCATGGAAACATACATCGTGGCTGGCCAGGGCTTTCCATCAACCGCAGGAAACGGCCAGGACAGCAAGAGCACGGCGGGAAACACCTTTGATACTTCAAATATTCAACTGGCCTACTGCGTGCATCGCATGGCACTTGATCATACCGGGGCAACTGACCGGGGAATACGGCATGCCCGGTTTGACGTCCTCGCTGATGCACCATGCCCAGCCATTCTTTTTGAATGCGGTTTTGCGTCAAATCCAGTTGACGAAATAAATCTCCTGAAGAAAGAATACCGTCAAACCGTTGCGGAAGGTATAACCAGGGGCATCAAGACATTCCTGGATCCCCCGTCACTTGCAGTTAAACCCGCCATTAACAAGCCAACAGGTACAAATACCGTCTCCATAAGTGACTGCTGCCCAGGGACTTCCCCCTGCAAAACAGCTGCCCATCGCTGAAACTCACCATCTTTGCTTGATAGCCTTTACATAATTGTATTAACTCCAAAGCAATTTACGAATATGTAGCAGGAGAGTATGAACAAAGAACAGCGTCAGGAGATAGAACTGGAGATTCTTTACCGCATCTCACAGGCCATGGCACACCAGCACGATGTCTCTGCCCTGCTGAACGAACTGCTGGATATCCTTGAGACTGAAATGGGAATGCTCAGGGGCACCCTTACGCTGCGTCGTCCCGATACCGACCTCTTTGTAATCGAAGCTTCACGGGGACTCACAGCCGAAGAACAGAAAAGGGGCCAGTACAAACTGGGCGAAGGCATAACCGGCCGCGTTGCAAAGACAATGAAGCCCATCCTGATACCGGACATACAGAAGGACCCCAACTTCCTTGACCGCACCAGGGCAAGAAAGGGTGCAAGGGTTGCCTTCCTCTGCGTTCCGATTATCCACCAGCGGAAAGCTATTGGGGCATTGAGCATAGACAGGCCGGCACAGGACGTTGAACCTCTCAAACACGATCTCAAGTTCCTTTCCCTGGTTGCCGACATAATTGCCGAAGCCGTCGCCGGCATCCGGGAACAAATAGCGGAACGCGAAAGCCTGATGGCAGAAAACCAGAGACTCCGCAAACAGCTCGGAGATCAATACCACCCAAGCTCCATTGTCGGCAACTGCAGCAATATGCGCACAGTTTACGAACAGATCGCACAGGTCGCCGACAGCATGGCAACCGTCCTGATCAGGGGGGAATCAGGAACAGGCAAGGAACTCGTCGCCAAGGCCATACATTTTGCAAGCTCAAGGAAGAATAACCCTTTTATTGCGGTCAATTGCGCCGCCCTGCCCGAACAGCTCATCGAAAGCGAACTCTTCGGCCACGAGAAAGGTTCTTTCACAGGAGCTGCGCAGCTGCGAAAAGGCCGCTTTGAAGCCGCAAACGGTGGCACACTCTTCCTCGACGAAATCGGCGATATCACCCCTGCCGTCCAGGTCCGCCTGCTTCGCGTTCTCCAGGAACGCACATTTGAGCGTGTTGGCGGCAATTCACCCATTAAAACCAACGTGAGAGTCATAGCTGCCACAAGCAGGGACCTGGAAAAGTCCATCAGGGAAGGAAAGTTCCGTGAAGACCTTTTCTACCGCCTGAACGTCTTCCCCATCCACCTTCCGCCTTTGCGCGAACGGCGTTCGGACATCATGCTTCTTGCCGATTTCTTCCTGCGGAAATACAACGAGGTCTACAGCAAACAGATCAAGAGAATATCCACTTCCGCCATAAACATGATGATGTCATATCACTGGCCGGGAAATGTCCGCGAACTTGAAAACTGCATGGAACGGGCGGTGCTGACAAGCATAGACGGGGTCATACACGGTTATTCCCTGCCCCCATCCCTGCAGACAAGCGAACAGACCCATACGCAAATGGTGCCTGATGAAGGCGCAAACCTTGGCAACATGGTTGAAGCATACGAACGTGAAATCATTATCGATACGCTCAAGAAATACAGGGGAAACGCGGCTGCAGCCGCACGCCACCTCCATACAACCCAGCGTATCCTTAATTACAAGATTCAAAAACTCAGTATCGAACCGAAAAGTTACCGGCAATAACCCTGACAAGGGCCAATAGCAGGGATGAGCACTGACTCCAACGCATCATCGCGGAACGAAACCGGCATTTCCCCGGGGGAACGCTGTTCCCTCCCGGAAAAAGCCGGCCCTGCCTCCACCCGCGCAGGATTCACAATCTGCATCCTTGTTCTCTGCATCCTGCTATACGCAGCGCTGCGAATGCGGTGGATAGGCCATCTTCTTGTATGGGACGAAGCAATGAGCCTATGCACCATCCGTTCGCTCCTGTCTCATGGAACAGACGCATTCTCCAACTGGTTCTGGAAACACCCCCCTCTCTTCTCGCTGCTTACAACGCTGCTTCAGCCTTTTAAAGCCGGATTTGCGGAAAGAGTCGAACTGATGTCTGTGGCCATAGGAGCGCTCAACCTGGCGCTCCTTTTTATCTTGAACAGGAAAGTCTTCGGTACAAAAACTGCCCTCTGGACCATCTTCTTCCTTGCCGTCCTGCCAGGCAGTATCTTCTTTGATGTCTGGATAAAGACTGATCATACTGTGACGACTTTCGGCCTGCTGGCGCTGATCCTGCTGTTCTCAGGGAAAAGCCTCTATGCAGGAGTTTCGCTTGGACTGGCCATGCTGTCGAAGGAAACCGCCGTATTCTACTGTTCCGCTGCCTTCCTGCTCTGGGCCTCAGGGGCAACCGGCAGGAGGACCCTGACGGATTTTTTTGCTTTAACCGTCATCCCCCTTCTGACCTGCGGCTGGTGGTATTGGGGGGTAAAACTCTGCATCGCAGGAAACCCAACAACCGGTCTTTCCGGCTCCCTTGCTGGGTTGCTATTCGGCGGCTTCTCCGAGAATATTAAATTCGCCATGGGAACACAGACCGGCTTCGATAATGTCTGGTATTACTACTTCCAGAAACTGCCGCTCCAAATAGGCCTCATGGGAATCATGTTTTCCATCGTTGCATTTGTCCTGCTCGGCCGCGTGCTCATCTTGGGAACCAGTGACAAAAAAGAAACATCCGGGAGGACATCACACTTACGCCTTCTCTGGCCGGTCTTCGTCATAATACCCGCATACCTGGTTCTATCATCTATCACCAGTAAAGTGCCATGGACGGTAATCTCCATACTGCCGGCATGGGCAACTCTCCAGGGCCTGGGTTTCTCAAAACTCCTGTCAATGGTAACTGCCTCTTCACCAGGCAATGAAACACGCCCGTCGCGAAGGACGATCATGGCCGCCTCGGCAGCTTTGATCGTCATTGCAGCCCTGCTCAATGCTTACAGGAGCGACTACGAAACGACACTGAAGGCTACGGCACCGGGCCAGTGGCGCGGCGCACATTATTCAAGGGATATTGCCTGCAAGATGAACAGCCTGGCAAAGGATGATGAACGCATTCTGCTTACTTCATTCCACTACTGGAAAGGACTCGGCCCGGCCCATCCCTGCCCCCTCTTTGCGTGCTATTTCACGCGCAAGTCAGAAGTTCTTTTGCGCCACTACGACAGGTCCTTTCCTGAACTTCTAGGTGATATCAGGAAGTACCGCCTGGACTGGGCCCTTCTCTCTCCGGAACCGGGCCGGGCCGAACGGGAAATAATCAATGGTTTCTCAGGAAAATACGGCCTCACGCCTTGTATGATGGAAAAAGCCATGATCTTCAGGACTACGCCGCTCTACATGGAAAAAGAACTTAATCCCGGCGGTAATACAAACCCTGTTACGCCCGGGCAATCAGTTCCCTGAAACTCGAGAAGAGATAAAAAGGATCATGGGGCCCGGGACCGGCTTCAGGATGATACTGCACGCAGAACATCGGTTCTTTCCTGTGCCTTAAACCCTCGACCGTCTGGTCATTCAGGTTGATATGGGTAACCTCGATCTTCGACTTGTCGAGGGTATTGATATCAACCGCAAAATTATGGTTCTGGGAGGTTATCTCCACCCTGCCGTTCGCCAGGTTCTTTACCGGATGGTTGCACCCATGATGCCCGAACTTCAGCCTGTAAGTACTGCCGCCGGCGGCTATCCCGAGTATCTGGTGCCCCAGGCATATTCCCATTATGGGAAGCCTGCCCATTAATTCTCGCGCACAGTCAACTGCATAAGTCACGGCCGCCGGATCAGCCGGGCCGTTGGAGAAGAAAACCCCGTCCGGCTTCATTGCCCTTATCTTTTTCGCCGGTGTCTTTGCCGGAACAACCGTTACATCCATCCCGCTCAACCGCATGCTCCTCAAAATGTTCCACTTGATCCCGAAATCCAGCGCCACAACCTTCAAATCCATCTTCGGCAGCGTGTCTGCAACACCCCAAACGCTGGTCAACTTTCCATCGGCATCCCACCGGTAAGGCTTTGCGCAGGACACCTTGCTGGCGTAATCCTGGCCATCCAGCCCGACCCACTCCTTGGCCCTTGAAATCGCATCCTGCTCATCAACAGTACCCTCAACCGACATGTAACCCTTCAGCGTACCCTGCAGCCTCAGTTTTGTGGTCAAAGCCCTGGTATTAATCCCGGCAATCGCGGGAACACCCTGTTGCTCAAGGGAACTTTGCAGTGACGCATCTGACCGCCAGTTACTTGGCCCGTTCATGTCATTCATCACAAAGCCATTTGCAAAGAATTTCCTGGATTCCATGTCCTCGCTGTTGATCCCCGTGTTCCCGATCTCAGGATATGTCATCGTCACAAACTGGCCGCTGTAGGAAGGATCACTGAGGATCTCCTGGTAGCCGGTCATTCCGGTATTGAAGACAACTTCGCCTAGCGCGTCACGGACCGCACCTGCAGAATAACCGCACAGTACCGTGCCGTCTTCCAGGGCAAGGAACGCCTTCTTCTGCCTTTTCTCCTGCCAGTTCCAGCGCGGCAAGCCGGCCTTGCCGCCGCCAACCTTCCTGTTCTTCTTTGCTGGCTTCATCAGCTTATTTGTCCTTCTTCTTGAAAAGATTCAGCCGCGGTGCATGCCGGTGATATTCCTGCAGGCTGCACACTTCCATCCGCTTGTTCTTCTTCAATGTCTCAAGTCCGTTTATCGTCGCCCGGAACCCGTCAATGGTCGTGGATATCGGTATCCCGCGCGTCACGGCATGCGCCCTCATCTTCACCTCGTCCATCTGCGGCTCTGCACCGCTGGACGGCGTATTCACGATCCACGCGACGCTCTTTTCTTCGATCAAATCAATCACATTAGGCCGCCCCTTGGAGATCCTGAAAATCGCATGGCTCTTTATACCGTTATTCCGCAATACCGTGCTTGTACCCAGCGTCGCGTAAATGACAAACCCCAGGTCGATCAGGCGCTTCGCAAGAAGGATCGCATCTTTCTTGTCCTGGTCCCTCATGCTCAAAAAGACATTCCCTGCAACCGGCGGCGCATTGCCTGCCGCCACCTGGCTCTTAAGGAAAGCCATGCCGACGGTCGAATCAATGCCCATAACCTCACCCGTGGATTTCATTTCCGGGCTGAGCAGAATGTCAATTCCCGGGAAACGGATGAACGGGAAAACCGCCTCCTTGACCGAACAGTGTTTGGGGACAATTTCCTTTGTAAACCCCGTGTCCTTGAGCTTGAACCCTGCCATTACCAGTGCTGCAAGTTTCGCCAGCGGCACGCCAATGGCCTTGCTGACGTAAGGCACTGTCCTCGACGCCCTTGGATTGACCTCAAGGACATAAACGTCATCATTCTGAATCGCGTACTGGATATTCATCAACCCGCAGACTTTCAGGCTCTTCGCCAGGGCGAATGTGTGCTTCCTTATCGTGTCCTTGGTCTTCTCGGAGAGAGTTGGAGCCGGAATCGTGCATGCGCTGTCACCGGAATGAATTCCCGCCAGCTCAACGTGCTCCATGATGGCGCCGATCACCGAAGTCTCGCCGTCGGATATGCAGTCAACATCAACCTCCACGGCCTGCTCCAGGAAATCGTCGATAAGTACCGGCCGCTCCTCGGAAACACGCACCGCCTCGGCCATGTATTTCCGGAGCATCTCCATGTCATATACAATCACCATCGCCCGCCCGCCGAGGACAAACGACGGCCTCATCAGCACGGGGAACCCGATCCTCTCGGCAATCTTCTCAGCCTCAGCCAGGCTTGTGGCAATCCCGCTGTTGGGCTGCTTGATCTTAAGGCTGGTAACCATGTCCTTGAAATACTTCCGGTCCTCCGCAACCTCGATGTTCGCCGGGCTGGTCCCGATGATGTTGACCCCGTTCTTCTCAAGGCTCTTGGCAAGGTTAAGCGGCGTCTGCCCGCCGAACTGGACAATGGCGCCCCAGCATTTCTCGTTACGGTAGACATTCAGCACATCTTCAAGCGTGAGCGGCTCAAAATACAGCCTGTCGCTGGTGTCATAATCGGTACTAACAGTCTCCGGGTTGCTGTTGACCATGATCGTCTCAAACCCTGCGTCCCTCAGCGCGAACGAGGCGTGCACACAGCAGTAGTCAAACTCAATACCCTGCCCTATCCTGTTCGGACCCCCGCCGATTATCATGATCTTCTTGCGGTCGCTGGGCCTGCTGTCATTGTCGCCGCTGTAGGTGGAATAAAAATACGGAGTGTACGCCGTGAATTCCGCGGCACAGGTATCAACAAGCCCGTACACCGGAAGCAGCCCGGTCTTCTCCCTGGCTGCCCGCACTTCAGTTTCAGTGCTTTTCAGCAGGTACGCAAGCTGCCTGTCGGAATACCCGAACTCCTTCGCCTGCCTGAACAGGGCCGGATCCTTGATCAATCCCGAAACTGAACCGGCACTGCTGATCTCATCTTCGTACGCAACCAGTTCCTCAAGGTGACGCAGGAACCAGCGGTCAATCTTTGTCAGCTCGTGGATCTTCTCAACAGTCCAGCCTCGCTTGAAGGCGGCCCTGACGACAAATATCCTGATCGCCGTAGGCCGCACAAGGAACGCCTTGACCTCGGCATCACTCATCTTCTCAAACTTTTCGTCTTTCCCGTCCGCCCCGAATCCGGCCCTGCCGGTCTCAAGCGAACGCAACGCCTTCTGGAACGACTCCTTGAACGTCCGCCCGATGCTCATCGTCTCGCCTACGGACTTCATCTGCGTGCTGAGAGTGTCATCGGCAGCAGCAAACTTCTCAAACGCAAACCGGGGAATCTTGGTTACAACATAGTCGATCGAAGGCTCAAAGCATGCCGGCGTCTCCCGGGTGATATCGTTCCGGATCTCGTCCAGCGTATAGCCAACCGCCAGCTTGGCCGCTATCTTGGCAATCGGGAACCCTGTCGCCTTGGACGCCAGCGCGCTGGAACGCGAAACCCTGGGATTCATCTCGATAATAACCATCCTGCCGTCTTCAGGATTCATCGCAAACTGCACGTTGGAGCCGCCCGTATCAACGCCTATCTCCCTCATCACGGCAATCGAGGCATCCCTCATCCGCTGGTACTCACGGTCCGTCAGGGTCTGTACAGGCGCCACGGTAATGCTGTCGCCGGTATGAATGCCCATCGGGTCAAGGTTCTCAATCGAACAGACAATTACACAGTTGTCCTTTGAGTCACGCATCACCTCAAGCTCGAATTCCTTCCAGCCCAGGACCGATTCCTCAATCAAAACCTCGGATGTCGGGCTGTAGAAAAGACCGCGCGCGGCAATTTCCTCAAATTCCTGCTCGTTATAGGCAATTCCGCCGCCGGTCCCGCCCAGCGTGAAACCGGGCCTTATCACCAGCGGGTATTTGCCGATCATGTCACGCGCCTTGCGCGCCTCTTCTATAGTGTGGCACGACGCGCTGACAGGAAGATCCAGGCCGATATTCTGCATTGCCTTCTTGAATAGCAGGCGGTCCTCGGCCTTGCGGATCACATCGGCCTTTGCCCCGATCATTTCCACGCCGTAGCGCTCCAGTATCCCCTTCTCATGGATCTCCACGGCAAGATTGAGCGCCGTCTGCCCGCCAAGGGTCGGCAGTATGGCATCGGGCCTTTCCCGCCTGATGATCTCCTCGAGGATGTCGGCCGTGAGCGGCTCAATGTATGTCCGGTCGGCAAATTCAGGGTCCGTCATGATTGTCGCCGGATTGCTGTTGACCAGTACAACCTCGTAACCCTCTTCCCTGAGGGACTTGCATGCCTGCACGCCGGAATAGTCGAACTCACAGGCCTGTCCGATCACTATCGGGCCCGAACCTATCAGCATGATTTTCTTTATGTCTGTCCGTTTAGGCATGATACATCATTTTGCAGACTTTTTTTTGCGCTTTGCACGCGGCTCAGCACCCGAACCCCCGTCGCGCTTCGCCACCACTGCCGCGACAAAATCACGGAACAGCGGGTGCGCCTTCAAAGGCGTCGACTGGAACTCCGGATGGAACTGGCAGGCCACAAACCACGGATGGTCCTTCAGCTCGACTACCTCAACCAGCTTGCCGTCGGGAGAAAGCCCGGAAAGGACCATTCCATTACCTTCAAGCTGTTTCCTGTAACTATTGTTGAACTCGAAGCGGTGCCTGTGTCGTTCGGATATGTCAGCCGCCCCGTAGGCCGAAAGCGCTCTCGTGCCTCCGGAGAGCCTGCACGGATACACTCCAAGCCGCATGGTGCCGCCCTTCTTGGTGACCGTCTTCTGCTCCTCCATTAAATCTATTACCGGGAACTGGGTCTTTTCGTCAAATTCCGTGCTGTTGGCGCCTTTCATCCCGCACACATTCCTGGCAAATTCCATGACGGAACACTGCATGCCAAGGCATATCCCGAAGAAAGGTATCCTGTTCTCCCTGGCGTAGCGGACAGCCTCTATCTTGCCCTCTATGCCGCGATGTCCGAAACCGCCGGGAACAAGCACGCCCGACACACCCGAGAGAAGCGCCTTCGCGCCCTGCTTCTCGATCTCCTCCGACTCAACCATCCGGACATTGACCTTCACATTGCTGGCAATGCCGCCATGAGTCAGCGATTCGTAAATGCTTTTGTAGGAATCTTTCAGGCTTATGTATTTGCCGACAACCGCGATCTCTACTTCGCCGTTCCTAGGATGGATCAGTTTGTCCAGCATCTGCTTCCAGTCATCAATCTCAAGGGCATTTACATGCAGGTTCAGCATCTCCATCACGTACACATCAAGGTCCTGCTTGGCAAGCTCAACGGGGACTTCATAAATTGAATGGGCAACGTCCGTTTCTTCGATGACGAGGTTCCTGTCCACGTTGCAGAAGAGGGCCAGTTTCTCCTTGTGGTCCTCCTTCATCGGCCTCTCGCACCGGCAAATGAGGATGTCAGGAATAATCCCTATCGTCCGCAGAATACCCACCGACTGCTGGGACGGCTTGGTTTTCAACTCGCCTGCCGCCCTGATATATGGAACAAGCGTTATGTGCATGAACAGGCCGTTCTTCTTCCCGATTTCCTGCCTGTACTGCCTGATGGCCTCAAGGAACGGGAGCGATTCTATGTCCCCTGCTGTTCCCCCGATCTCGGTAATGACTATGTCGACATCATCGGCATCCAGCGACTTGATTGCCTTCTTGATCTCGTCGGTGATATGGGGAATGACCTGGACCGTTTTGCCGAGATACCCGCCTTCGCGTTCACGGGAAATGACATTGCTGTAAATCCGGCCGGTCGTGTAATTGCTGGAACGCGAACAGTAGGTTCCTGTGAATCTTTCGTAGTGACCCAGGTCAAGATCGGTCTCAGCACCGTCAACGGTAACATAGACCTCTCCATGCTGGTAAGGAGACATCGTCCCGGGGTCGACATTAAGGTAAGGGTCCAGCTTCTGCATCCGTACGCGGTAACCGCGCCTCTGGAGCAGAAGGGCCACCGATGCAGCCGTCAATCCTTTGCCAAGCGAAGACACAACACCGCCAGTAACAAAGATATGTTTTGTCAAGACCGCCTCCTGTCAGAATGTGCCGTCACGCCCGGCAAATCGCCGGGAAGATGTACCTGCATCACGATCCCAAGTCAAGCGAAAGATCTGTCGTGAACTTCTCAAGAGTCTTTTTCCCGCCCATCTGGCCGATATCTACGGGATATTTCCCAGTAAAACATGCAGTACAGAAACCATCCCGGTTCTTCAAAGGAGAAAGCAACCCTTCCACGCTCAGATATCCAAGACTGTCTGCCCCGATAAAATCCCTGATAGCCTGCACATCTTTTGCGCCGGCAATCAGCTCGTCCCTGGTGGGGAAATCAATGCCAAAGAAACACGGATGCGCAGTCGGGGGACACGAAATTCTTACGTGGATCTCCTTTGCGCCTGCGGCACGCAGCGCCATTACCCTGCGCCTTGCCGTCGTCCCGCGCACGATTGAATCGTCCACAACCACCACGCGCTTGCCGTTTACAACCTCTTTCAGCACGGACAGTTTCATGTCAACACCCCTGGCGCGGTCATCCGCCTCGGGCATGATAAACGTCCTGCCAATGTAATGGTTCCTGATAAAACCGTAGTCGAGCGGAATCCCGCTCTTCCTGGAATAACCCAGCGCCGCAGAGTTTCCGCTGTCGGGAATAGGCGTCACAATGTCAGCCTCAACAGGATATTCCTCCGCCAGCCGCATGCCGTATTTCAGCCTTACATTATGGACGTTCTCCCCGAAAACAACGCTGTCTGGCCTCGCGAAATAAACCAGCTCGAAAACGCACTGTGCCTGCTTTTCCTTATCCTGGTCGGCGAATGTGTTGCTGTGCAATCCCGTGCTGTCAGCGATAACAAGCTCGCCCGGAAGCACATCCCGGACATACTCTGCGCCAATCTGGGCCAGCGCGCATGTTTCACTCGCAAAAACCCATCCCTTGCCTATCTTTCCTATCGAAAGCGGCCTGAATCCGTGCCTGTCCCGCGCCGCCATGACACAGTTCTTCGTCATCAGGAGGAACGAGAAGGAACCTTCCAGCTCGCCCAGCGCCCGCGATACACGCTTCGGCCTTGTCCTGAACATCGGGTCTGCCAGCAGATGCACCAGCACCTCGCTGTCGGTGCTCGTCTGGAAAATCGCGCCCGCCTCCTGGTACATCTTCCTCAACTTCGCCGCATTCACCAGGTTGCCGTTATGCGCCACGGCCCAGATTCCATCAACACACTCAACCACGATCGGCTGAACATTCTGGATCCTGGTGGAACCTGTCGTGGAATAACGGACATGGCCAATTCCCATCGGCCCGGTCAAAGTTGAAAGCGCTTCCCGGGTAAGCACCTCGCTTACAAGCCCCTGCCCCTTGCTGGACCTCACATTCTGCCCGTCGCTGACCACCATCCCGGCCCCTTCCTGCCCGCGATGCTGAAGGGAGAACAACCCCTGGTAAATCAGCTGAGCGGCTTTCTCGACGCCGTAGACACCGAACAGACCACACTCTTCATTCGGATAATCAGAATTCATTGTTTGTCACCTGCCGATTTCTTAATCCGGTTTTTTCCAAAATACTGCATTATGCCGAGAGCCGTTGCCCTCCCGTCAGCTATAGCGCGCACAACAAGCGACTGCCCCTTTGACATGTCACCCGCCGCAAAAATCCCTTCAACACTGGTCATGTGATTCTCATTCACCACGATATTTCCCCTGGCATCACGGGCAATATCCAGATCCTCGACAATCTTATTCCGGCCCGGCCCGGTAAAACCCATTGAAATCAGGATAAGCTGCGCGTCAACCTCGAAATCAGAACCTTTCTTCTCCTTGAAAGCCGTCTTCCCGTCTTTGCCCTCGAACCATTCAACCTCCACGCAGCGCAGCGCCTTAACATTTCCACCTGTGCCGGCAAACTCCTTCGTCGAAACACACCAGCGCCGCTCTCCGCCTTCCTTCTGGCTGCTGGATTCCCTCAAAATATTCGGCCACTCCGGCCAGGGCGTGTTCGCCGGCCTTTCGTCCGGCGGCCTGGGCATGATCTCAAACTGGTAAACCTTTTTCGCCCCCTGCCTCAGCGCAGTTCCAAGACAGTCGGACCCGGTATCACCGCCTCCAATAATCACAACTGTCTTTCCCGCTGCAGTTATCTCTTCAGCCTTGTCAACCGCCTCACCGGCAAGCCGCTTGTTCTGCTGGATAAGATACTCCATTGCAAAATGAATCCCTTTAAGCTTCCGGCCGGGGACAGCCAGATCCCTTGGTTCACGGGATCCGCCGGACAGGCATGTTGCACTGAACCTGCTCTTGAGGAAGTTATATGAAATGTCTTCGCCAACCGTCACTCCAAGTTCAAACACAACCCCTTCGTCCTGCATCAGTTTGATGCGGCGATCGACCACCCTCTTCTCCAGCTTGAAATCCGGAATACCATACCTGAGAATGCCGCCCGCACTCCTGGACTTGTCATACACCGTTACCCAGTATCCCGCCTTGTTCAGAGTGTCCGCCACCGCCAGTCCCGCCGGACCCGCACCGACAACCGCCACCTTCTGCGGCATCCTTGCCGCCGGCGGCCTGGGCTTGAGATACCCCTTCTCAAAGGCCTTCTCAATAACAGCCAGCTCAATCTGGCGGATTGTAACAGGTTCATCATTTATGCCAAGCACGCACGAAGCCTCGCAGAGCGAAGGGCATACCCGCGCGGTGAATTCAGGGAAATTGCTCGTGGACATAAGCACTTCCAGCGCCTCCTGCCAGCGGTGATTGTACACCAGGTCAGTAAGCTCCGGTATGACGTTGGACAAAGGGCACCCGCACCCGTGGCAGAAAGGCGTGCCGCAATCCATGCACCTTGCAGCCTGGGCGCGTATCTCGGAATCGAGCAGCCTCAATTCGACCGGCTCGTAATCCTTGATCCGCTCCTCCACCTTCCGGTAGCCGGGATCTTTCCGGTAATATTTGAGAAATCCGCCAACCTCACCCATTGACAACCTCTTCTCTCTTTGTGGCCTCATCTTCCCTGCTCATGAGTCCAAGGGCTCTCCTGTATTCCATCGGGAACACTTTTACAAAAGAATTAACGGCAGTCTCCCAGTTCTTCAGGATGTATTCGGCGCGCCTGCTGCCGGTATACTTGAGATGCTTCTTTATCATCCCGCTTAACTCGTCCTTATCTGCCGCAGCCTCAACGAGCTCAAGGTCAACCATGTCCAGGTTGCACCTGCCGTCAAATTTCCGGTCCGGATCGTAGACATATGCAATGCCGCCGCTCATGCCTGCCCCGAAATTGACTCCTGTCTCGCCGAGGATCGCCACCCTGCCGCCGGTCATGTACTCACAGCCATGGTCGCCGACACCCTCGACAACGGCATTTACGCCGCTGTTGCGTATCGCAAACCGCTCGCCGGCCCGCCCGTATATGTAAACTTCACCTGAAGTTGCCCCGTACAGAAGCACATTGCCGCAAATGATATTCTCTGAAGGATCCAGCTTGATGTCCTTGTAGGGCTTCACCACGATCCTTGCGCCGGACAGTCCCTTGCCAAGGTAGTCGTTGGCCTCGCCCTCAAGCTCCAGGGTCAGCCCTTTTATCCCGAACGCGCCGAAACTCTGGCCCGCCGCACCCTTGAACCTGCACACAATGCTGTCCTCCGGCAAACCGGCCATGCCGTGACGCCTGGCAATCTCACCCGAAAGCATCGCGCCCGTAGTCCTGTTAACGTTCCTTATGGGCAGCTCAATCTCGACCTTCCTGCCGCCTTCAAGCGCGCCGCGGCTTTCCCCGATAAGCTTCATGTCGAGCACATCGTCAATCTCGTGGTCCTGCTTCGCAACACATCTTGCCGGCGTGCGGGAACTTGCCCCGGCCCGTTCAAATATCCGCGAGAAATCCAGCCCCTTCGCCTTCCAGAAATCAATGGCTTCATTCGTCTCGAGGAGATCCGCCCTGCCGATCATGTCGTCCATCTTCCTGAATCCGAGGCTGGCCATGTGTTCGCGGACTTCTTCCGCCAGCATGCGCATGAAATTTACCACGTATTCCGGCTTGCCGCTGAACCTCTTGCGCAGTTCCGGGTCCTGCGTGGCCACCCCGACGGCACAGGTGTTCTGGTGGCACTTCCTCATCATCACGCAGCCGCAGACAACCAGCGGCGCGGTTGCAAAACCAAATTCCTCGGCGCCAAGCAGCGTGCCAATGACAACATCACGCCCGGTCTTGAGCTGACCGTCCACCTGGAGCCTCACCCTGTTCCTGAGCTTGTTGAGGACAAGAGTCTGCTGGGTCTCCGCCAGTCCCAGCTCCCAAGGGGCCCCGGCGTTCTTTATAGACGAAAGCGGCGACGCCCCTGTCCCGCCGTCATAACCGCTTATTAAAATCATGTCGGCGCGGCCCTTGGCCACACCGGCCGCAATGGTCCCGACTCCAATCTCCGAAACCAGTTTTACCGACACCCTTGCAGACGGGTTGGCATTCTTGAGGTCGAATATCAGCTGCTTTATGTCTTCTATTGAATAAATATCGTGGTGGGGCGGCGGCGAAATCAGCGTAACGCCCGGGGTGGAATAGCGCACCCTCGCTATCTCCTCGTTTACCTTGTGCCCGGGCAGCTGCCCGCCTTCGCCCGGCTTGGCGCCCTGCGCAATCTTTATCTGAAGCTCCCTCGCATTCACCAGGTACTCTATCGTCACGCCGAACCGGCCGCTCGCCACCTGCTTGATAGCACTGCACCGGCTGTCGCCGTTCGGCAGCGGCTTGTAGCGTTCCGGGTCCTCGCCGCCCTCGCCGCTGTTGCTCATGCCGCCGATCCGGTTCATCGCAACGGCGAGAGTCTCGTGGGCCTCCCTGCTGATTGAACCGAACGACATGGCCGAGGTCACAAACCTCTTCATTATCTCCGATACTGGCTCAACCTCGTCCAGTGGAACAGGAGTGGTCTTCCTGAACTTGAACAAACCGCGCAGCGTACTCTGCTTCTTCGTCTGGTCATTGATGAGCCCGGCATATTGCCTGTAAAGTTTCGGGTCATTAAGCCTGGTAGCCTGCTGAAGCGCTGTTATGGATTCCGGCGTCCACAGGTGCCGCTCCCCGTCCTTCCTGAATTTGTACTGGCCGCCAGGCGGGAGGATGCGGGAAACTGTCGGCGCCTTGTCATACGCCAGGTCGTAACGGGCTATGGCTTCAGCCGCAATCTCTTCAAACCCTATTCCACCGATCCTCGAAGATGTGCCGGAGAAATACTTGTCCACGATCTCACTTCTCAAGCCAACCGCCTCGAACACCTGCGCGCAGCGGTAACCGCGCAGCGTAGATATGCCCATCTTGGACATGATTTTCAGCAGGCCCTTGCACAGGGCCGTAATGTAGTTCTCCAGCGCCTTCGCCACGCCTATATCGCCGTCCAGCACCTTCCTGACTGCCATTTCGGCGACGATTTCAAATGCCATGTAGGGATTGATCGCAGTGGCCCCGTATCCCAGCAGAAGGGCAATATGATGCACCTCCCTGGCCTCGCCCGTCTCCACAAGTATGCCTGCCCCGGTCCTCAAACCCTTCCTGCTAAGCCACTGGTTTACCGCCGAAACAGCCAGCAGGGACGGGATCGGCGCCATGTTGTCGGGAAGATCACGGTCACTGAGGATAACAAGCGGCTTCTTGTCTTCAACCGAGTCCTCTGCCTCCTCGCACAGGCGCTCAATGGCATCGTAAAGCGACAATGCACCGCCCTTTGCGGGAAATCCCATCTGCAGGCGCGTTACGCCAAAATTCTTGATCTTCAGCGACCTGATCCGCTCAAGGTCCTCGTTCGACAGGATCGGGTGAGGCAGCTTGATCAACCGGCTGTGCTGGGGCATGTCGGTCAGGATGTTCCCGGGGTTGCCCACAAAAGTCATCAGCGACATTACCAGCTCTTCCCGTATCGGGTCGATCGGCGGATTGGTCACCTGCGCGAACATCTGTTTGAAATACGAGAACAGCAGCTGAGGTTTCTCGCTCAAAACCGCCAGCGGGGAATCGTTCCCCATGGATCCAATGGGCTCATGGGCGCTGGAAGCCATCGGGCTGATGATCGCCGACAGATCTTCCCGGGTGTACCCGAACAGTTTCTCCCTGAAAAACATCTTCTCGACATCCGGATTCACCGGCGCCACATCGTTGAAAAGGCCGTGCAGGACAATCTTGTTCTCTTCCACCCAGCGCCGGTACGGCTGCCTCCTGGCATATACCGTCTTGATCTCGCCGTCCTCCAGCAGGCGGTTCTTTTCAAGATCAGCGAGTATTATCTGGCCCGGCCTCAACGCGCCTTTTGCGACAACCCTGGCGGGATCAAAATCAAGCACGCCGGCCTCGGAGGCCAGTACGATAAAGCCGTCATCAAGCACCGTGTACCGCGCCGGGCGCAGCCCGTTGCGGTCCAGGAGGGCCCCAACCCTCGTTCCATCCGTAAACGCGACCGCGGCGGGTCCGTCCCACGGCTCCATCAGGCCGGCATGGTACTCGAAGAATCCCCTCAGGTCCGGGCCTATGGGATATTTCAATCCCCACGCCTGCGGCACCATCATCATCATGGCATGCGGAATGTCCCTGCCCGCCCTCACCAGGAGCTCCAGGGCATTGTCCATGCAGGAAGAATCACTGCCGGTGTGGTCAATGATCGGCAAAAGTTTCTTGATATCGGGCCCGAAAAGCTTGCTCGAGAGCAGTGTCTCGCGCGACTTCATCTGGTTCAGGTTGCCCCTGAGGGTGTTGATTTCGCCGTTGTGCGCCATGTACCGGAACGGCTGGGCGAGTTTCCAGGAAGGAAAAGTATTTGTGCTGTACCGCTGGTGAATCACCGCCAGCGCACTGGCAAGACCGGGATCGCGCAGGTCCTCGTAAAAAGCAGGTAGTTGCGCGCCAAGCAGCAGCCCCTTGTAAACAATCGTCCTAGAAGACAGGCTCGATATGTAGAAATCCGCAATGCCGGAGTCCCGGACTTTCCGCTCAACGCATCTCCTGATAACGTACAGTTTGCGTTCAAGCGCGCCGTTGACGAGGCTGCCGCCGCCGATGAAACACTGCATGATGACAGGCATCTCTTTCTTGGCCTGTCCTTCCACCGCGGACGCATCAATCGGCACTTCGCGCCAGCCCAGCACCGCGGCACCCTCCGCCGCCGCCACCTGGTCAAAAAGGGCTATGCACTTCTCCCTGCCTGCCCGGTCACGGGGAAAGAAACACATGCCGACGCCGTACAATCCTTCGCCGGGAAGATCAATGTTGAGGGAGGAGCATGCTTCGCGGAGGAACATGTCGGGCACCTGGAAGAGAATCCCGGCGCCGTCACCGGTCTTGTCGTCCCCGCCGACGCCGCCGCGGTGAAGAAGATTTTTGAGGACCTCTATGCCCTTCTCTACAATCAGGTGCGACTTTTGCCCGTTGATATTCGCGACAAAACCCACGCCGCACGCCGCGCGTTCACTCTCCGCACTATAGAGGCCATATCCAGGCATTGTTTCCTCATTAGAAGAGCGTTACAGGCTGCAAGAAATACCCGTTACAAGAGTTACAGGTTACAAAAGTATCAGTGGACGCCAGACTTTGCATGTTATCTGCCCTCGCATATACCATCACAGTCATCGGCGTCCATCTGCGGTTGACTCTTCTCTACGCTACGCTTTGCCCCTCTGCGCCTGCCTTTTTCTGACTTCTTAATTCTGTCTCCTGACCTCTGACTTCCGGCCTCTGGTCTCTGGCCTCTGGCTTCTCTCTTCCGTCCTCTGTCCCGTAGTCGCTTCCCGTAGTCGGTGCCTTGCACCCGTAGTCAGCGCCTCGCTCGTCTCTCCCCTTCTTAATTCTGTCCCCTGACTTCCGGCCTCTCTTCCCTCTGTGCCTTTGTGCCTTCTTCCTACACCATAAACATCATCTCGGCATAAGACGGAAGCGGCCAGATGCCGTCAGGCACCAGTCCTTCAAGACTGTCCACGACGCTTCTGAGTTCGAGCATTGCCTTCAGTTCGGCGTCAGAATCAGCCTTCTCAAGCGCAGCTTCCAGCCGCTTGATGTTCTTCTGGAGCGACTCGGATTCATCGCACACTTCATCAAGCAGTTTCTTTGCCTCGGCCGATTTCCCGCCGGCGGCCTTGACCGATTTGACGATATCCGCGAGCTTGCCCTGGTACTCAAGTGCTGCAGGTAGAATCATGGTCTTGGCCATGGTCAGCGCGCAGCCGGCCTCAATCTCGACCGTCTTGTCATACGTGTGCTTATACACATCGTACCGCGACTTCAGTTCCCGCTCGGTGAATACGCCGTACTTCACGAACATGGCCAATGTCACCGGGTCAATCAGCTCTTTCAGCGATTCCGGTGTCTTCTTGAGGTTCGGAAGCCCGCGCCTCTTTGCCTCCTTGTGCCATTCCTCGGAATAGTTGTCGCCGTCAAACAGTATCCTCTTATGCTTCTTTATTATCCCCTGCAGAATGGACTGCAGTGCAACATTGAAGTCCCTTCCTGCTGCGGTGTCCGACTCAAGCTTCGTGCAAATTTCATCCAGGGCCTCGGCTACAATCGTGTTGATCACGACGTTGGCGCCTGCACAGCTCTGGTTCGAACCGACTGCGCGGAACTCGAACTTGTTGCCGGTGAAGGCAAACGGTGACGTCCTGTTGCGGTCCGTCGCGTCACGCGGCAGCGAAGGCAGGCTGGAAACGCCTATCTCGATCCTTCCGCCCTTCTTTGAGCTCTTTGCCCCGCCCCCTTCGAGCTGGTTGATTACATCCATCAGCTGCTCGCCAAGGAATATCGAAATGATTGCCGGGGGCGCCTCGTTGGCACCCAGGCGGTGATCATTGCCTGCCGTCGCCACCGCGGCACGCAGGACCGCGGCATGGCTGTCCACTGCCTTTATCAGGGCGCAAATCATCGTCAGGAACTTGGCGTTTTCGTGCGGGTCATCGCCCGGCGTAAGCCAGTTCTTGCCGTCAGGACCGCAGACGGACCAGTTATTGTGCTTGCCCGACCCGTTTACTCCTGCAAACGGTTTCTCGTGCAGCAGGCAAGTCAGTCCGTGCCGCTCCGCGATCTCGCGCATCACGTCCATCGCCATCATGTTGTGGTCGACAGCCAGGTTCAGCTCCTCGTACATGGGCGCCATTTCAAACTGGGCGGGACTCACCTCGTTGTGTCTCGTCTTGGAGGGAATCCCAAGCCGCCACAGTTCCTTGTCCAGCTCGCACATGAATCCTATTACCCGGCTCTTTATGGAGCCGAAATAGTGGTCTTCCATCTGCTGATGTTTAGCCGGCCTGCGTCCGAACAGGGTCCTGCCGGTCTCAATCAGGTCGAGCCTTTTCGCAAAGTGCTTCTTGTCGATCAGGAAGTATTCCTGCTCCGGGCCCAGTGTCGGATAAGCGCGTTTTCCTTCTGCCTTGATGCCGAACAGTTTGCCCAGCCTGCACACCTGTTTTGACAGCGCTTCCATTGAGCGCAGCAAAGGTGTCTTCTTGTCCAGCGCTTCACCGTGGTATCCGCAGAATACAGTCGGGATACAGAGCACCGAGCCATTTTCGCTCTCTTTGATGAAGGCAGGGCTCGTGGGGTCCCATGCCGTGTAGCCGCGAGCCTCGAATGTGACGCGCAGTCCGCCGGAGGGGAAACTTGAAGCATCAGGTTCGCCACGGATCAGTTCCGATCCGGAGAACTGGCTGATTGCCCCGCCTTCCCTGTCTGGCATCAGGAACGAATCATGTTTTTCGGCTGTGGAACCTGTCAGCGGCTGGAACCAGTGCGTAAAATGTGTTGCGCCCTTCTCCATTGCCCAGGTTTTCATCGCATCGGCTACTTCGTCCGCGATGGCCGGGTCGAGGGTCTTGCCCTGGCAGATGGTCATCGTCAGGGACTTGTAGGCAGTCTCCGAGAGATAGTTCCTCATCGTCTTGCTGCTGAAAACATTTTCACCGAAGGATTCAACAATTTCCTGGGCATTTCCTTCTGCTATTTTCTTTCCGCTGCTTGTTTTCATTTGTTCACCTTTTCTCCGGTTTTATAACGTTAACAACAACCGGTCTGATTATTAAACCTCGCTGCCGCCAGTCAAACTTCAACAACGCCATAAGCCTATAGCATGTTCTTTGCCAACTTTCAGCCTAGACGGAATAATCATTGAATTACAGCACAATACGGCATAATTCGGGCGGTTTCTTCCCGGGATAGCGACATAATTGTAGGGACCATGGCAATTTTAAGACAATTTTGTATTTCCATACCGAATGCCCTGTTATGCGAGATACTATGACCATCCGCAGTTCTGTCATTCGGCACCGCACGAACAAGCCTTCCCTGCTTGAGGTTTGATTAACTCGCGCTCGCCGTCCGCAAGACTCTCGGGCGCCGTTTCCTGGCCCGCGGCAAACATCATAATTCCGGCCTTTTGCCTTTCTTCTCCCCCAAATCGCGGCTATACTGCTGTGAAAATTACAGGTTCTTATCCTGCTAATTAATGGTCACAGGGCCTTCCCTGTATAAACGAAGTTGATTCAGCCTAATACATTTGTTCGCCCTTAGAAAATGAAAACAATACAGAAGAAAGCAATGTTTCTAAGCCTTTATGTCGGACTCTGCTTGTCTTCTGGTTGCCCTACCTTAGAAGTTACATGACTCATGAGCCAATTCTTGATTCATTCGGACGCCCTCACATATGGCGTGTGCTCCTCACGCCCTCAGTGCCTCTCGCAATTTGCTTTCGCGAAATCCCGATGTCAGATATCCGTGCCCTCATTGGTCAACCCCTGTATTTGGCAGTCATTTTCTGGCCACTTCTGGTTTTAGGACTCAAGCCAGATATATGGCAAAATAACTTGTGGAAGAATATATTTGTCATCTACGCTTTTTGCTTTGCATTAGCAATGGCTGCCTCATTGGTCTTTGAGTTCTTTGCATTCTCGATGGGGCCATGTTAAAGAAGATGGGCGAACCATTCACTCAAGGGTACTTTTCAAACCTACGGTTTGAAAATCCCCTGAGCGAGGACGTTGGGCCAGGAAAGAGATATGTAATGACAAACGGAATCGAAGCAACTTACAGCGTGACAAACGCAGTTAACACTCACAGCCAGCTATCCGGACCAAGATTCTTGCAAATAAATGCCCACATCGATCCTGTTTTCGTGATCTGTCTTGGCTTATCAATCCTGTTCTCTATCTTTCTAATTTCGTTTTTCATTGCAGGATTAAAGCACAGACGAAACGATAAGATGCTCGCCGTTTATTCTTCTCTATGCCTTAAATGCGCAATATTGTCACTCGTGCTTAATGGACTGCTTGCTTGTCGCGAGCTAACCTACCCTTTTATTCGAATGGCAACTACAGAGTTTACGCCTCCAATTCTTGCAATGTCTACTTGCGACGTGGCAATAATATTCCGACTTTTTCTCTTATTCAGTCCTGTAGGATTAATAGGCATCATTGCGTCCATAATTCTAGACATCATTCGAAGAAATCAAATTAACAAGACGGAAGAAGGACAAAGCCCAACACTTTCCTGAATGCGAGTTCGAAACCCTGCGGTTTCGAACTCGTTAGGCTCGACGTTGACGGAAAAGAGATGGACCAAAAAGAAATAAGCAGATTAGTTCAACTCTATCATTCCATGTCTCCTGAGGATCTAATCAGGGCAGCAACAGTTGAGAGAAAGGATTACCAGTCAGAAGCTCTGGAACTTATCGACAAAGAATTAGCCACAAGGAACGTGTCAACCGAACAGATAACCGAAGTACGGACCAAGGCACACCTTGAGCAGGAGGCTAAAGACCGGAAGATCACAGGCATTCGCGGATGGCTTCTCGTTTTCGTAATCTTGATCGCAATATGTTCCCTTTCCGGCATCACGTCAGGCCTTTCAGCCCTGGGTCTAATGGAAGACTTTCCCTATACTGCCGCCTTCATTCCCCTCCTCCCCCTTGGATGCTACGGCATTGTTGTGTTCATTCTCCTTATTCTGAAGAAGTTCACCGCTCCCGACCACGCACGTGCCTGCTTGATGATTTTTATCGTATACAACTTGCTTATTTGCGTAGCAGGTATTACCAACATCCTGGAGTTTCGCTGTTCACCATTTCCGGCAATCTGGGCCGGAATGTGGGTCAGTTATATGAAGGAATCAAAAAGAGTCGCACTGACTTACAAGAGAAAAACAGATCAACCGGACCAAGGCCCTGATGCTGGGTCAAAATGAAAACGATAAACACGACTAGAATAACCGGCGGAATAGCGGCTTGTCTTCTGTTTCTTCTAAGTCTGCCATTATACGCACTTTCGCATTTCGCGGCAAAACTGGGAGATGGCCCACCCCACTATCCGCCAGCAATATTTGACATGATTTGCATTTCACTTCCCGTTTATTTCGCGCTAACAGCCTTTTTCATGTTCGTTAACGCAAGGCGTCAGATTATTGCAGTTTTTGGACTCATTTCACTCCTCTTGGTTGTGCCTGCAATTATTTCGGCACTGGCAGGCAAAAACTGGATTATCGCAGGGGTTCTTATCGTATTTCCGTTACTGTGGCTTCTTAGATATATACACAGTACCGATATAGTCCCGGGAACACTCGAAACGAAAGATGTCCTCAAGAAATACGAGATATAAAGGCCCAACCACGCCGCGAACCACATGAACCGCGGCGGTTTGGGAAAAGACGGTGAAGACAGGTGTTCGGCTACTGAAATGAGAATTAAAACAGACTCTATGATAACTGGCCTGGTGTGGGGTATCGCAGGAATACTGTTTTGGTTATCATCCTCGGCTTTTCGACAACTGTTTTCCGACATTATTGGTCCAACAAAAGAACATCCCTTCCTTACTTCCGCCGTTCTTTCCGTGCCATCGGTAGCCTGGTTGATAATCTTTGTGTTTGTTGGCCTCTGCGTTGTTCTTAAGGATCTCTATTTGACGAACGAACAGAAACCTCTTAATTGGCCCTTCGTTCTCGGACTGTTCGTGTTGTCAGTGGTTCTTTTGATCGGCTTCTTACAACCACTGTTTATAATTCATTTGCATATAGGGAAATAGAATGATCGAACCGGAGCGGCACCATTTTTTTGCGTTGTAAGTGCTTGATGATGGGGCAATACCATAAAGTCCAGCCGGCTGGACTGGCGTTTTACAGCCGCCACAATGCTTCCGTTGCCATTGCAGTTCAACGTTGAAAACAGAAAAAGAATATGTTCCAACAAATTATGCGAGCGCGACTCGGGGAACCAGCGGCTGGTCCCCTCGCCGCTCAATGATGGTCGTTCGACACGCATACAACAATGGGAACACGGTGATCGGGTCATGAAAACGATATTTGGAGCCAACACTAACAGACGCCTTCCTTCATCGCGTGCAGAAGCATTGCCTGTCAGCAGATATCCTTACTTGCTTCTACCTGCCTGGCTGTTGCTTGTATCATTGCCCTCGCTCTATGCGGCGGAACCGGCATTCGATGACGGACTCAGGAAGCAGCTCGGGGAATTAACAGCCAGGGGACTGCCGGGTATCGCGGTGCTGGTGGCGCGTGACGGAAAGATCGCGTTCCAGGGCGGGTTCGGCCTGGCGAACGTGGAAACCAAAGAACCGGTAACTCCCGAAACAAAATTCCGCATCGGTTCTGTGAGCAAGCAGTTCACCGCCGCAGCGATTCTCAGGCTCGCCGAGGAGGGCAAGCTGACCATCGACGATCCCCTTGAAAAGTTTTTTCCCGGCTTTCCCAGCGGCAAGGAAGTCACACTGTATCATCTGCTCACGCACACATCCGGCATTCACAGCTACACATCCAAATGGGGGTTCAGAAGCCGGATTGGCAAGCCCATCTTGCCCGGCGAATTAATCGCGTGGTTCCGCGATGACCCGCCTGACTTTGCACCGGGTGCAGGATGGAGCTATTGCAACAGCGGCTATTTCCTGCTCGGAGAAGTCGTGGAGAAAGTGTCCGGCAAATCCTATGCCACATATCTCAGCGAAACATTTTTTGATCCACTGGAGATGAGAGACACCGGCATTTATAAAAATGCCGCGCCGCCCGGACAAATGGCCATCGGCTATGCCGCTACCAAAGGCAAGGTTGCCAGGGCACTCGACTGGGATATGTCGTGGGCCGGTGGTGCTGGCGCAATCTATTCAACCGTTGGCGATCTCTTCCGCTGGAACGAAGCACTCTTCGGCGGGCGCGTGCTGAAGCCTGAGTCATTCAAAACGATGATGACCCCTGTAAAGTTGCCGGAAGACGTGGATGGTCTGACCTACGGCTGCGGACTTGGCATGCTCGAATGCAAACGCCTTCCTGTCGTCGCCCACGACGGCGGCCTCGACGGCTGGTCGTCCAGCCTGATCCGCATGCCGGAACAGAATTGTACCATCGTGGCACTTGGCAATGCCTTGCCGCCCGTACCGGGATTTTCGCCATCCCTGATCGCATGGCAAACGGCACAGAAATTCCTCGCTGATGACATCAAGAAGCTGCCGCCGCTCCAGGAGAATACCGCCGTTGATAAATCATCCTGGCCGGACTTTGTGGGACGCTACGGTTACAAGAAAGCCGTGCTGACCGTCACCATGGAAGGCACGCATCTCTACGCGCAACTCACCGGCCAGTTGAGGTATGAGATCTTCCCGAAGGCAACAAACGAATTCTTCTGGAAAGTCGCCGATGCCCGCGTGGTCTTTCTGCGGAATGCTAAGGGTGAAGTCGTCGCCGCGCGACATACGCAGAAAGGCAGCACCTTTCGCGCGCCGCGCATCCGGCCATTCCATCTCATTGACGGATATCGGGGCCAATGGCTGATAACGATCACCGGAAACTTCGCCCTGGTGATGTCCGTTTTCTGCGCACCGATGTGGTTCTTTGGCCGGAAACGAGTGCAATGGACGTGGCTGGATTTTTCCGTGGCTTGGATTCCCCTTGCCGTTTGGCTCGCTTTGTCGTGGTTAGGCTGCATCCCCAAGAGCACTGACAATCGTGTTGAAGCGGTTTTCGTCGGCGCGCTCACAGCACTTTGCCCCATGATCAGGTTGATCGGAAAACACTGGATCGCAGAAAAGACAATGGCAAGGATAACCGCAGCACTGGGCGCCGCACTCGCTGCCGCTGTATACTTTGCGACCCCATATCTATAAAGAGGGAAAGCGACAAATCAGGAAAACAAGAATATCTCCCCTGCCAATGGGACAATCTCTCTTTCTACGTCTTCCAGCATTGATTAAGGACCCATAACGTAGTACTTCTGCTTGTGAGGGTTAGCCGTTTTAAGACATGTTTTCGAAAAGGATAATGAAAGATGATGCCGCTGATTCAAATCCTGTTCCTTATTGCAGTCAACCTGGTGGCCGCAGATGTGCCTTCGTTCACGATTGTTGAGAATGGCACAACTAAGATCGAGTTCACCAGGCAGAAGGACGGAGGATGGGAAGTCAAGGAACCGAAGGAGCGGCGCGGAATCTGGCGTCTCAACAAGACAAAGGTATCCACCACACGGCACGACGGCGGAAGCGAAACTGATATCGCGCAACAGATGACTATTCCTGAAAATGCGGACTGGAAAACCCTGAAAGAACTCAATGCCGGCAAGACAAAGATCCGGATCGACAGGCAGAAGACAGGCGCAACGGTGACATTCGTTAACGAAGGAAAGTCAACGAAGCACGAGATACGGTGGCCTGAGACCAGGAAATAATGCCCGGACTGGAACTTTTCGGGTAAGCCCTGAAGCCAGAAGATGGATTACTGAAAGGAACTGGTATGAACAGAACACTGGAATTGTCGGATGCGGAACTGCAGGAACTGGATTTCCTGGTCAAAAAGGAACTGCAGAGCAGCGAAATAGAACTTAACCACACGCGTGCTTTTGCCTACAAGGACACTATCAAGGAACGTATCCATCTGCTTGAAAAGCTTTCACCAAAACTCAGCTCTTTCAAGCCGGTAATACCCATAGTGCCGGAGGAAAGGTCACCTTCATCGCCAGACGGGGTCAGGCATCACTCGAAATTGTAAACGGCAGCACACATCGGGAGAGCAGCTTCTGTCCTTCTCAACTGTTTCTCAATGGCTGTTGCACGAAGTCATTTCCCCTCCAATGGCATGGCGCGTTGGCCAGTCCTGAGCTTGTCGAAGGGCTAAACACGCCGCGCAATCCCACAGCCTGCCACCGCGCCTGGCGTGGTCCACAGCCAACAGTTACTGACCAGAAAACTTTATGTAAAAAAACCATTAGCGTCCCACAGGGATCGTAATCGTGATCCTGATCGTAATCGTAATCTCCTCACCCCAAGGATGATTATGAGCACGATTATGATTAGGATTACGAAGGAAATATCAAAAATTACAATCTCGAAAACGATTCTAAAATCTCAGAAAACACGGGGTATTGTGCTCACGAAACGTTGCGTATGGAATGATAGTGTAGAAAAACATAAAGTTTTCGGTCGTAAGTATCTGATAATATGCAACTTGCCCAAAAAGTCTAGTCGACTAGACTTTTTGTGTTTTCAGTCTCCTCACACCTTCCAATTTGGGCCTCCAGCCGGGCAAAAGGGCGCTCTTTCCGGCATTGATAACCAACCCGGAAAGTAGTACCTGTGGTTACGACATCAATTGGTCTAATGCATGGGTTGGGCATCGAGGAAATAAGAATATGAAGAAACCAGTCATGGTTCTGATTACCGGAGTTGTTCTGTTAGTCGGCGGAGTCGCAATAGGATTGGGAGACACAATCATCGGAATGATCCACTCCTTCAATGGCGCTGCGGCGGCGGCACCAGGCACGGTATCACCCGACAAACTTGCGGGAGAGATCGGACACTCTCTAATCAGCCTGTTAATAGGAATCCCCGTGTCTTTTGCCGGATTACTCCTTGTTATAGGAGGAACGATTGCACATTTACGGTCGAAACCTGGAACAGAAACACAAAAGACGACGGCATAACAAGGGCAGAGAGCGTATCAGGTGATCCCGCCAGACACGGGACACCTTCCCTCTCATGCCACTTGCTGCGCAAGAAAGGAAATTGATGAAGACAAGAATACTCGCTCTATTGCTTATCCAGATAATTGCCGCAACCCCGGCGTTCTGCGACCAGGATTCGATCGACAAGGCAAGAAGTGCCAGGCTGAAACAGGCTGTTGCTGCGCTTGCCAGTGCTGATGCCGGTACTTTGCGAACCGTGTTGTCCAGCGAACATCAAACGATGTCCAAAGATGAAGCCTCTGCACTGCTCAAGAACATCACCACTTCGTGGGGTGACCTGAAAAAGCTGGAAGAGATTAACGAAGCCGGGATCGAAACGACCCTCAATAAAGGCGACATGCACGTACTGGCCCACTGGGGCGCGTCGCCAACGCAATATGGAAAATGGCTGCTCTTCAGAAGTCCCGACAGGAAAGACTACTACTTGCGAATCGGCCTGCTTTTTGCAAAGGACAGTGACCTGGCAGGCCAGTTTGTGGCGTCTGAGTTCCCGGCAAGACAGAAAAAAACGCCCGGCAAGCCGGAGGCAGGCGACGGCAAATAAGGGATAAATGAACCGAACAACGGCATGAATCGCACTCGGTGAACCTCCGGTTCATCCTGGCCGTTACGCCATGCGTTCGGCACCAGGAAACAAGATGGATATATTGACAGAGCAATGGAAGAAAGAAGAGAAGAAGAAACTGTGGCTGCGCATCATCCGGCGGTGCATCGGCATCCCGCTCTTGTTTTCTTTTCCGACACTGGGTCCGGCATCCCCATTCCTTGCGCTTTTGGGAGCCATACTCATGGCACCTGATATCGCCGGTTACTTATCACAGTTTGCAGGAAATATTCTCTGGAAACATCATGTGGGCAAACCGCAGCCGCTTTACAGTATTCCCGAATCGCTGGTAGCCAGGGGTAAATACGCAGAGGCAGAAGAAGAATACGAAAAGATTATCCAGGATTTTCCCAACGAGATTAAGCCGCATGCAGACATGATCAACATCGCCGTGAGATGGCTGAATGACGGACAACTTGCTGAAGATTTGTACCGGAGAGGAATGCACATGTTACAGAATCAGGCAGATCGTGATGTCCTGACAGGGATGTATACATCTATAAGCAGCCGGCTCAAGAACGGAGATAACAAGACAACCATTCCTCTTGAAAAAATAGCAGAAATAAAGGAGCGTTTGGCACGTGACCGCCATAAATACTGGCGATGACTTATGCCGAACCATTTATTTGATATGAAATGTTATCTGCTAACAGTGCTTATCCTTGTCCTGGGTTGCTCATGCAGTCCGCAGTCGTCGCCCACAGCAGATGCTGCCGTAAGCGGCTGGGGACCGCCGGTATCCGGTCTCCGCTGCCGGGTAAAGACCTGTGCGCTGGCGCCTGACGGCAACCCTGGCTATCCCGCCAGGATCAGCATCGGGCTTCAGATCCAGAACGTTTCCCAAGCCAGGAAGGACGTCAGAATCCTTGCGCCAATCAGCGGAGAACCATGTGTCGCGCTGATGATGGAAGCCGGCAAAAAATGGCAAACCATCGGCAACGCCGTCATTGCCCCGAAATCAAAGCGAGCCGTTCTGGACGTTAAACCCGGGGAAGTCCTGATGACTGACTTCTCGGAGGGGCTCACAAAGGCCGAGGCAGACAGCCTTCAGCAGGGATGCCCCCTGAAATGCATCCTGATAGCCTTTGGAAAAGGGCCCTGCGATCCCGCGTCTGTGCAAACCGCAGTGTTCTCGATTTCAAATATAAACGGAACACCTGACAAAACACTTGATAATAAGTCGCAATAACGCCGATCATCTGTGTGGTCGTCGAAAAAAGAACAGGAGAATAGAACATGCCGGACAAGACAGCATTAACAGTAGTTGCTTTTGCAGTTGGCGGCGGAATTGGGGCCATTATTGTATATTACATCGCCCGATTCCTGCGCGGATCGATCAAATTGTCGCTCCCGCGCACTGCCTTCAACCCGGGCGACAACATAACCGGCAGCTTCGACCTGCACACGAAAAAGGCCATTCAGGGAAACAAGCTTATCGTACGGCTGATTGGAGTGCAGGTGACCAAGTCCTTTGAAAATGGAAAGACACGAACGCGTTCCCGGGAAATATACAGGGACGAAGTTCTTGTGGAAGGGGCAAAGTCATACCCGGCTGGTTATAAGGCAACTTACAACTTCGAGATTCCCGCACCGGACATTCAGTCACCAGGATTCCTGAATTCTGCGGTCGGCCAGGCGCTGACTGCGGCCTTAAGTCTACTCGGCAGCAGATCGACAGATATCAACTGGAAGGTGGAGGCCCGGCTCGACGCGCAGGGAATTGACCTGGCCGCATCGAAATCCGTCTCAATTAATACCAGGCAAATCGTCTAGCGCGGCGAACAAGATGAATGCAACAGTATGCGTACTCCTTGCCGCTGTATGTGCCGCTTTGGCAGCCTCGACCTCATTCGCCGAGGCCGTGGCACCGGAACTGGCGATCTCCGGATTCGTTAAAGCGCTACAGAATAACGACGAAGAATACCTGAAGAAATATGCGGATTTGGACAGGATCAAGAACCAGCCGAAACATGGTTACACCGTTGAAAGAATGAAAGCCCTTTTTGCAGGTGTGGAAATCTCCAAGATGGAGTTTTCCAAGCCTGTTTACGACGAGAAGACCAAGACCTTCCGGGTCCGGATGAACAAGCCCCTGTCATTCGATTTTGAACTGCAGCACCAGAACGCCGCAGGAGGCAAAGGGGATTTCTACCGCATCACCGAGATACATCCCTGATAATGTTCATTGCACCACAGGAGACATATAATGAGAAACTTCCTGGTACTTGCCTGGCTGATCTTCACCGCGGGCTGCAGCACATTGACCCACGAACCGAAGCCTTTCTCCTTTGCGGTCATAGCCGACATACAATGGGCCGACAGGGACTCGTCCGGAAACAGGCACTTCCGGGAATCCCTCGGCAAGCTTACAGAATGTGTCAATGAGCTCAACAGGAAGGATCTTGCCTTTACCATTCAGCTCGGCGACTTGATAAACGGGCAGGCATCAAAGGAGCAAACCCTGTCCGACCTTGACAGGGCGGTGAAAGAATATAACCGCCTCGCCATGCCAAAGTATCACGTTATAGGGAACCACTGCCTGGCTGCCGGCAAAGAGGCCCTTCACGAGAAACTTAAATTACCCTGTTTCTACTATGACTTCACGGTACCTGCAGCCAAAGGATGGCGCTTTATCGTTCTGGACGGAAATGATGCGGGATACGGAGTGCTCGGCCGGGAACAGCTGAAGTGGCTTGAATCAAGCCTGGTCCAGGCGCGCCAGGCCCGGGAAAAGGTCATTATATTCAGCCACTTCGCGGTGCTGGAAGCTGCGGCTAAGCACCGGATGCAAAACCCGGAACCCATGCTGAAGCTGATAACGGAATCCGGCTGCGTGGCGGCTTTCTTCGCCGGCCACGACCATGCCGGCGGTTACGCATATAAAGACGGCATTCGCCATGTGACAATCAAGGGCATGGTGGAACAGCCGCCAGAAACAGCCTATGCCGTCGTTGAAGTAACACCTTCAATGCTCAGGGTAACCGGCTTCGGCCGGGAACCTTCCAGGGAACTGAAACTTGAACAACGGAAGGCAACCGATCCCGTATTGGCCGCTAAGTCCGGCGAGGCAATCCTGACGGCGGCGTCCTTCATTCGCATCAGGGATTTTGTCCTGGAACATGGAGACAGGCAGACATACTGCAACATGTATAACCACAATCCGCATGCTTCTTTCAATAACATAGACATCTACCTGAATCCCGACACCGGCCAGCAGAACATCAACTGTGATCCCAAACTGTCAGGCTTCAACAACATGGTAGTCCGAACTCGCGAGCCGTGGATATATTACCGGCTCTCCCTGAACATGAAAGACACCGGCCCGGACCTTGAGATAACGAAGGATACAGACCAGGACAACCTTCGAAGGATATTTCAGAGCGTTCTCTCCGAACTGGATAAGGCAAAATGAAGCTCAACAGGCCGGCATGCGCGCATATGCTGAAAGGCCGGCTATTTCGGCTCTTCAGGGCGGCAAGCCGCATCGGGATGTTCCAGCGCCTTGAGCCCGTCAATGGCTGCCTGGACAAAACCAAAACCTATTTCCGGAAGGAAGAACTCGTTGATTTCAATGATGACCGCATCCCTGTTCAGCACTTCTCTCTCCCAGTCAACCGGGGAGGCGCTTATGGTCTCGGAAACACCTTTCCCAAGGTATCCTACCCGCCTCTTGAAGTAGTAGAAGACATCACACCGCCGGCTTAACTTCTCTGCATGTATGATAGTTGTGAGGGTAAACGAGAAACTGTCACCAACGAACAGCAGGCTCGGCTGACAGTCCCCGGGGGTTGTTTCAAACACAGGATGCACCTGCGGTCCGGCAATGGAGTCCGGGAACCAGATATTCAGGAGGTCCCCGAGATCATTGTCGCTCCCCGAAGGATCATTGTCTATCCGTACAGACTTGCATTGAATACCGGGCATTTTTCTTCCCAGCCCTTTCTCAATGTTTTCGAGGACACGGCCCAGGATAATGCCCGCTCCATAATAGTTCCAGTGGGTGCCGCCAGGAGAGAACAGCGCATATGGCTGTGATGCCTTTTTCTCGACGAAAATCGCATGGGCATCAATGTAGTTTATGCCGTATTCATCAAGGAGCGGAAGTATCCTGTCATACTCTGTCTTGAGGCTCCGGCGGTCCGGCTCTATGATTCCAGCCGGAACATATTCCGGGTACAATTCAACCTTGCTGGGGGAAAGCAGGAGGAGCAGCACCTTGCCGCGGGCTTTCAGGAGCTCCTGCAGTTCCTTCAGTTCGGACACTATCTTCCTGAGTTTTTCTTTCGGCGTCCTGCCGTTATGATTGTAGATATTGACGTACGAACGCTCGTACAGCCAGCCGTTCTTTCCGATTACGATCTGGGTCCCGCCGGCAGACGGTAATTTTGCGAACAGCCAGAAGTAAACCTGGTTGTAGGTCCGCACAAAATAACTCCTGAGTCCTATCCTCTCATTCAACCACTTCTCATACTTCTTCTGGAATTCGCCGCTGAACCATTTTCCCGCAGTCAGTGGAGGCCTCGCGGATTTCAATTCAACCCCGGCCAGGGAGGCCCTGGGCAGTATCCTGAAAGCCGACTGCAGCAGCGGGAGCGCCAGCATCAGGAGAAACACAACAACACACGCTCTGTTCAGAATTTTCATGCGATTAGAACCTGAAATAAATAAACGGGTTGAAACCGGTAACAGCCAGGCTGCTTACCGCCATTACAAAAACAACCACGGCGCAGGAGCACTCTGCAATCAGCCATCCGGGCTTTTGCCTTCGCTCGCCGGTCCTGTTAAGCCATTCCTCCATGCCCGGCAGCGCGGGAATGAATACGGCAAGGGCGGCAATCAACAGGACAAGAGTGCAGTGCGGATTGATCATCTTTGACGCGGAAGCGGCGCCGGCCGGCGCCATGTGCCCGAACATGCGGCCGATATAGTCGACAGCGTGGCCCAGATTGTCCGCCCTGAAGAAGACCCAGCTGAACATCAGGACCACGAAGTTTACAGGCGCGGCGGCAAGCCTGGGTATGCGGCTGGTCCACGATGACGGCACAAGCTTGTCAAGGCTCAGGAAGAAACCATGGAACGCGCCCCATGCCAGGAAATTGTAACTCGCACCGTGCCAGAATCCCGAAAGGAGGAAAACTATCCATAGGTTCAGGAACATCCGCCACTTCTGCACCTTGTTGCCCCCCAGCGGCACATACAGGTATTCCCTCATGAAATTTGAAAGCGAAATGTGCCACCTTCGCCAGAACTCCGTGAAGTTCCTCGCAATGTAGGGGAAGTTGAAATTTTCGAGGAACTGGAACCCCAGCATCCGCCCCAGCCCTATCGCCATGTCCGAATACCCGGAGAAATCAAAATAGATCTGGAACGAATAGCACAGGACCCCGAGCCAGGCGAATGAGACTGACAGGTTCCCCATCTTGAGATCGAAAGCGCTGTCGGCCATTTCCCCGAGGACATTTGCAATCAGCGCTTTCTTGCCCAGTCCGGCACAGAACCTCAGCGCACCTGAAACAAAGCGGGTTGAAACAAACTCCCTGCTCCTGATCTGGTCCGCAATATCATGGTACCTGATGATAGGGCCGGCGATTAACTGCGGGAAGAAGATGATATAGAGGAAATAATCAACAAACCTGGCAGCCGGGGTGACAATCCCCCTGTAGACATCCACAAGATAGCTGATCATATGGAAAGTGAAGAAAGATATGCCGATGGGCAGCATGACAGGCAGCCAGCGGACCTGCTGCATGCCTGCAGCAGAAAGGAGCATGTTTATTTCCGTGATAAAGAAATTGGAATACTTGAAATAGAACAAAAGACCCAGGTTCAGGGCCAGGGCAAGCGCAAGGATCCTTCGCCTCCTTGCACCATCCTGCCTGTCCGTCCTGAATATTGCCCCGCCGAACTGGTAGTTAAGTATGCACATGATTGCCAGCACAAACAGGAACTTCGGGGCGCCCCAGGCATAGAACACGCAGCTTCCGGCAAGGGCCGGGTAGTTCCTGTACCTTGCAGGCGTCAGGTAATAGGCCAGCAGGAAAAACGGCAGGAAAATAAACAGAAATATCAGCGAACTGAATACCATATTATTACACCCGGAATTTGAAGCGCGGAAATTACTGCTTTTCGACAATAATGTAAATGATTATAGAGCCAGCCTTGACAGTGTTCCCCCGCCCGCTTTGCCCCATTCCACCGCTCTCATTGCTGGTCCGCACAGGAAATTGGATTCTTCAAGAGCCGCTTAAAGCTGACTGGATATACGTGTAGATGCTTATGTCCTTGCTGGTTATGCCCAGTTTCTTCCGAATCCGGTTCCGGAAAGTATCGATGGTACGCGGTGACACGCGAAGCATCTGCGCCATCTCCTTGCTGGAGAGTCCACCCTTGATCATGTTGCAGATCTCCATCTCCCTGGAGGAAAGTGAAGTAATGCTGCCGATGCGGGCGCCGAACTGCGACGTGATGTCCTTCAGGGCAGCCTCAAGCAAGTTCAGGTATTTCTGATCCTTAGGACGGGATTCCAGCCGCATCTTTTTGATGATTGGCAGGATGGCTTTCTCGACGTTGGCCGTTACAAACTTCTTCTTCTCTATGCGATCAGCTTCAATCTGGGCGAGCACCTCCTTGAGCGCCACATTCTTCTGTTCCAAGTCGGCGCTCCGGAGCCGGAGTTCAATCATTGCCTTCGACAACCGCTTTTCGCTCGCCAGCAGGGCATCACTCTTCGATTTTCGCTCGGTAATATCGAGCTCTATACCGTTCCACAAAATACGGCCATCAGGGAGCGACCATGGAGCAGAGATGAAATGGCGCCAGCGGATATCACCTGACGGCAAGCGGACCCGCACCTCGACGTCAATCGTCGTCCGGTGGGCAAAGGCGATCGCTTCCCTCTCCGCCACCAGGATACGGTCCTCCTCCAGCACCTGGCCATAAAGCAGCATCGGGTTCTTCCGGACATCATCGACTTTCAAACCGTGCATCCGTTCGATCGCCGGACTCAAGTAGGTGAAAACCCTCTGCTTTCCGTCCACCCCGCTATCAATCTGGTAAAGCAAGCTGTTTGGCAGGTTTTCACTGAGAAAGCTGAGTAGTGTTTCTTCCTGCTCGGCTGTCGCCCGAGCCTGATCCCTTGCCTCAGAATTCTTATTCCTTCCTTCCACTAACACCCCCTCGCATCGTATTACTCTACCAGGCTGCAATAGCCCTGCCGGCAGCTGTAAAGAACAGCCATCTTGCCCAAACGATCTCAGAATCCTGAAGGATATGCAAGTGCACCGTTGAACCGTCCGGATTATAAGCCGTCAGGGTCGTTATACTTTTTCCGGTGACAGGCCTTTCCAGGCTCCAGTTGCCCTTTCCACAAAAGAGCACACGGCGGCACTTTACCCTGTCTCAATCAGTACAAATTCCGCTACTTGTCGAAGCGGCTAGATTGCCTGCTTTAAGAGTCAGCCTTGACAGGCTGCCTCACTCTAGGCTAATAGATTTGTGCATCCTTTCACTTATTCAGGTCCGGGAGAATACAAAATGACAGCTGGAATTATTGACGGAAAACAGATTGCCGCGGAAATCAGGGACGAACTGAAACAGGAAGTCGCCGAGCTCAAACAAAAAGGGATTGTCCCGGGACTCGGAGTCATTCTCGTCGGCGACGACCCCGCTTCAAAGTCCTACGTAACGGCCAAGGAACGCGCCTGCGCTGAAATCGGCCTCCACTCGGATGACAACCGCCTGCCGAAGGAAACCACCCAGGCCGAACTTATTGCCTTCGTGAAGAAAATGAATGCCGACCCGAAAATAAACGGCATTCTCGTTCAGCTGCCCCTGCCAAAACACATCAACGAAAGCGAAGTCCTGCTGGCCATCGACCCCTCCAAGGATGTTGACGGATTCCATCCCGTAAGCGTTGGACGAATGGTGATCGGGGAGAAAACGTTCTGGCCATGTACCCCACACGGCGTCCTCAAGCTGCTTGAAAAAAGTGGCGTAAATACAAACGGCGCCCACGTTGTTGTCGTAGGCCGCAGCAATATCGTGGGTAAACCGGTGGCCAACCTCCTGTTCCAGAAGAACAAGAACGCGAATGCAACCGTGACCATCTGCCACACAGGTACTAAGGACCTCGGAAGCTTTACGAGGCAGGCCGACATCATTATCGCCGCGGCCGGCCGGCCTAACACAATTACCGCCGACATGGTAAAGGAAGGCGCCGTCGTGATAGATGTCGGAGTCAACCGCATTGAGGATCCTACAAAGAAGTCCGGCTACCGCCTTGTTGGCGATGTTGATTTTGATGCCGTAAAGCATAAAGCAAGACTCATAACCCCTGTCCCTGGAGGCGTCGGCCCAATGACCATCACAATGCTTCTTGTCAACACAGTGGAAAGCGCAAGAATGGCAAGCGGACTCTAAGGAGAACAATCATGGCAATTCAGGATTTCAAGAGCGCGTACAAAACCATAATGGACGATCACTTTACGCCCGGAATGGAAATCAGTTTTATTGACGGTAATAAGAAGCAAACGCTTATCTACGAAAAAGTCTCATGGACAATCGACAACGTCCAGAAGGGACTCCGGTACGGGGAAAACCCCGGCCAGGAAGCGGCGCTCTATAAGCTCGTAAACGGTAACCTCTGCCTGGGCGACGTGAAATCCATACAGCCCGGCCGCTACCTTGCCTCGGATACCGAACTTCTTCAATCCGGTAAACATCCCGGCAAAACAAACATCACGGATGTCGACAGCGCACTTAACATCATGCGTTACCTTACAGGTTCCCCCTGCGCAATTATCGTAAAACACAACAATCCTTCGGGAGTTGCAAAGGCCGATTCGCTTGCAGAGGCCTACCACAAGGCAAACATGGCAGACCGCGTCGCTGCCTTCGGAGGAGCCATCGTGCTCAACCGCGAAGTAGACCTCGAAACAGCAAGGCTGATCACCGAGAATTACGCGGAAGTAGTCGCCGCACCGGAGTTTGCAGCAGAAGTCATGGACCTGTTTTCAAAGAAAAAAAACCTGCGTGTCATGCGGGTGGCAAACATTGCACGCCTCCAGAACTATGCCTCCGAACGGGTTGTTGATTTAAAATCACTGATGGACGGCGGAGTGGTCGCCCAGTGGTCATTTTCACCCGTCACGAGGAAGAAAGAAGATTTCATTCCCGCACAGGCGCTCTACAAGGGAAAAGAATACAAGATACAGCGGGCGCCGACAGAAAAAGAATATGAAGACCTGATCTTCGGCTGGCTGGTCGAAGCCGGCGTTACGAGCAACTCGGTTCTCTATGTCAAGGACGGCGTCACGGTTGGAATCGGCACCGGCGAACAGGACAGGGTTGGCGTAGCGGAGATCGCAAGGGACAAGGCGTACAGGAAACTGGCCGATAGAATCGCCTGGGAGAAACACAAAACGCCTTACAACAACCTGACAGATGCAAAACTCAAGTCCGACATCGACACAGAAGTCACGGCAAGGAAAGGCGGACTGCCTGGATGCTGCATGGTCTCTGATGCATTCTTCCCGTTTCGCGACGGGCTCGATGTCGGAGTCAGGGAAGGCATTACGGCCGTTGTCCAGCCCGGCGGATCTGAACGTGACTACGAGGTGATCGAGGCCTGCAACGAGTCAAACGTTGCCATGGTCTTCACCGGCCAGCGAAGCTTCAAGCACTGAAGGCGCGTTTAATAAATCTATCGGCTCGGCAGTGACGCCTCGCCCTACCAATTTGCATCAAGATCAGGAGGTAGGGCGAAGCCTCTGGCCGAGCCGTTTCTATTCTCCTTTTCCATCCCCACTTTGTGCCTTTGTGCCTATGCGCCTTTGTGCCTTTGTATTTCGACCGGAATCCATTTCCTGACCGAGTTGATGAGATAAACGCGTCCGGCTGACTTCAAGTCTTTCAAGGTCAAGATTCCTTCCCTGATTTCACCATTTTCCAGCAGCCATTCGCGAAAAACTCCCGCAAGAAGGCCGCATCTTACCGGCGGAGTCAGTAATTGCCCGTTCTTCTCGATGACAACGTTGGCAACCGTGCTTTCCGTGATTTCGCCCTTTTCATTGAAGAGAATCACGTCATCAACGGTCATGTCTGCCTCTCTTGCGCCATCGTAAACAGAACGATTGGTTGTTTTATGATAAAGGAAAACATTCCCGCTGTTTACCGGAACCGAAGCAACCCCCACCCTCCATGGTTTCCCGGAAACAGGAGAAGGATCGGACGAGACAAGAACTTCACCATTCTTCGCCAGTTGCAGCCGTACCCGGTAAGTTCCATCCCCGAAAGCAGACGATTCTTCGTCGAGTTTCTTCTCCATGGATGGAAGGTCACATGGGTATTCAAAATATGCGGCCGAACTACTGATCCTTTTCAAATGTTTATCCAGCAGGAAATAACCGCCATCCTTACTGTCCCACAAAATTGTCTCCAATATGTTGAATTCAGGCGGCCTGGCGGTAAGGATGCCTGCCTTGACGAGGCATTCTTCGTATTCATGTTCCGGACTGGAATCCCAGACAATTCCGCCCCCCACCCCGTACTCCGCGCGCCCCTGCTTCCTGTCAATCATTACGGTCCTTATTGCCACGTTGAACCCGCCCTTCCGCCCGGGGAGAAGGCATCCTATACAGCCGGTGTAAATTCCCCGAGGTTCCGGCTCAAGCTCTTTTATGATTTCCATGGTACGGACTTTCGGGGCCCCTGTAATCGACGCACAGGGAAACAGCGCGCTGACGATGTCTGTAAACGATGCCTCCGTCCTGCATTCAACCGTCGAAGTCATCTGGAACAGGGTCGGGTACTTTTCGATATCAAACATGCTTGAAACAACCACACTGCCTGCCGCCGCCACACGGCCCATATCGTTGCGGACCATGTCGACAATCATGACATTCTCGGCCCTGTTCTTCTCTGAATTTGACAGTTCAGCCGAAAGAACACCGTCCTCCTCCTGTGTCATCCCGCGCCTTGACGTTCCCTTCATCGGCCGGGAAACGAGATGGTCTCCGTCCAGCGAAAAGAAAAGTTCAGGGGAGATTGAACAGATGCAAAAGTCGCCCGTTTCAATCCAGGCGCAGTATCCGGCCTTCTGCGTTGACTGCAGGTGGCTGAACAGGGCCAGCGGATCGCCCTTGAAATCAGCCCTCAGCCGCATGGTGTAGTTGACCTGGTAGGTATCGCCGTCCTTCAAATAACTTTTAATACGGTCTATTGCCCGGACATATTCATCGCGGGAAAGCGATGCTTCCCAGTTACCAAGCATGAAAGAACCTTCCTCCGGCAGAGTAAATGCACTGCTGTTTTCAAACAGGCAGAACCAGGCAAGCGGCAATCCTTTTGAGCCATGCGTCTTCAGGGATTTGTCAAAACCGCCGGCGGCCTCGTAGGAGATGAACCCTGCAGCCTGGAGTCCGCTCCCCGCCGACCGTTCAACTTCGCGCAGGACAGAAAGCACTTCCTCAGCCCTGTCCGCCTTCAGGATGCGCAAAGGATTAATGAATATCCGCCATTTCCCACTGCCGGCGGCATCCGGCAGGATTATCCTTATATCGCTGTTCGCCATAAAAGACCAATACAGCTGCCCCCACCCCAAGTCGAGCCGAATCATCAGGATGAGCTCTTGACCCGGAATGCAAAATCGGACAGACTTTCTACCGTTGTTTTCACAGTTGGAGATATTCAGTGACATCGGACATAAAACCTACCACCGGTCTTCCGGGCCTCGACAATGTCCTCAAGGGCATTCTCCCCGGTGATAATATAGTCTGGCAGATTCATTCGATAGACGATTATATCGCCTTTGCAGTTCCGTACTGCGAGGCAGCCAGGGACGCCGGCCATAAACTGATTTACTTCCGGTTTGCCAGTCACAAACCGATCCTTCCCGCCGGTTTCGGAGCCGAAGTGCACGAACTGTTCCCCGAACAGGGTTTCGAAAACTTCATAGCAAGCATCCATTCCGTGATCGAAAAGGCAGGCCAGGGCGCGCACTACGTTTTTGACTGCCTCTCGGAACTCGCGGTTGACTGGTATTCCGACCAGATGCTTGGCAACTTTTTCATGCTCACATGTCCCTACCTGTACGATCTCCAGACAATCGCCTATTTCGGGCTTCTCAGGAATTACCACTCGACGCATGCCACCGGTCCCATATCAGAAACAACACAGCTGTTCCTGGATGTCTTCAACCACAAGAAACATCTTTATGTCCAGCCGTTGAAGGTGCAGCACAGGTATTCGCCCACAATGAATATGCTGCATTTGAGGGACGGCAAAAGCTTCTCACCGGTCACATCCAGCGTCGTTATTTCAGAGATTCTCACCTCTTCCCCATGGTCAGGACTCGATTCCAGTTCCGCCTCGGGTTCCTGGGAACGTGCGTTCAGCCGGGCCGAGGACATTCTGAGCTCAAACGACCTTAACCGCTATCCGCTGGAAAAGCAGTGGGAGCTGTTCCGGCAGCTTGCCAGGATGATCATTTCGCGGGATCCCGGAATGCTGAAAGTCATCTCCAAGTACATGAACCTTGAAGACGTGCTGGAGATACGGAAGCGTATGATAGGCAGCGGCCTTATAGGCGGCAAAACGGTGGGTATGCTGCTGGCCAGGAAGATACTCAAACAGACCGACAAGCATTTCGAAACAGCACTGGAATCACATGATTCCTTCTTCATCGGATCGGACGTATTTTACACATTTCTAGTGAGGAACGGGATCTGGTGGATACGCCAGAAACAGCGTGACCCCGCGACATTCATGGAGGGAGCCGAACAGGCGCGTCAGCAGATTCTCACAGGCAAGTTTCCGGATTACATAATAAAGCAGATTGAAGATATGCTCGACTACTTCGGCCAGTCGCCAATTATCGTAAGGTCCAGCTCCCTGCTTGAGGACAATTTCGGGAATTCATTCGCGGGCAAATACGAGAGCGTATTCTGCGCCAACCAGGGCCCGAGGGAAAGGCGACTCGAGAACTTCATGGCTGCGGTCCGCACAATCTACGCCAGTTCAATGAGCAAGGAGGCCCTGAGCTATCGCGCAAGGCACGGTATCCTGGACAGGGATGAGCAGATGGCCCTCCTCGTCATGCGCGTTTCAGGCGCCATGTACGGCAACTTTTTCTACCCCCAGATCGCAGGCGTCGGTTTCTCGTTCAATCCTTATGCCTGGAGCCCCGATATCGACCCCAGTGCCGGCGTTGTCCGCCTTGTCTTCGGACTTGGTACAAGGGCCGTTAACAGGACAGACGACGACTATACAAGGATCGTGGCCCTTGACGCCCCTTCCAAACGCCCGGAAACCGGCCACGACGAGATCAGCCAGTATTCCCAGCACCGCGTTGATTACCTCGACCTGGAGGCCAACCAGCTCGTATCCGGAAATTTCCGCGACGTTGTAGCCGTCAGTCCGCAACTGCCGGTTGAACACTTTGCAACGCTCCTTGACTCCGGTCGCGAGGGAGAAGAAAGCACCGTCAGGCGAAGCAGCCGCAAGCCGTGGATACTGACCTTCGACAACCTCCTTGCGGAAACCGCTTTCGTAAAAGACATGCGCAAAATGCTTAAATTACTCAGCGACGCCTACAATTACCCGGTTGATATCGAGTTTACGGCCAATTTCACGGAAAACGATAAATACAAGATCAACCTTCTCCAGTGCCGCCCGCTTCAGGTGCAGGGAACAACCAGGATCAAACTTCCAGACATCAAGGTGGCGGAAAAAGACCGCCTTATAATGGCGCGCGGGGCTGTCGTCGGACAGAGCCGGCTCGTAGGCATCGATCATTTTATCTACATCGTGCCGGAAAAATACGGCCGCCTGCCGGTCAATGACAGGTATGAAGTTGCCCACACAATCGGGCAGATAAACCATGCCCTTGGCGGCGGTGGCAAGAGCATAATGCTTATCGGACCGGGCCGGTGGGGAACAAGCACCCCGTCTCTGGGCATTCCGGTGACTTTCTCCGAGATTAACAATGTCTCCATCCTGTGCGAGCTGGTAATGATGCGGGATGACCTTATCCCGGACGTATCGCTGGGCACACATTTCCTGAATGAGCTCGTGGAGATGAACATGCTTTACCTCGCCCTGTTTCCTGACGACAAGTCAGGCGGCATAATAAACACCGCCTTTTTCGAGCAGGAAAAGAACGGCCTGACCGGCCTTCTGCCCCGGGCCGGGAAATGGAACGACACTATCAGGATAATCAACAGTTCCAGCTCAACAGTGAAGCTCGCAGCTAATGCAATATCCCAGGAAGTCATCTGCTACTTTGACCGCTAGGTTCCTGTCTTTGCGCACAGCCTAACCAGGTGCATATAAACCAGCTCAATTACCAGTTATTCGCGGCTATTATGCATGAAAATCCGGACTGATACATTCTTGTGCGTTTTTTATGCACTGTTACGACAATAATGTATGACACTCAACATCCATTCAGCGCTGGCAGGAATATTCATGCGGTGTTCCGGACATCTCTAAGTTGCTAGACTCCAAGCACCTCCGGATATTTCCAGCTTCACCGTTTCCGGCTCCATGTTTTATCCAATCCACTGGCTGGCATGCTATCTGCTGAAAGACCGGAACTCATGATGGAGGTCCAGGACACTCAACAATCGTAAGAAAAAAAAAGGGGGGGGGGAAAGTATTCTCGCTATGACTAAATCCATGAAATTCTTCTTTTTCAGCATCACTCTTGCACTGACTTTTGTGATGCTTTTGCCTGAAGCCCTTGTGGCACAAACCGCCCAGTCAGCGCTTCAACCCTCCGGTCCGGAGGCAACCCAATCGACTCTCCAGCAGGGCATCAATACCGGTGATACAGTCTGGGTTTTGCTGGCATCGGCACTGGTGATGCTTATGACTCCGGGTTTGGCCTTCTTTTACGGCGGCCTGGTCCGTAGAAAGAACATCCTGTCGATCCTGATGCAGTGCTTCATGGTTCTGTGTATTATCAGCCTGCAATGGGTGTTCTTCGGATACAGCCTGGCTTTCGGACCAGACCTTTGCGGCATTATCGGCAACATCGACTGGCTGGGCCTGAAAAATGTCGGTATGGAGCCATCGTCTTATGCCCCAACTGTCCCGCACCAGGCATTTGTGATCTTCCAGATGATGTTCGCGGTCATAACACCGGGACTCATCATCGGAGCATTCGCCGAACGCCTGCGTTTTTCAGCGTTCTGCGTATTCAGTATTCTGTGGGCAACGCTGGTCTATGACCCGGTGGCACACTGGATGTGGGGAAAGGGTGGATTCCTGGGAACACAAGGCGGCATTGGGGCTGTTGATTTTGCAGGAGGAATCGTGGTCCATGTAAACGCCGGAATGGCCGCTTTGGCCGCTGTTATAATTCTTGGACGGCGCAAGGGTTTCCCGGACTCGATTTCGCCCCCTCATAACCTGCCGATTTCAGCGCTGGGCGCGGGACTTCTCTGGTTTGGCTGGTACGGGTTCAACGCCGGCAGCGCCCTGGCAGCCAACGGGGTGGCCGTCAGCGCCTTCCTGGCAACACACGTTGCCGGGGCAATGGCAGGCATGACATGGTCAGTCCTTGACTGGGTAAAGTTTGGGAAACCCACCACTCTCGGAATGATAACCGGCGCTGTAGCCGGGCTGGCAGCTGTTACACCGGGAGCGGGTTTCGTTCATGTGTCCGGTGCAATATGGATAGGGTTCGGAGCCGGCATAATCTGCTGGATGGCCGTCACAGCCCTGAAGGCAAGGCTCCAATACGATGACTCGCTTGACGCCTTCGGCGTACACGGGCTCGGCGGAATCTGGGGCACACTGGCCGTCGGCATATGGGCAAGCAAGACAGTTAATCCAAACGGCGTGAACGGCCTGTTCTACGGATCTCCCATCCAGCTCTGGATCCAGTTCAAGGCCGTGGCAATTACGATGATATATTCATTCATCATGTCGTTGATTCTCTTCAAACTTGTTGATTTTGTTATCAAGCTGAGAGTGACAGAACACGAAGAATGTGTCGGCCTGGACCTCACCCAGCACAAGGAAGCTGGCTACACCCTGATCGACTGAGAAACATGGAGAAATCTTTATCATGAAATACATTATAGCTGTTATCCAGCCGGACAAACTCGACGAAGTACTGAGGCATCTGACCGAAAAGGAAATACACCTGGTCACCGTCACAAACGTCGCGGGCCGCGGCAGGCAGAAGGGAATTGCCGAAGTTTACAGGAGCCACAAGGAAGCAGGAAGCCTGCTCAGGAAAATCAAGCTCGAGATTGCGGTGAACGATGCCTTTGTTCAACCTGCAATCGACGCCATCCTGGCCGGTTCACGAAGCGGCCATATAGGGGATGGAAAAATCTTCATCATGGACCTGCCCCGGGTGATCAGGATCAGGACAGGCGAAGAAGGCTCAACAGCCATCGGCTAGTACAACCTTCCGCATGTCAGGCGCTGCCGCTGCAGCGCCTGACACTTGCCGCCAAATCCAGGGCAGCCGGTCTCCTGTTCCGGGAGCACCAGCCTAGAGGTTTACGTCCAGCTGGATTGTCCACTTCTCCGAACCATTAATGCCCCTGTCATTGAACCATACAGGCCCCACGAGCAGGCTGACGTCTTTCGTGAAGAAATAATACACTCCAAAACCGCCTCCGCCAATGGCGTTATCACCACTTGCATAATCAGCGGCAAACAGCACTTTATCTTTAACAAGGTATCTGTCGTAACCAACCATCCAGCCTGAAGCCTGCTCTTCCCCGGCACTGGAGACCAGTAGCCGGCGATTGCCCAGGTAACCGCCTGCATGTATACGCCCCAGGCCCCATGGAAGCGTCTTCCCGACAACAACATCAAGAATGTTGTAATCGGTCACATCTTTCGCCGTTCCCACGTTGAATATCCCGGCATTCAAGGCCGGCGATCCTGCGAACCATGAATTCTCGGGCGTTCCTATCTTGGCGTTGAAATAATAGGGATTGTCCGATGGATAAAGCGCGTCAACTCCAACCTCCATCTGCACCTTTTCAAAAGGCAGTACACCAACGGTCAAGCCCAGATCCGCCGGGAAATCCCCCTGCCCTCCGGACGACATCTTCTTGTCCACCGTGAAGTAGTTGTCAATCCCCAGGTGCCAGACACCATACGGCTGTATGTCACTCACCGAAGGCGTCCAGTAGGTGGTTGACGGGGTTGCCGCCGCCATGCCGCCAGTTATCATCACTAACAAACACACTGCTGAATATTTGCACTTCATCTCTCTATTCCTTTCTTTTCTTCTGTTACTTAGTCGCTGCATTTCTGCCGTAGTCGTCTTACCTTAGTCATCGCATCGCTCGAGGTCGCTTTGCATCACTACCCTATTGCAAGACTACCGGTCTCTCCGGTCCGAATCCTTATACATTCGGGCAGATCAAGAATGAAGATCTTCCCGTCCCCCACACTGCCAGTCCTGCCACCCTCGAGGATTGCATCGACTGCCGGTTTTACAAAGGCCTCGTTAACCGCTATCTCGAGCTTTACCTTCCTTAGAAGACTGCCTACTTCCTTGTGACTCCTGTAAACTTCGGCGATCCCCTTCTGCCTGCCGCGGCCCACAACATTTGAAACCGTAACAAGATGTATCTGTTTCTCGTCAAGAAGCCGCAGGACTTCATCCAGCCTGTCAGGTTGAACAACTGCAATAATGTATTTCATTTTAACCAAGCTCCTTTCCAAACTAATCAATCGTGGTATAGCCAACTTCCATGTGTTGTGTAAGATCCAGCCCAATACGCTCTTCGCTCTCGTCCACCCTGAGACCGACCATCCAGTCAACCAGTTTCAGCAGCACAAATGAACCGGCAGCTGAAACGACGATGGTCACGAGAACAGCTTTCGCCTGTATCAGCAGCAGTCCCGGATTGCCGTAGAACAGGCCGTCGGCACCTGCCGGATTGACAGTTTTGGTCGCCCATAACCCTGTTGCCAGGGCACCCCATATGCCGCCTATTCCATGTACCCCGAAGGCATCAAGCGAATCGTCATAACCCAGCCTGGGCTTGATAACTGCCACAAAGATGTAGCAGATAACCGAAACGCCAATTCCTATTCCGATAGCCCCCAGAACATTTACAAAACCCGCTGCCGGTGTAATGGCAACAAGTCCGGCGACAGCACCTGTTATAAGGCCGAGCATTGTCGGCTTGGAATTGAACAGCTTGTCAAGAACCGCCCATGTCAGACCTGCGGCAGCTGCAGCAATATGCGTAACAACAAACGCACTGCCGGCCAGGCCGTTTGCCCCAAGGGCGCTCCCGGCATTGAACCCAAACCAGCCGAACCACAGCAAACCCGCGCCTAGCACGGCCAGGGGCAGATTGTGCGGAGGCGAGATCCTGTCAGGGTGCCCCAGCCTTTTCCCGAGAACAAGGGCGCAGACCAGCGCCGCAATACCTGCATTAATGTGAACAACCGTGCCGCCTGCAAAGTCCAGCGCCCCAAGCTTTCTCAGGAAACCTCCATTACCCCATACCCAGTGGGCAACAGGATCATAAACCAGCGTTGACCACAGAAGCGTAAATATGCAATAGGCCGAGAACCTCATTCTTTCCGCGAAAGCACCAAGAATGAGCGCCGGTGTAATTACGGCAAACATCATCTGGAATATCATAAAGACCTGGTGAGGTATTGTCCCCGCGTAGTCAGCGTTGGGATCACCACCCACACCGTTCATGAAAGCCCATGAAAGGTCCCCGATAATACCGTGTTTATCCGGCCCAAACGATAGGCTGTACCCGAACAGTACCCATTGAATACTTACAAGGCACAACACGATGAAGCACTGCATGAGAATGGACAGGACATTTTTCTTCCGGACAAGGCCGCCGTAGAAGAACGCAAGCCCCGGTGTCATCAGCATTACCAGCGCGGTCGCCACCAGCACCCATGCAGTGTCACCTGTATTCACCGCCGGCACCGGCGCAGAAGCTGCCGGTACAGCGGTTTCCTCCGCAGCAAACGCTGCTGTACCTGCTGCCCACATTGCCAGCCCGACATAACAAGCCGCCGCAATAACCTTTAACAACCTTCCAACTGTTCTCATCTGATCTCCTTTTATTGTTTCTCCATTTGCACTTTTACTTCTCTTCACCTTCGCAACATACATACGCAGTCTCTGTGCCAAACTAACAGTTGTACCCTTGGAAACCCTGAATAGCCCATAAATGCGGCCTAATATGTGTATTTTTCCCTGAATACAGACTATTCCCCTTAACCTAGATTAATACATTATTGTATGTATCTTATCTGTTATTACATCTTTGTATATTACAAGAGGGACCAACGTCGCGGCCATGCAACAGGATGGATTGATGTCATTATTATCTTGTAGGTAAAACCCTTACATCAAAATAGGGAGCCCGCCTGACATACAAAGCCTGACGTACATGTTAACTTCCCTATCCAATCGGACAGGCAGGAAGGAATTGCTTATGCTTGCACAGGTATATTCAGGCGCGGTGTACGGCGTTGACGCTTATTCCGTAGAAATAGAAGTCAATGCCGGGCACGGCGATCCTTCCGTTGTGACGGTTGGCCTGCCTGACACCGCGGTCAAGGAAAGCAAGGATCGCGTCCATACCGCAATCCTTAATTCCGGCTTCAAGCCCCACGTTGGACGGACAACCATCAACCTGGCACCTGCCAACGTAAAGAAAGAGGGACCCATTTTTGACCTGCCCATTGCTATCGGAATGCTGGCAGCGCAGGGCGAAATAAAAAGCGATATATTGAGCTACTATGCCCTGCTGGGAGAGCTTGCGTTGAGCGGAGAAGTCCGCAGGGTCAGGGGCGTGTTACCCATTTCCATGAGGGCCAGGCAGGACAAACGCAGGGGTATAATTGTACCAGCCGATAATGCAGAGGAAGCAGCGGTGGTAGAAGGACTTGAAGTTTATCCCGTGAGAACACTTCGGCAGGCGGTTGACTTCCTGGCCGGCAGGCTCTCACAGCAGCCGTACAATATTGACCTGCACGAGGTTTGCAGCTGCATCAATGAATACGAAGAAGATTATGCCGACGTCAAGGGACAGGAACAGGCAAAACGGGCGATAGAGGTGGCTGTTACAGGCGGCCACAATATTCTCATGATAGGCCCGCCGGGCACAGGAAAGACCATGGTGGCAAAGCGTATACCATCCATTCTGCCTGAAATGCAGCTCGAAGAGGCACTTGAAACCACCAAAATACACAGCATTGCGGGCACACTGAAGGCGCATCGTGCGCTCATTACCAAGCGTGCCTTCCGGTCACCACATCACACTATATCTGACGCAGGCCTGCTCGGAGGCGGGGCCCACCCCGTTCCAGGAGAGGTCAGCCTTGCCCACCGGGGAGTTCTCTTCCTGGACGAACTCCCCGAATTCCACCGCAACGTGCTGGAAGTATTGAGACAGCCGCTTGAGGATGGAATTGTAACGATATCACGGGCATCCGGGAGTGTGACTTTCCCCTGCGAATTTATGCTTGTTGCCGCGATGAACCCCTGCCCCTGCGGCTATTTCGGGGACCCGAAACGGGAATGCAGGTGCACATCAAACCAGATCCAGAACTACAGAAACAAGATATCCGGACCGCTCCTGGACCGTATAGATATCCACATCGAAGTTCCAAGCATCCATTACCAGGACATGGCATCACTGGAGAAAGGGGAATCATCGTCCTCAATAAGGGCGCGCGTAATGGCTGGACGTGCTATCCAGCAGGACCGGTTCAGTGGGCAGAGGAAGATTCACTGCAACGCAGGCATGGGCGCCAAACAGCTGCAGAAGTACTGCAGGCTGAATAACGAAGCCCAGGACATGCTGAAGATGGCAATTGCAGAACTAAACTTCAGCGCCCGCGCCTATGACCGAATACTGAAGGTTTCCCGTACCATCGCGGATCTGGACAGTTCAGAAGAAATAAAACCTAATCATGTTTCGGAGGCCATCCAATACAGGACATTTGACCGCCAGATGTGGGTATAACGGCACCGACCCGCGCGATTGAGGCAAGCCAGCTTATTGATTGCTGCCTGTGACAAGGGCATAGGCGTTATGGTTGTGAATACTTTCGAAATTCTCGGTTTCGACCTGGTACCACGAGATTCTCTTATCATCGCGCAGACGAACTGCCACGGTCCTCACGATATCTTCAGCAAAACGGGGATTCTTATAAGCATGCTCGGTTACACTCTTCTCGTCTTCGCGCTTCAGGAGTGAATACAGAGGAGAGCTAGCCGCGGATTCGGCAATCTCGATGAGGTCTTCAAGCCAGACAAGCCGCAGAGTGCGCACCTGGATCGTAACCCTTGACCGCTGGTTATGAGCACCATGACTGCTTATTTCCTTCGAACAGGGACACAGCGTGGTTACCGGCACAGTAACCTCGAGGATCAAGTCCAGCTTGTTTTCTTTCTTCCTGGCATCCATTGCCGCAATGAATGCGCAATCATAATCCATTAACGCCTTTGCACCGGAAACAGGAGCTGATTTCTCTATGAAATAAGGAAAACGAATATCTATATGCCCTGTTTCCGATTCGAAACGGTCGGTCATGGCCTTGAGAATGGTACCCATCTGGTGTACCGAAACCCTTCCACGGCAGTGGTTCATGATTTCAACAAAGCGGGACAGATGAGTCCCCTTGAACCTGTGGGGCAGATCAACAAACATGTTGATCGTTGCAACTGTGTGCTGGGACTCATTTCGCCTGTCCAGCACGACAATCGGATATCGCAGGTTCTTTATACCGACTTTCTGAACCGGTATGCGCCTGACATCCACTGAATTCTGAACATCTCTTAATTTACGCTTTGCCATGGATTACACTTTCCGAAATAAAACAAGTGACCCGGAGTTTAGGTTATCGCCAGGAATTGAGCAAGCGGCAATGGCTTAATTTGTCCCTTCGATAACAAGCTTGTAAAGGAATGGCTGCGTGACCTCTCCGACCCTGATCACGCCCCCGTTCTTGGCAACAAATTTTGCCCTCTTCATGGCATTAACGGCTGACTCATCGAGAGCCGCATAACCGCTGGACTTCAACACTTCAACTTTTTCAGCCCGGCCCTTTGCGTTTACAGAGGCTTTAACGACAACAAGCCCCTCCTCTCCGCGGAGCTTTGCCCCTAACGGGTATGTGGGATGTTGAATATCGAGGATACTGCCCTCATCGACCAGTGCCTGGACGCCTTTACTCGCGTTATCCCCATTCTTTGCCGCAGAGTCACCTGGTTGGGGCCCCGAACTCTCGCTCTCGGCAATGGCTGTGGATGAGGGGTTTTCCTGAGGCGGCGCCTTCACAACTTCGGGCTTGTCCTGAACCAGAGGCTTGGGATGATTCAATCTTTCAACAGCAGGTATTGGCTGTTCCTTCATGTCGATTGCCGGCATCAGCATTCTCTCAACAACAACCGGCATCTGCACAACCCTGTTTACCTCAGGCCTCACTACCGGGGCTGGAACATCAGGTTTTTCGGGTTCCGCAAGAGTCACCACGATACTGGATGCACCTTGCTTGAACACCGGCACAAGCTGGGAAGCACCGGCAATTACAAAACCTGCAATGCACATCACGGCAATCCCGTGCAGGGTCACCGATACGAGTAAGGAAGCAATAAGGTTTTTCCGGCGTTTCACCGATATTCTCCTGGCCCTGAATACTACTCAGACAGGCCAAAGCGTCAATACTACTGTTTACCCTGCGCTTAAAAAGGGTCTTAAACAGGTACATTATAAGGCTTTTGCCCTGTTTTCAGGCAGGTAAGATCATATATCAGAAGACGTGCGCGTTGTCTTTTATAAAGCGGGTATGATCATCGGCAGGCTCTTCGCCAGAATGCTGCGCGATATTATATAAGATACAGACCTCTATTATTGAGACAAGAAGGCTTGATCCGCCGTAACTGATAAACGGCAGGGGAATACCTTTTGTTGGAAGACAACCGGTTACCACCCCTATGTTGATTACAGCCTGCAGCACAATCACCATGGTCAATCCGAATGCCAGGAACCTTCCGAACGGGTCCGGCGCCTTATACGCAACCATCATTCCGCAGATAAACAGTCCGATGAAGAAAAGAACCACTATCAACGTCGCAATCAGCCCGAGTTCTTCCCCTATTATTGCGAAAATAAAATCATTGTGGGCCTCCGGCAGATACCGGTGTTTCTGGATACTGTTTCCCAACCCCGTCCCAAACAGGCCCCCAAGCTCGAAAGCGATCTTCGATTGCGCAAGCTGGTGCCCTGCAGTGGCAAATTGTTCCGGCCAGAGAAAGGAGAAAATACGCTTCATCCGTACCGGATCATGCAGGATTGCAACAATAAATCCGCTTAATCCAAGCAAGCCCAGCGAAATCAAATAGGTCAACTTTGTCCCGCCCACAAACATAATCAGCATGCTGACCATGGCAATCAGCAAAGTGGTGCCGAAATCCGGCTCAAGAAAGATCAATCCCAGGACGATACCGAGCCCGAGAATGGGATAAATGAAGCCTTCCTTGATATTCTGCACCTTCCGGCCGGCGGCAGCCATCCAGGCAGAAATGGCTATTATGCTTGTGACCTTGGCAAACTCCGAAGGCTGGAAGGTTAACGGGCCAAGACGCAGCCAGCGATGACTTCCCTTAACTTCCATGCCTATCTTCGGGACAAACACCAGCACCAGCATGATTACCGTGACAACAGCCAGCGGGATCACCGCCTTCTGCCACCAGTGATAATCAAACCTGGAAAAGACCACCGCCGCAACTATGGAAATGAAAAGCCATAGAAGCTGCCTCTTGAGGAAATAATGAGGGTCGCCAAAACTTGTAGCACCCTTTACGGCACTCGTACTCGCAATCATTACGATTCCGAGGGAGATCAGGGCCAGTACGATGGCAACCATCGTGCTGGAGGTTTTTCGCATTCCTACTCCGCACTAATTGGGATCGTGAGGACTTTGCCGGGTTTCAAAGGGGCATCATCCGTGATATTGTTGGCCTTCTTGATATCGTCGGCTTTTACACCCCACATCTTGGCGATCTTCACAATATCATCGTTAGGTTCGACAGTATAAGTCTGCGCAGAGGCAGACCTGACGGGTGTTGAGACCGGGGCGCTAATGCCCGTATCGCCAACAGGCGTCGGGGTCTTCTCCGGCGTCTTATCGGCTGATTCCGGCTGTGCCGCCGTGTCTGCATCGGTCTTCTCTTCGGTACTGACAGCTTCCGCAGGGGCCGTTGCCGCCTTTGGGGCAGCACCCGGGACCATCAGCTTCTGACCAACCATCACTTTGTCGGACGTCAAGGCATTAGCCTTCTTGATTGCGGAAACTGTCGTGCCATGCTTGGCTGCTATGCGGGAAAGCACATCACCCTTGGCAACGGTGTACTCTCCGGCGCCTTCCGCTGCAGAATCACCAGTTTCTTCCTCCTTGGGAGCTTCTTCGCTTACCTTGGCTTTCTTCGGCACAATACGTTTGGGAGAAGAAATATTAACCTTGCCAGGGAGCATAAGTTTCTGGCCAACGCGAAGCTTGTTGGGATTGGTTATGCCGTTCAAAGCCATAACCTCGGGCATCTTCAGTCCATACTTATAGGAAATAGTCGACAGGCTCTCTCCATTGCCAACAACATATTCCGTTGTCTCAACAGGCGCAGCAGGTTCAACTTTCGCCTTCTCGGCAACCGGAGCCACTGGCTGGGGCATGGGGGCTGGCGCCTTTACTTCCTTTGTTTCGGCAACAACAGGCTTATCCGCTGTAACCTTGGCAGGCTGCATCGTTGATCGACAGCCCTGGATCAGCACAGCAGAACCAACAGCCACGCAATGAACTGACACAATAATACCAACTAACAACGGCGTTCTCATCTCTCAACTCCTTCAGTTATAGATTTAACAATACGCGAAAATTTACTGCCTCGATCTTCAAAATTCTTAAACTGATCAAAACTTGCACATGCAGGGGACAAAATAACCGTTTCCCCCTCCCTTGCGTCGTTCCATGCGAGCCGGACAGCCTTATCCAATGTCCCGCACTTCCTGCACTTCACAGAGCTTCCCCAGGCTTTCTCCATTTCCCGTGAAGCTTTTCCTATAAGATAGACCCCGCTTACCCGTTTTACCAGTATTTTCTTAACAGAATTCAAGTTGCTTTCTTTCAATAAACCGCCCGCAATAAGCCTTACCGGGCCATCGCACATCCTGACCCCGGCAGCCAGTGCGGCAAGATTGGTAGCCTTGGAATCATTAACAAAACGCACACCTTTCTTCATAGCAATCAACTGCATGCGGTGAGGAAGAGGCTTAAAACTCCGGGCGGCTTTTTCGACGGCAACAGGGTCAACACCGCAGGCCCTGACAGCCGCGGCTGCAGCGGCGGCTGCAAGCCCTAAAACATCGTTTGAAAACATTGTTCCCCGTACATCCAGCACCCTTTTTCTGCCGCCATCCCTGAAACAAATCCTGCCTTCTCTGTAACGGTAGCCGGCTCTCGATGATACTCCAAATGATATCCACCTGTTTCGTCCCCCGCTGAGCCTTTTTATCACTGGAATATCTTCCTGCAGGACAATACCGCAGTCAGCTGGCTTCATTCTTCCAAATAACCTGGACTTCATTGCCCGGTAACACTGCATGTTGCCGTGCCTGTTCAGATGATCCGGCTGGATATTCAGCAGGACACCAACCCTTGGCCTGAACATCCTGACTTTCTCAAGCTGGAAGGAACTGACTTCAACCACAATCCAATCCAGCTTCCCGCTTTTCAATGCGGCGCCGCACAAAGGGGGCCCATAATTGCCGGCAATAGCAACGCGTTTTCCAGCCGTCTTCAGCGCGTCAGCGCAAAACTTGACCATCGTACTCTTGCCCTTCGAACCAGTCACCGCAAGCATGGGACACCTGCATCGGCTTGCACCAAGCTCCAGCTCTGACAATACTTCAGTCCCCCTCGCCTCAACGTCCCGGACCCATTTCGAATCCGAACTTATACCCGGGCTCACTATGCAGACATCAAAGTCACCGGACGGCACATTGTCAGCTCCAAGAAGAACGAGGGCACCCTTTCTTCTCAGTCCATACGCCCTGCGCCGCAAATCCATATTTACAGCAGCGTCGATCACCGTGACTTCCGATCCCTCTTTCAGGAGAAGTCCGGCTGCAGACTCACCGCTCGTGCCCAGACCCATTACTATGGCTTTCTTAAACATGATTCGCCTGTTGCTGCCGGTTCACAATCGGAACCAGATTAACGGATTTTCAACGTTAAAATTCCAAGAAGCGCGAAGATTATGGATAATACCCAGAATCTTACAGTTACCTGTGTCTCGCTCCATTGCTTCATCTCAAAATGGTGATGTATAGGCGCCATGGCAAAAATACGCCTTCCGCGCAGCTTGAACGAAAGCACCTGCAGGATGACACTCATGGCCTCCATTACAAACACGCCTCCCACTATAACCAGCGTTATTTCCTGTTTTATCAGGACTGCCACCATCCCCAGGCTGCCCCCGATAGCAAGGCTTCCGGTATCTCCCATGAAAACCTTGGCAGGATGACAATTGTACCAAAGGAAACCCAGGCATGCTCCCAGCAGGCATCCGCAGAAGACCGCAAGTTCCCCGCTGCCCCTTACATGAGGAACCTTGAGGTAATCGGCAAATATTGCATTACCGGCCACATAGGCCATTACAAAATAGGAGAATCCGACGGAAGCACTGCAACCGATAGCCAGTCCATCCAGTCCGTCAGTCAGGTTGACAGCATTGCAGGCCCCAACTATCACAAGCGCCATAAACAGATAAGCAAGGACAATGCCCATGTCTGCAACAAGCGGGTCCTTCAAGAATGGCACCATGAGCTGACACACTTTCCCCTTTGTTTCCGGAAGTATGAGAAGTATGACCATGACAACGATGGTCCATGCAACTTCCAGCATAAACTTGTAACGTGCCTTCAAACCCTTGGAGCGTTTTTTGACCACCTTGGTATAATCATCCCAGAACCCTATCAAACCCATCCAGCAGAGCGTCGCAAGGACCAGCCAGATAAAAGGGTTGGTGGGAACAGCCCAGAGCAATGTTGAAATTGTGATTGCCGCTATTATCAGCAGCCCGCCCATTGTCGGCGTTCCCTCTTTTTTCCCATGGAGAACATACAATGGGGGTGCTTCTTCTTTTCTTTCATACTGGCCAATATTCAGCCGGCGCAGCTTCTCGATTACCCACGGACCAAGTATCAGAATAATCAGGAATGCCGTTCCGGCTCCCGCAACAGCTCTCACGGTTATATAACGGAAAACCCAAAGCGGGGAGATCCAGTCAGAAAGCAAATGTAAGTAATAAAACATGATTCAATCTACCTGTTTCGTTCTTTAAAATGAAACCATATTAACTCAATAACTACACGTGTACCCTGCTCTGCCTCCCCGAAATGCGCCTGCCGGCATCTTCTTCCACCCCCCATAACATCAGCGACGGAGGATCGCCGTTAGGCATAGTCTGGACAGAACTCCTCTTGTTTACCCCCCATAGGGAAGAAAGAAGATTCTGCCTTCCAGCGCTTATTACATTCCGCTGCGACAACATGGTACCTGCCGTACTGCTTTTCCCGCTACCGCCGCCGGATTGAGTCATTTCAGTCCCTCCTTGTTACCTTTCCAGAATTTCTACAATTTCTTCGAGGTGCATTCCCCGGGAAGCCTTGAGCAGAACCGTATCGCCTCTCCTGGTCTTCTCCTCGAGTACGAGAGCCGCATCGGCATTAGTTTTGCAGCAGAATAAGCGGTCCTTCCCTAAACCTGCACTCTCGGCGCCTTCCGCTATGTATGACCCGAGTCTGCCCACAACAATGAGGCCATCCCATTTTCCACTGCCTATAAACTTGCCGATCTCGATATGCTCATGTTTCTCACTGTCTCCAAGTTCCAGCATACCGGCCAGGACAAGCCACTTGCCGCCCTCCACGGTTTCCTCTCTAAATGTCTGGACGGCAACACGCATGCTCAGGGGATTTGCGTTGTAAGCGTCATTGATCAATTTAAGGCCTCGAATCTCTTTCCGCTCCCATCGCATGGATGGAGAAACGTATGATTCGAGTGCAATCCGTATCTTGTCCCAGCCCGCCCCATGCGCCCGCCCGACAGCAATTGCAAACATGGCGTTCATGACATTGTGCACGCCCGGCAATGCAGGCCGGAACATGAATTCATCACCCGTGCTTCTTTCGCAGATCACAACCTCTTTCTTCTTCAAGTCCCTCCGTTTGCATGCGTAGTCTGCATCAGCGCATTCAGACACCGTGATCAGCCGCGATGGAGACAGCGACTTGAACAGCTCGAAGAAATCACCGTCGGAACAAAGGACTGCAACGCCATTCTTCGGCAGGCTTTTGAGCAGACTGGCCTTCTCCTGTGCTATCGCAGCTACACTTCCAAAAAACTCTATATGTACCGGTCCGGCATTTGTAATAATTCCCCAGTCCGGCGCCAGAATACCGCACAAATCGGCTATCTCTCCGGACTGGTTCATGCCAATCTCAAAAACCCCGGCACGCGCCGACTTATCCATCGACAAGAGGCTCAATGGCAGGCCAATTGCATTGTTCCAGTTGCCCCGCGTACTGGCGGTCGGAGTGACCGACGAAAGCACGCGTGCGGTCATCTCCTTGACTGTAGTCTTCCCGACACTGCCCGTAACTGCAATTATCTCTGCCCCGACATCATGCCGGTAAGCGGTTGCTATTCTTCTCAAAGCTTTCTCCGTATCATCGACCCGAAGGAGGGGCATCTTGTTGTCCACGGCAGCCTTCCAGCTTTTGTTGACAATCGCACCGCTGGCGCCCTTTTTGAAAGCTGCATCGACAAACTCATGCCCGTCAAAATTCTTGCCCTTCAGCGCAAGATAAAGGTTGCCGCCCGCAATCGTGCGCGAATCGTTGGAGACACCGTCTATTCCGGCGGGACAGGACGGAACCCATGTACCCCCGCTCCATTCGGCGAGTTTAGTCGGTGAAAACTTTGGCATTACAAATACCTTCTTACAACCTGGCGGTCATCAAACGAAATAAGCGTGTTTGCAAACTCCTGGAAATTCTCGTGTCCCTTGCCGGCAACAAGCACAACGTCCCCCTTGTCCGCCACTGACAAGGCTTTTTTGATCGCCTCTGCACGGTCTTCAATTATCTCAAATTTTGCTGATTCACCCAATCCATCTCGAATCTGGGCGATGATTTCCGACGGATTCTCTTTCCGGGGATTATCTGACGTCAGAATAGTGTAATCAGCCAGGCGTGCCGCAACACCACCCATCAGCGGTCTCTTTGTTTTATCCCTGTTACCGCCACAGCCGAAAATAATTATCAGCCGGCCCCTGGTAATTTCGCGAAGCGTCTTCAGCACATTCTCCATGGCATCGTCAGTATGGGCATAGTCAACAAACACCTGGAAACCCCTGCCTGTCGGTATCTCTTCTAAACGTCCGGGGACATTCTGTACGCGGTTGAGCGCGCCGCAGATTACATCCAGCCCTATACCCATGGAACCACAGGCTGCGATTGAAGCAAGGGCATTACTTACATTGTACCTGCCCATGAGCATAAGCTGAACATTCTTATCACCCCACGGCGTAATGACATGGAATAAGTTCCCTGCTGCAGTAACCTGTAGACCTTCCGCACGAACCATGGCCTCAGCATTGATTCCATAGGTCACAACATCGGCATTCATCGCCATAGCCGCAATCTTGCGTCCCCACGGATCATCAGTGTTTATGACAGCTTTTGCCCGCTTCGGACCCTTTCCAAGACCTTCAAACAGATGAAGCTTTGCTTCAAAGTACTCTTCCATGGTGTGATGGTAGTCCAGGTGATCCCTGGTAAGATTGGTGAATATGGCAATATCATAGTTGATGCCGGCGGTTCTTTTCTGGCTTAAGGCATGGGATGAAACTTCCATCGCCACGCTTCTGCAGCCAGCGCCCACGATCTGCGCGAGCATGGATTGAAGGGCCGGTGCTTCTGGGGTAGTGCGACCAGCCGGTATCGTTCGTTCTCCTATCCGGTATTCCACCGTTGTCAGCAGTCCAGGCTTGAGGCCTGCATCGGCGAGAATGCCGCCGATCATGTATGCCGTTGTAGTTTTTCCGTTCGTTCCGGTTATGCCTACCATCTTCAGCCGGTCAGCCGGCCGATTGTAGAATGCACAGGACAACTCTGCGGCAGCCAGTCTTGAATCCTGCACATGAACATGGCAGACATCACGGCTGATAAGTTCATCGCGTTCAGACAACACCGCCCGGGCGCCACGCTCGACTGCGTCCTTGACGAACAACCAGCCTTCTTTCTCCGTTCCGGAAACTGCCACAAATGCATATCCGGTACGAACCTGGCGGGAATCACATGCAACCCCCGACACCTCGCAGTCCCTGGGGCCTATGACAGATAAATGACGGACATCTTTGAGTAATGATTCCAGTTTCATCTTTAGAAACCGCCTTTACCCACGCTATCCATCTCTTTGGCACCCGCGATTCCTGCAGTTGCAACCCCGCGATTTGCCGCAACGTTCTCGCCAGGCACAGTCAGGCTGTTGCTGCCGGATGGAATATCAAGATACCTGGCAACCTGGTTGGCTATCTTGCCAAAAACCGGCGCAGCCACCGTGCCACCGAGATGGACGGGCTGCGGCTCGTCAACAACAACAATTATTGCTATTTCAGGATTCTCAACCGGAAGGAAACCAAGGAAAGATGCCGTGTAAGCTGTGGAGGAATATCTTCCGTCAACCTGTTTCTGAGCAGTACCGGTCTTTCCAGCAACTTCATAGCCCTCAACCCTGGCCTTCGTTCCCGTGCCCCCGTCTTCCGTCACACCCAGAAGCATTTTACGCATTATAGCCGCCGTTTCCGGCCTTATCGGATGCGATACCACCTCGGGCTTGTTGCTGAACAGTATAGACCCGTCACTTTTCACGACCTGTCTCACAATATAAGGTTTCATAAGGCATCCATCATTGGCTATAGCAGAAATCATATTGACCATCTGCATTGCGGTCGTACTGATACCCTGACCAATAGGAATGCGCGTGATACTTATCCCGTACCATTTTGACAGGGGATGCAGGATACCTACTTCCTCACCTGGCAGATCCAGCCCTGTTCTTTGCCCCATTCCAAACGCACGTAAATACTGGTAGAAACGTTTCTCACCCAGCAACAATGCCACCTTTGCATGCAATATGTTGCTGGACTTCTTTATACCATCGGCAACAGTGAGATTTCCGTAAGGATGGTAATCGCGAAGGAGACGGTTACAGTACTTCCAAGCACCATTCTCGCAGTTAAAAACTGTTTCTGGCGTTATAAGGCCTTCGTTCAAAGCCGCGGCAGTAACTATCGGCTTGAACGTTGAACCTGGCTCATAGACCATCCCCATGGTCCTGTTCAGCTTGGCATTGTCTCCGGCACCTGAGAATTCATTCAAATCATAGGCTGGACGGCTTGCCATGGCAAGTATCTCGCCGGTCTTGACCTTTTCCACTATTGCCCAAGCTCCCTTTGCATGGTGTGCAACCATCACCTCGTCCAGCGCCTTTTCAACTATGTACTGCACGTTCTGGTCAAGCGTAAGTATGACATTGGCGCCCTCAAGCGCCGGTATATAGCGTGAGCGCTGTGCGTACAGCTCCTGCCGAAGCGCATCAACACGGGTTTCAATGCATCCCGGACTGCCCCTTAGATACTTATCCAATGAAAGTTCAACTCCCGCACCGCCGACACCTTCATGGTTCACAAACCCCAGGACATGACACATGAAATTGCCATGGGGATACTGCCTCGCTGTCGTATCCTGGAAAAAGACCCCCACAGGTTTCTGCTTCTCAATTTCCGCCGCAACTTCCTGGCGGACCATTCTCTTCACATACACGAATCGCTTGTCCGGCTGGTTCAGCCGCACAGCCACCTCGTCAACGGGAATATCAAGACCGCCTGCAAGGAGAGCCGCCACCTTAGCAGTCATATTGCTCTTAACGACAATCGACGGATCCGCACAGACATCCTTAACAAACAAATTTATCGCAAGGATGTTACCCTCACCTTTGCGGTCGCAAATGACTCCCCGGCCAGGGTGTATCTTCTTCTCAAGGCGGCGGGAATTCTCCACTCCCTCACGCTTTTTATCCTCCAAACCAAGATGTAAAAAGGCCAGGCGCATGCCCAGCCCTGTCATGGCCGCCATCAGCACAATAATGCTGAAAGCAAACCGACCCTTCGTGTGTTGATCAGTCATGGATTGCCATCTTGTTCCGTCTTACGTATGTCAGGGAATTCCCCGGCCTTTTCACAGAAACATTTGAATCTTCTACCCGTTCATGCAGCCTGATTACCTGATCCTGCCTGGGCCAGGCCATCCCGATCTTCCGCTTCGCAAGGACCATCTCAAGGTTGCCCGGCGATTTCATTTTAGTCCACCTCGACTCCTCATTCAAAAGCTGTTTCTTCAACTCCGTTTTTTCCAATTCCAGAGTCTTTATATCCTTGCCCAGCGAATCGCAGCGGCACCCCAGCCACACATAAAACAAGGCAAGAAGCATCCCCAGCACGACCACTCCCGCATATGGTGCCGGAACAACAAATCCGTGCAGCCTTTTCTTTCTATTCCTGCGAATCATCTTTCCTTCCCAGACCCTTCTTTTTCGACTTCAATCTGAACCGGTTCTCTCTGCAACCCTGAGTTTCGCAGATCTTGAACGTGGATTTCCGTTCATCTCCGGCTCAGACGCAGCAAGCGGTTTCTTCGTTATAATCTTCACAACAGGTTTCTCGCCAATCCACCTCTGACCGCCAGCCTGGAGGGATTCCCATTTCCCGGCATGGCTCGCAAAAAATCTTTTCACTATCCGGTCTTCAAGACTGTGAAAAGAAATCACAGCCATTCGACCCCCGGGCGACAGCAAATTCAACCCCCCAGCCAGTCCCCGCTCCAGCGAACCAAGTTCGTCATTGACCTTTATCCTGAACGCCTGGAACGTTCTGGTTGCCGGGTGGATCCGCCCACGTCTCCCGCCAACAGCTCTTTCAACAATTCCCGCAAGATCACCAGTCGTACTGATCGATGCCCTTGTCCGTTCCTTAACGATAAACCTGGCAATCTGCCTCGCCATTCGTTCCTCTCCATATTCGGAGATTATTTTGCGAAGCTCATCTTCCTGCAATCCGTTCACAAGGTCAGCGGCCGTTGCTTCGCCGCTCGACGCATCCATTCTCATATCCAAAGGGCCGTCTTTTGAGAAACTGAACCCTCTTCCTCCCTCATCCAGCTGCTCCGAAGAAACACCTAAATCCATTAGTATTCCGTCGACCGCCTTAAAACCGTTTGCCGGAGCAATATCCGCCATATCGGCATAATTGCCATGGACCAGGCGAACCCTGGCCCCGTATTTCTCCAGCGCCCGTCCTGCCCTCTCCAGCGCCTGCTTATCCCTGTCTATCCCGAGCACGGCGCCTTCTGCTCCGGCCTTCTCAAGTATCGCGCTCGTGTGTCCGCCGTTTCCCAGAGTACCGTCGATGTAAAAACCTCCCGGTTTCACAACCAGAAGATCAACCACCTCCTTGATCAGTACCGATTCATGCATCCTGTCACACGGAGTTCGCGTCCCATAACCAGACAGCTGAAAACAATCTTAGAACCCTACATATTGAGCAGCTTCAAGAATCGTTCCTCGATCCGAACCGCTGACCTTCTTGAAGTTTTCAGGGCTCCATAGTTCAAAACTGTGAAACACGCCAACCAATATGACCTGATCCACCAGCTCCGCAAAATCCAGCAGCTCATCCTTGATCCTGATTCGTCCCTGCGTATCCCAATCCACTAAGTCAGACTTGGAGCCAAGCATCCTGGTAAAGTGCCGGGCCTTGGCGTCAGCAATCGAATGGTTCCTGATCTTCTCGATACGCCTCTGCAATTCACTTGCCGGAAAAACGCAAAGACATTTTTCTGTTACATCCTGAAGGACATATAAACTCCTTGGCGTCCCAACCTGCGCCCGCCATTCCGACGGAATCGTCAGTCGTCTTTTGGGATCAAGCGAGTGAGGAAATTCGCCGACGAAAATCCCCTGCCCCTTGAACTTATTTTTCAAAGTATTGCTACCGTCATCCATGTTCTGACCTTTTGTGACATAATTCAACACTTTGACCCACCTAATGTCAATGGTTTTATAGGTTTTTGTGATGTTTTCTAACGCTCAGAAGATCAGGGATTAACGACAGAATTGCATAGTTAAGCTGTTATTTTCCAACATCTTAACTATAGATACATCAGGGTTTATTGCATAGCAGCAAGAAGCATATACCCCTATGAAAGAGAGCGTAAAGTCAATAGGGCCTAGTCCCCACCGGGCTATCTGGTAGAAAGCCCGGAAAATGGGGAACGAATAGAGATATTTCAAATAGTTACTTCTTACTTCACAACGGAGCCCGTAGGAATCTCTCCGTCTATCGTTACCAGCCTTACAGAGGAACCGCTGGAAGCCGCAAGAAGCATTCCGTTGGAATCAACACCGCGGATTTTTGCCGGCTTGAGATTGATAACAGCAACCACTGTCTTGCCGACCAGTTCTTCAGGTTTGTAACTGAGAGCAATTCCGGCAACCAGCTGTCTTTCTTCTTCGCCAATTTTAACCTGTAAACGCAACAGCCTGTCCGCGCCCTCAACCTTTTCAGCGCTTAACACTGTCGCCGTGCGAAGCTGAACTTTTGCAAAATCTGCATACTCAATCTGTGCTATGCCCACAGGCGCGGCAACAGGCTGTTTCTGCTCCACCGCAACCGGAGACTTCTCCGCTGTTACATTTGTCACGTTCTCTGTCATGGTTACAACCTTTCCTTCCTTTTCTCTGCTCCCTGCCGCCTGGATTCGCGGAAAGAGATTTATCATTTCCCCTATTTTCATCCCGGACCTTATTTTCCCAAATTCTTTCAACTCCCCGCTGTCAGGCTCTGAGCCTGGAAGTCCCAGCGACTCAGAGAGCCGCTTCATTTGAACGGGCATAACAGGATAAAGCAATCCGCTCGCGATTCTCAAAGTCTCTACAGACCAGTACAGAACCGTTCCAAGTCTTTCTTTCTCACCGTTCTTGCCCAGTGTCCACGGCTGGGTTTTTTCAAGATACCTGTTGGTCTCCCTTACCAGACTTGTGACTTCCGCCAACCCAAGGTCAATTCGCCATTTATCAATGGAACTCGCCATTTTCCCCACGGCCGACAGCGCTTTCTCCCTCAGCTGCTCCTCATCAGCACCTATGGTCCCGGGAGAAGGAACAAAGCCATCGCAGTAAGTGCCTATCAGCTTCATAACCCGGCTCAACAGGTTCCCCAGATCATTGGCAAGGTCGGCATTGTATCGCCTGAGAAAAATATCCTCAGTAAAGTCGGCATCCTGGCCAAGCGACATCTCCGCCATGAGGAAATATCTGAATGCGTCCACGCCGTACTTGTCAGCAAAATCCATCGGATTCACGACATTCCCGGCGGTCTTGCTCATCTTATCCCTGCCGGAAAGCCACCAGCCGTGTGCAAACACAGTCTCAGGCAGAGGCAGATTCATGGCCTTCAACATGGTCGGCCAGTACACAGTGTGCGTGGTAAGAATATCTTTCCCTATCAGCTGGCAAGACGCTGGCCACCACCTCTTGAATTTCTCGTTGTCGGAAAGATATCCGATCCCGGTAATGTAATTCAACAGAGCATCAAACCAGACATACGTCACAAACCCGGAATCGAAAGGCAACTCGATCCCCCAGCTCAAGCGGCTTTTCGGACGCGAAATACAGAGGTCGTTGAGTTTCTTCTTCAGGAATCCAAGTGTTTCGTTGCGGCGATAGTCAGGCTGAATGAATCCAGGATTATCCTCAATATATTTTACAAGCCATTCCTGATACTTGCTCATACGGAAGAAGTAGTTAGTCTCCCGTATAATTTCGACATCCCTGCCGCAGCCGGGCTCGGGACACTTGCCGTTTACCAGGTCTTTCTCCGTAAAAAAACGCTCGCATGTCACGCAATACCAGCCGTCATATTCGGCTTTGTATATCTCGTCCCTGTCATAAAGGTCCTGCAGGATCTTCTGGACAACAGTCTTGTGCCGCGGTTCAGTGGTGCGGATAAAATCGTCATTTGTAATTTCAAGCTTCTTCCACGCATCCAGGAAGCGTACTACCGTGACGTCCGCCTGTTTCTGCGCGCTGATTCCAGCCTTTTCCGCAGCCTGATATACCTTCTGCCCGTGCTCATCTGTACCGGTAAGGAAGAATGCCGGGACACCCATCAGCCTGTGATAACGGGCCAGCACATCTGCGAGAATCGTAGTGTATGCGTGGCCGATATGCGGCTTGTCATTCACGTAGTAAATCGGCGTTGTTACATAAAACTTTGTTTTCTTCATTGCCTCGCTCTTTTCTGCATGAACCTGTACTACACGATATCCTCCATGGCCAGAAAAAAAGATCTGCAGCGAAACCTCCCAAGGGAAGGCGATAAAACATTCCACACGGGCCATCACCGATTCCAGGGCCGGGATTCTTCCCGGATTGTTGATGTATTCACATAAGACTGATCGCGTCGACATCGATAGAACAGGTAACTTCCTCTGGAAGTTTAATGTTTCGAAGAACTTCATCGATGGGACCTGCCATGAGCCGCGGGGACGGACATCTAAACATGATTTGATACCTGTATAACCCCTTAGCCCTCGCCAGAGGAGCAGGAACCACATCCGACACCAGAACCCGGGAGGACAATTTTGGTTTAAGTTTAGTCAATAGCGTCGAGGCACAGAAAGAGACCTTGTTTTCTGATACACCCTTGAATGTAAGACAGACCAGATGAGAGAACGGCGGATAACAAAGATCGCGCCTGGACTCAATCTCCTGGTCACAGAACCCTTCATAGTCCAGGCGGCGCGCCGCCTGGATAGCCGTATGGAATGGTGTGTAGGTCTGAACAATAACCTCCCCCGGAACTTCCCCACGACCAGCGCGGCCTGCTACCTGGGCAAGCAACTGGAACGTGCGTTCCCCTGCACGAAAATCAGGCATGTGAAGGCTCAGATCTGCATAAATGACTCCCACCAGAGTCACATTTGGAAAATGCAAGCCCTTTGCTATCATTTGGGTGCCGATAAGAATGTTCGTCTTGCCAGCCCTGAAATCACCGAATATCCGGTCGTAAGAATCCTTGCTTGTCGTTATATCGGCATCAATTCTCTGTATCCTGGCATGAGGGAAACACTTGCCGAGGATTACCTCCACCCTCTGCGTTCCAATGCCTGTAAACTTGAAAGCCGGGTCCTGGCAACCAGGACATCGTGCCGGTACCTGCTTCCTTGCCCCGCAGACATGACAACGCAACTCATCGCTGCTCCGATGGTACGTGAACGAAACACTGCAATGATCACATTTGGCGACGTAACCGCATTTTGGACAGACAAGGGATGTGGCAAAACCCCTCCTGTTGAGAAACAGTATTGTCTGTTCAGATCTCTCAAGACGAAGTTTTATTGCCTCAAGCAGATCCTTGGAAAACACGCTTGCATGTCCCAACCTCTCGGTCTCTACCCTCATGTCGATCACGTGCATCTTGGGCATCTTGCGGCCATCGGCCCTGATCGGCAGCTTGGATAAAAGGTACTTACCCTTGCGCACATTAAACCATGACTCCACCGAAGGCGTAGCCGACCCCAGCACAACAGGACAACCCTCAATCATTCCCCTCATTACCGCCACATCCCTTGCATTATAACGTGGAGCTTCCTCCTGCTTGTAGCTTGGTTCATGTTCCTCATCTACAACTATCAGGCCCAGATTCTGCACGGGCGCAAAAACAGCGGACCGGGCTCCAACAACAATGTCGGCTTTTCCATCGTTAATCCGGTGCCATTCGTCGTATCGTTCTCCGTCGGAGAGATGACTGTGAAGCACTGCAATGCGGTCACCAAACCTGCCAACAAAGCGTTCGACAGTCTGGGGCGTCAGGGAGATTTCGGGAACAAGAACAATCGCCCCCTTCCCCTTTTTCAGGACACAGTTAATCGCCTGAAGATAAACCTCGGTCTTTCCGCTTCCCGTAACACCATACAGCAGAACAACATGCGGATGTGTTTTCTCGATTTTTGACGGCACTCCAGCACTGATTGCAGCACAGCATTCCTGAATTAATCTTAAGGCCTCTTCCTGTTCCGGCATGAGTTTCAACGCTTCGGTCGGCAGGATAGTTCTGTTGACCAGCGGGTCCCGCCTGACATTCGCCGGCGCAATTATAATTAAACCCTTCTTCTCAAGACTTCTGACAGGAGCCACTGTAACCCCAACAGCCCTCAACAGATCATTAAGGAACATCCCGTCGCTGCTCCGCCGCAGAAGCTCCAAGACCTTCTGCTGTTTGCCAGACAGTCTGACCTTTTCGTGTCCAGGATATTCATCAGCTGAGGCGCTTAACTCAAAGCAGTTGCCGGACGACAACGACTGTTCCTCGCTATCCAGGCCTTCTTTACCTTGTGCCCTTGTGCCTTTGCGCTTCTCTGCCTCTGCAAGACACACAAACATCTGACTCTTCGCCTTTGCGCCTTTGCGACGCACCGGTCCCGGCAAAACAGTCCTGATGGCATGCTCAACTGGAACGCAATAGTAACTGCCTATCCATTTCGCGAGTTCAAGCATTTCCCTGTCAATAAACGGCTTGCTGCCAACCAGAGACTTGATTTCCTTGAGTTTCGCGTGTTCGGAATGGTCGGCAAGTCCAACCACATAGCCCGTGGCGGCAGACCTTCCAAATGGAACATTAACCCTTGAGCCCACGAAAAGGCTGCCGTTCAATTGATCAGGAATCAGGTAATCGAACTCCCTGTCGACCGCTACATCCACAACCACTTTGGCAATTTTCTTATGCATTATTTCCTAACATAGTAACCGCTCTGCACACTAAACCCAATAGAATGCATAATAAGCAATATCAAAGGCAGGTGAAAGCACGGAATATCTAGGAAGAACCGGACAACAAAAAGGCCGGAAGTCTTCACTTCCGGCCTTTTAAAAAACAAATCACCGAGCCAGATCAATACTCGGCATAGTGCGCAATATCAAAAGTTGAAGAAGCTTTACCAAGAAGCTGAGTACGTGTCGTAGAATTTAACCAATCAGACGTGTTGATCCAGGTACAAGATCCATCATTATACAGAACATTCGCCCCCTTAGTTCCGTGATTACCACCAAAGGAAGTTACCGTGATAGCCCCAACGGCCTTATCACCGTTCTTGTCCATCATAATGAGCGTATTGGCGTCAGTTGCGGCCGTAACAGTCTTATTTCCATCGGATGAGTCAGTCTTTAAAGACATTACGTAAGCGCAGTTGGAATTACCAATCGTGGCTACCTGATTCCAAGTACCAAACGTACCTGACGCACTGGGACAAATCATAAGCTTAGGCGACTTCGCACATGCCTCTATACCTGTAAAATTGGGAGGATATGCTTCAGAGTTATCCATCGAGTACATGGTCAACCCTTTACCCATTTGGGAAAGGTTACTTGTGCAGTTGGTCCTGCGGGCTTTCTCACGGGCAGATGCTATAACCGGCAGAAGCATTCCTGCAAGAATACCGATGATTGCAATAACGACGAGCAGCTCGATCAGTGTGAACGACCTCAGCTTCAAACGACGCCATACATTCTTCATACCAGCATCTCCTTTTGTAGAACTACACTCAAAATAGCAAACCATCACTTTGTTGTAACATATAACCATGCATGATTATCGTCAAGCGTTTTTGGAAAGATTTCAGATGTTTTGTCCGTTTTCGATCCTTCCCAGATCTGTAACTGGTAAAAGGAATGCGTGCCCTGCAATCATCATGTATTCTTAAAATTCCAGCGTATTTGCGGCCTGTCGCACCCTACATAATCAGCATGCAGTCTCCATAACTGTAGAACCTGTACTTCTGCTGAATAGCCTCTGCGTATGCCTTCATTATCAAATCCCTACCGGCCAGGGCACTAACCATCATCAGCAGGCTCGACTCAGGAAGATGAAAATTAGTCAGCATGACATCCACCGTCTTGAAATCATACGGCGGATAAATAAACAAAGAAGTCCGCCCGGAACACGGCACTACTCCCCCGCGTTCTTTCATTACCGTTTCAAGAGTCCTGACAGTTGTACTTCCTGCGGCAATTATTCTTCCGCCATTCTGCCGGGTTGAGGTGAACAAGTCCGCAGTCTCACGGCTGACTTCATACCTTTCAGATTCCACCTGATGATCTTCCACCATATCTGTTTTTACCGGCTTGAACGTGCCCGGCCCCACATGCAAAGTCACGGCAGTTCTCCTGACGCCTTTATCTTCCAGTGCCTTCAAGAGTTTACTGGTAAAATGCAGGCCGGCAGTCGGAGCCGCCACCGCCCCAGGTCTTAGAGCATAAACAGTCTGATAACACTGCCGGTCCATCTCCGACTCAGGCGACTGTTCCTTTAATCTGTGAATATACGGCGGCACGGGCGCAAAACCATCCGTCTCCAGAATTTCCTGCACAGACTTCTCGCCGGATAATATTATGGAAACCCTCCCGTTCTCGCGCACAGACAACACTTCCCCAGCCAGCTTTCCATTTGCAAACCGAAGCTTGAGTCCTGCACACGGACGACCCGACGCCCTGTAAAAACAATCCCAGATCTCAGCAGATGGCGAATTACCCTGCACAGCATCCCGGAACTGGCATTCGTCTTGTTTCTCAACAAGGAGAAGCTCCACCCTGCCGCCGGTATCAATCCTCCTGCCGAAAACTCGTGCCGGAATTACCCTGGTATCATTCACAACAAGCAAGTCTCCCGTTCCCAGGTATTCAGGCAAGTCACTGACATTCTTGTGCTCAATCGCTCCAGCACCCCTGTGCACAACCATCATCCTCGCCAGGGAACGGTCCTTAAGCGGTTCCTGCGCGATTAGTACGCGCGGCAGATCAAAACTGAAATCTTTTGTTTTCATCTCATATCCGGAAAACAGGACAAGAACAGCGGCATGATTCGTATCATCTATGGAGAAGTTAGTGAAGAAACTTCTTCAGGGTAGAAAATGTCCGTGCAACAAGGAAAGAACACGAGTTATATCTGTAGTAACGACAAGCAGAAAGACCGCATCACGGTTTCTTTTCAGCCGGGCCTGGTTTATTTAAACCAAACCTGCCAGCCGAGTGGTCACGGCCGAGATAGAAATTCAGCCATGACGACGTCTGATAGTAATCCCAGTTACAGGGCGGTACAATCGCACCATCCAGGGCCTTTTCTTCGCCATATTTCTTCAGCCGGGCATATGCCTTAACATAAACGCACTGCCTTTCCCCGGGATGGACTTCGCACCAGCCGTCACGACTGCCCCCGCAGGCCCCATTTCTTTGATATTTGGGACAACGCGACATGGGACAATTGTATGCGACATCTATCAAGGCACAATCCCCGCAATCCCTGCAGTCATACAAAACAACCTTGGAAAGATGCTCCATACGGTGGAATGCCTTTTCAAATGCAGAGCCGTTCACCCTGCTTGAAAGGCCTCTCATCATTCCGAACATATTCCTGCCAGGCTCAAACATCAGCTTGTGCATGAATCTGGACAGCCTGTATACAAAACCGACTTTTGAATCCAGCGGGCGCCCCTTTAGCTCCACAAGCTTGCCTGTATTCAACCCCGTTTTGCCGTCTCTTTCGTAAAGATAAAAACCACCTGGATGCGGATAATCAAATTCCGGTATGAATTCCTCCCAACGATTGCTCAATTCCTCCCCTCTGTCGATAACCTCCAGCACGTGTTCATACCTCACCCCGTGTCCACCTATGTGTACCCCCTTAAACCCCATGCCTTTCATGAAGGCATACATCTTTGCGGCTCTTAGAAGCCTTGCTTCCACACCCTTGTCAGGCAGAGATTTCTCCCTCTCATATTCTGCCAGGAGTTTATCCGGCACCACGCAACCCGGCACTTTGTTCGCATTCATCTGCTTGGCAGCACCATAAGTCAGGATATATATATTGCCTACGACAGGTACGTTCAGATCATTCTGCCGCATGAACAACATCAGTTCATGAAACTTCCTGGCATCGTAACCAAGCTGCGTTACAACAAATCTGGCTCCGGCCGCCAGCTTCTTCTTTAATTTGAAATACTGCACCATTTGTTCCGCTTCAGTCGCCTTAAACGGCGAAACAGCAGCTCCAGCATAGAAATGACTGGGATTGTGCGTTACCATCCCCTTGGGACCGGGATACGAAAGCCCATGATTCATTTCAGCAATAAGTTTAAGAATATTAATAGGATCCAGATCGAAAACAGGAGCAGGCCTCCCCAGAAAACCGGAAACCGGATAGTCTCCGGTCATGACCAGCAGATTCCTTACACCCACCCGATCCAGAACATAGAGCTGACTTTCTATCTGGTTTCGATTGCGGTCCTTGCATGTGAAATGAACAAGAGGCTCCACTCCCATCTTCAGGATTTCCTGCGCAAGGTAATCGGCAAGCATCGCAGGATTTCCCCCTGGATTGTCCGTGAGAGTCACAGCATCAATCCGCCCCTCCTTTGCCACCCTTTCTGCCGCCTGCAAGGCGCCCTCAAGTAGCGTTTCTCTCGCACCCCTTCCGGGAATAAGCTCCCATGTCACCGACATTTTGCCGGGAACCGCCAGAGACTCTTGAAACCTGTTACCCATATTACACCTTATTTCCAGCATCCAGTGACTGCGGCAATCAGAACAATCCTTTGACCTTCCCTGTCTCTACATCCACATCAACATTCATAAAGGCCGGCCGCGACGCCGTTCCAGGCATCAGCTTGATATCGCCCACCACCGGCACAACAAAACCAGCGCCACGGTAAATCAGTATATCATTGATCGGCAGGACCCATCCGCGCGGCCGGCCCTTCAAACTTGGATCATGCGACAGGCTCAAATGAGTCTTGGCCATGCAAGTGCCGAGCCTTGAAGACTCACGGTCTGCTTCTATCTTCTTCACCTTCTCAAGCGCAGTTTCAGTATAAGAAACATCCGATGCTCCGTACAATTCTGTCGCGATCAGCCTGATTCTTTCGCGCAACGGCACGTCCAATTCATAAAGGAACTTGAAATTCGACTCGCGGGCTGAAGCTTCAACAACAGCTTCAGCAAGTTCAATCGCCCCTTCGCCACCCTTCAACCAGTGTTCCGATACTACGCCGATTGCTCCGTTTTGATCTGCTATTCTTTTAACGAGGGCAAACTCGGCCTTTGTGTCTGTATGGAAACCATTAAGGCACACAATCGGACTAATACCGCTCTTCTTCACTATCTCAATATGAGCAACAAGGTTTTCGCAACCCTTCTCAAGCAACGCGAGATTCTCCTTAGTGTAAGCTTCGTCAAGCCTGGCCCCGGGCCTCACCGCCGGTCCACCGCCATGCATCTTCAACGCCCTGACTGTAGCCACAATCACCACTGCACTGGGCACAAGGCCGGACAACCTGCACTTCAGATTCCAGAATTTCTCAAATCCTATATCCGCTCCGAACCCGCTCTCCGTAATGTGATATTCACCGAGCCTGGTGCCGAGCTGATCCGCAATAATCGAGCTCTGGCCAATTGCAATATTCGCAAAAGGACCGGCATGCACGAAGATCGGATTGCCTTCCATAGTCTGAAGAAGATTGGGATTAACAGCATCAAGCAGCCAGGCAGTCATTGCCCCATCAACACCGAGGTCAGCTGTCGTTATCTCCCTGCCATCCCGGCTTTCTGCAACAACAAGCCTGGCCATCCGGCGACGCAAATCCTTTAAATCGCGCGACACCGCCAGAATAGCCATCACCTCGCTGGATGCTGATATCTGGAAACCCGAATCCATTTTGAAGCCATCCATCTTGCCGCCCTGACCAATTGTGATATTACGAAGCGACTGCGCACAGAAATCCATTGCCCATTTCATACGCACACGTGCAGGATCAATATCGTGACGGCGAAGGTTCCGTTTTTTCAAGCCCTCGTCATCATAATTCTTTTCGTGCTGCATACGGGCAGTTAGGGCAACCATTGCCAGATTATGGGCGTTGGTCACAGAATCCATGTCCCCGGTCAATCTTATGGAAAAAGGCGTCAAGGGAATGCACTGAGCCAGGCCTCCCCCGGCTGCTGAACCTTTTACATTGAAAGTCGGACCTCCACTCGGCTGACGAATCGCACCAGTAACTTTCTTTCCAATCCTGCCTAGACCTTCAATAAGACCAATAGTGGTTGTCGTCTTGCCTTCACCTAATGGCGTAGGAGTAATTGCCGTAACATCCACATATTTGCCTGGCGCACGATTCCCGATTCGGCTCATGACCTTTGCAAAATCCACCTTGCCCAAACTCTTCCCCATGGGCAGAAGCTCCCCATCTTTCAGCCCCAAGTCCACTCCAAGCTGGTGAAAGGTTTTCATTCCCTCTTCAGCCTGCTCGGCAATCTGCCAGTCGGCCATAGTCAATGGATCAAGTTTTTCCATATGCACCGGTTTGCTTTTCTTCATGGAATCACGCACTGCCTTTCGGATTATCGCTTCTCACTCAACATATTGATGCGTTAATAATCCTACTTTTCCAAAACAAGATATTGTATAATCTGGCAATATTATGGTATTTTAAGGCAATCATGAACAATGAAGAGTTCGAAAACAAGACACGGATAATACTTGGAAATATTGCCGAAATAACGAGTCAAGGGGCCGTATTCCATTATCTGGACAACCAGAAAAGTATTCAAAATTCCCGCGTGAATGCTTTTTGCGCCTTTTGCCTTGATCAGCCTTCAACAGCTTCCCTGTGCCACTACACTGCCTGCTCTGCCGCCATGCACTCAATATCATTTGGAGAACCATGCTTCCAGAGATGCTGGGCAGGTCTGCTATGTATGACAATTGCACTCGCTCCGGAAAAAACATGCAGGGGAGGCTTGTCGCTGGGCGGCTTTTATTTCGAAGGAGAAAGCCTGGACCTCAAAGATACACTGAAACAGCGACTCTCATACATGCGTAAGCCGCTCCTCAACACCCTGATTACCAGAATACCCTCCCTTCACGAGACCACCCCGCACGCTTTGCGAGGCCTCGGATCCTTCACTCTCGAATGCACGTTCTCAAACGGAATAAACTCAAACTCCTTCTTTAAAAGACAGAACCAGAAATACATTCAACAGCGCAGGATTGCTGAAGCTTTTGCGGACCTGCGGGCGGACACAACCAAGCCGCTGGACATCACCGGCGACATGTACGAACTTGCCTCCCTCCTCAACCGCAACGACCGTGAAGCCACCATACAATTCATTTCAAGCTACATGGCCAAGATACTGCTCGTCTGCAACTGGAACCTCGTAAAGCTCAAGGCCCACCTTCGCGTGCTTCTGTCGGTGATAACCAGCCAGGAAATCCTGAAAGGAGCCGACTGGACCGCCGAAATCAGTCGCGAACTGCGAAACGTCACCAAGCTGGAAAAAGCGGAAACCACTGAAGACTGTTGTTACGAAGTCGCCGAAATAGTCATGGAATATTTCAGCCGCGGCGAGAAGTCAGATTCAACAAAGGGAACAATCGTCGATCGGACCATTAACTGGCTGCAAATGCATTACCACGAGAACACAAACCTGACCGTCGTCTCCCGCGGCGTTGGCGCAAGCATTTCTTCAATAGTTCACCATCTGAACCGTAGCCTTGGAAAGACATACAAGGAAATACTTGGTGAAATCAGGTCAGCCGAAGCAAAGAAACTGCTTGCCACAACATCACTTGGACTTGCCGAAGTTGCCATGCGATGCGGTTTCTACGACCAGAGTCACTTTACAAAAGCATTCAGGCGCGCGACAAACATGACTCCTGGCCAGTTCAGGCATTTCCTGACACTGCCAAAGGAAGAAATCCTGAAATAGAACCTAGAAAGTCTTAAGCCTGCTGGGAATCCTGTTGCCGGGCAACTCATAACCGGCACGACGACAAGCCTTGACCAGACGAGCATATGCCTGTGGTATCGACCGGCCCTCGGTCAGGTTGTTTCTGGCAATCATCGCATACCCTCTGCGATTAGCGATCTTAAAGACAGTCACAGCCCCAATGCTCATCTTCTTCAATACTTTCTTTCTGGAACTCATGGCCGCTCCTTTCTGAAGGTAAGGGAATTATTCCCCTATAATCTTGACCAGCACTCGCTTCTTCCGTTTTCCGTCAAACTCACCGTAGAATATCCGTTCCCATGGCCCGAAATCCAGCTTACCATTTGTTACGGCAACCACAACCTCCCGTCCCATTATGGTACGCTTTAGATGGGCATCACCGTTGTCTTCAAATCCATTGTGCGCATACTGGGAATAGGGTTTCTCCGGCGCAAGCTTTTCAAGCCACTTCTCAAAATCAGAATGCAGGCCGCTCTCGTCGTCATTGATGAACACCGAAGCAGTTATATGCATCGCATTCACGTAGCAAATATAGTTACTACCTGCCCTTCCTAATCCCCGATATTGTAATTGAATCCCCACGACGGATGGCAAGTTAACAAACTTATGATATGGAGGCAACATGGAACCCGCTCAACCGATAATCGTATATGTAATCAGCTTCAGTCTTGCGCACCTCGGGGAGAACGATCCTCCCGAGACTCTCTGGTTTGTCGGCTCCGAGATCCCCTACTTTTCCCGGGACAACCCGGTAGATCTCGCGGCTTTCGATCATGCCCTGTCCCGGTATGCTTTGGGCTGGCTTATACCGGAACGCGGAAACAAAAGGACAAAGCGGGCTTATGCAGCTATCCGTAGCATCCTTGATTGCATGAGAATCGACTATTCCAGAGCCTTCAGGCAGTTGATTCTCTATTCCGAATCAGCGGCTCTTCTGAATCATCTCCCTGATCCCGAATTCCCGGCTCACATAGAAGATGATCTAGGGACAGTGTCCCTATTCTATGACTGCAAACATCTCGATAACTTTAAAACTGATTGGCTGGTGGCCAGACCAAATGGAACGCTTTATCAGCCCATGCAATTCTTCGGAAAGCGTTCAAAACACCGTCTCAATTCTACAAAATGAACTATGAAGAAAAGCGGTCGCTTGCCCAAAGAGCCCTTGGCGGCAAGGATAGTTCCGGACGGAGATTTGGGGCCTATATTGGAAGGATTGAGAACAACCGAAGGCGCTGGAAGGTCGATATTCGGGGTATGTTGATTAAGCAGGAAACCGAAGGGCCTATTTCGCCAGCGGAGCTGCGATCCGTGACTCGATCTTCGACGTGTTGCACAGAAGAAGACCCTCCTTGACTCCACTTTCGCGAAGGCACTCTTCAACCTGGGAAGTGATGTTTATAAACTCGCGCCTTTTCTTGACATCAAACCACAATTCTTTCCGGTAATGTTTCATATACCCCTTCCCCTGCTAAGATTAAGAAATCTATTACCACAAGCACTGCCTGTCAAAGAAGAAAGAGCCGCTTTTCAGGTTGAAATCCCGGGGAATCTGATTATTCTCTGATGCCAGCGCTCACAGCCCGTTTGTAAAGCAATCAAAGAAGAAAACTGATGACAAAAAGGAAGATACAGTTTCCACCTGAAACCGGCCTGAAAATGAAAATACTGCTCCCATTTCTCTTATTGCTTTCCATAACCACATCAATGTCGGCACAGGACTATTCAGTAGTCGTCAGCAAACAGACGCTGGCCGATCCGCAATGGAAACAGGTCGTGGATGCTCTTGTTCAGAAACACCAGGCCCGCGTTGTTACTTACACGGGCTCGGTCGAACAGGCTCGTGCCGACCTGGCCAGGACATTCCCCAGGTATGCCTGTTTTGTCGCCACGCCGGAAGAAGCAGGACGAATGTTCGTCGTAACCGTGCATCGCATGACCCGTACCCTCGATGATGATCCTTACACCGATGTCATCTGGGGCATTCTCACCGGTTATGATGCAGCTGATGCATTGCGTATTGCAAAGAACAAAGAACCGCTGCTCATCAAACGCGGCGCTGGCGGCACCGGAATTGACATGGATGCATTCGAGCAGTCAATCTGGTTCAGCGAGGGAGAAAAAGGCGCAAAGTTCGTGAAACTGCCTGACGCACAGGGCAAACAGCAGTGCCCAGACGACTCCACGGAAAGCATCGTGGAAATGCTTAACACATTTAAACCGGAAATATTTATCACCTCCGGCCATGCCACTTTCCGCGACTGGCAGATCGGCTACTCCTACCGAAACGGCCAGCTCCGATGCCGTGACGGCCAGCTCTTCGGGGTGAACCTCAAGGGACAGAAATTTCCAATCAACTCCCCGGAGCCAAAAGTCTACCTGCCTTGCGGTAACTGCCTCATAGGACTGATCCCCGACCGCCAGTGCATGGCGCTGGCATGGATGCACAGCGGCGGGGCATACCAGATGGCAGCCTACACCGTCTCAACATTCTTCGGCTATGGCGGCTGGGGTATCCGCGACTATTTCATCGGACAGGCAGGCCGTTTCTCTTTTGCTGAATCGTTCATCGCCAATAACCTGGCGCTCGTACACCAGCTCCAGACACGTTTTCCGAGGAACGCTGCCGTCAACCTCGAGAAATTCGACATCGAAAGCGACCCGTCCCTGCCCAACCGGATGGCGCAGCAATTCCACATCAGGGAACGTGATGAACTCGGCCTGCTCTGGGACCGCGACACGGTGGCTTTCTACGGCGACCCGGCATGGAATGCCAGGCTGTCACAAGCCCGCGCCCTTGCATGGACACAGAAACTGACGGAAAACGACGGAACCTATACTTTTGAGATTTCAGCAAACACGAACGGCAACTGGGGCGGACGGCCTGTCATTGAATTCCTGCCTCGTCGCCTGGAGAAAATATCAATCACCGGTGATGCCGGCATGAAACCGGTCATTACCGACAATTTCATACTCTTGCCGCTGAACGGAGACTTCGAGAAAGGCAAGCAGATCAAAATCACTTTCACTGCACAGCGGATCCGTTGATACCTCTATAACAAATGCTCCCCCTGCAGGGAATCAGGTAAGTCCGAACTGCATGTCGCATAGCTTCTTGTATCTGCCACCGGCAGTCATGAGCTGGTCATGTGTTCCGCGTTCAACTATTTTCCCGGCATCCAGGACCATGATAAGATTTGCATTCTTTACGGTACTCAACCGGTGAGCTATCGCAAAAACAGTGCGGTCTTTCATGACGCGCGAAATAGCCTCCTGGACCAGCCGCTCCGTCACCGTATCAAGAGCGCTTGTAGCTTCATCTAGTATAAGTATCGGAGGGTTCCTTAGAATAGCCCGTGCAATGGCAATACGCTGGCGCTCTCCGCCGCTCAGGACAAATCCTTTTTCGCCTGCAATCCGCTCGTAACCATGCAAATTCCCGGTTATAAACTCGTGGGCATTGGCTTTCTTTGCCGCTTCAACAATCTGTTCGCGGGTGACATTGTCCGTTCCATAAGCAATGTTACTGGCAATGGTGTCGTTAAAAATAATTGTCTCCTGCGTAACGACTCCGATGAGCTTCCTTAAAGATGCTATCTCAATCTCCCTCAAGTCTATACCGTCTATGGTGATCCTTCCGGATACAGGATCGTAGAAACGGGCAAGCAGATTCGCAAGGGTCGTCTTTCCCGAACCGGTCTCACCTACAAGCGCTACTACGGAGCCTTTAACGATATCAAACGATACACCGCTTACTATTGACGGCCCGGTTCCGGAATAGGAGAAATCCACATTTTCGAAAACAATTCTATCCTTGAATGCTGTAAGATGGACAGGATTGCTCACCTCCCGGATCGCAGTATCCGTATCTATGACTTCAAATATCCTGTCCAGGGCGGCAGCACCTCGCTGGAGATTAGCATTGATCGCAACCAGGCCCTTTACAGGTGCATAAGCCATCACGGCGGCGAGGCCAACCGCTATTATCTGGTCTATCATTATGCCCTTCTTATAACAGAGCACAAGAAAGGCCAGCGCGAGTAAACCTGCCACAGCCTCAACTGCAGGACTCATGAGCAGCTCTGCCCTGAGAGCCTTTACAACAGACTTGAAGTAACTGGCATCCATAACACGGAACCGCTCGTATTCCTTCTGCTCCATGTGAAACGCCTTTACTACCCTGATACCGGTAAAATTCTCATGCATCCTTGAAACAAGCTCGGAAATCCTTCCCAACGCACTGTGACTGTACTTCTTCAGCTTCTTGCCGAGAAATGCAATTGGAATAATGCACAACGGAAACACAACCAGGCACAAACCAAGCATTTCAAGCATCCCGCCTTCAACTGCAAATATGATAACAAAAGCCAGAGCGGCAAGTATCTCGAACGGGGCCCTGGTCAGGTCTGCCACAGTCATGGACAGCACCTGCTCTACCGACGTGGCGTCGTTTGTACATTTGCTTATCAACTGCCCGATATCACTCCTGCCGAAGAATTTCAACGACTGCAACTGAAGACGGTTAAACAGCTCATCCCTTAGGTCCCTGACAACCCTGGCGCCAACCCAGCGTATGCAGTACCTGTTAAGATACATAACCAGCGATCTCAGAAGTATCAGCGGGGGAGCGATAAGAAGGATGATAGCCAGCCCTCTCTTTGTGAACTTGTTCTTGTCTTCGCTGACCAGGTTCCACTTAGCTGCAAGCTCCGCAGCCCATTGCGCCATCTTTCCGGACTCTTTCTCCGGCTTCTGGACAGATGAAGAATCAGTTGAAACGGTTTCAGATTTACTCTGAAGGGGTCTAAGCATCTGGGGAATCGCCGTTAACAGGCCGAAACTGGTGCCTCCGCAAAGAATTCCGGCAATAACTCCTACAGCCACATAGCCCCGGTAAGGCTTTATATATGCGAAAAGCCGCTTGTACGCGGAATAAGTGCTTGAATGTCCATCTTGGCTCATTGTCCCATGGACTCCAGGTATCGAATAACCTCAAGCGCAGCCATGCAACCCGTACCGGCGGCCGTAACAGCCTGCCTGTACACATGATCCTGACAGTCGCCCGCGGCAAACACTCCGGTAACATTCGTCCGCGTACTGCCGGCGATAATGTATCCGTTCTCATCCATATCGATCTGACCTTTAAAGGAACCTGTATTAGGCACGTGGCCTATTGCCATAAAAACACCTGAAACTTTCAGTTCGGAGACAGCACCGCTTTTGACATTCTTCAGACGCAGTCCTGTCACTTCGTTCCGGCTGACATCCAGCACCTCGTCAATCACGGTATCCAGCACAAGTTCTATCTTCGGATTAGCCCTGACACGCTCCACCATTATCCTTGAGGCCCTGAATTCACTCCTCCTGTGGATAAGCGTAACTTTTGACGCCAGCCTTGAAAGGTACTGCGCATCCTCCATCGCTGTATCACCACCACCTACGACCGCAACGGGAACATTCCTGTAGAATGATCCATCGCAGGTTGCACATCCCGACACACCCCGCCCCATCAGCTTGCGCTCAGATTCCAGCCCCAGGTATCTCGCACTGGCACCGGTTGCAATAATCACGGCCATGGCCTCAATTACCTTGCCGTCAGACAAGGTAAGCTTATGGGGACCGCCGCTGAAATCAGCCGCCACAACTTCATCCGTCACATACCTGGAACCGAAACGTCCAGCCTGCTCGCGCATTTTGTCCATCAGTTCCGGCCCGGCTACAGGAGTGGGAAAACCGGGGAAATTCTCGATGTCTGTCGTCGTTGTGAGCTGTCCGCCAGGCTGCATCCCGTCTATAACCAGGGGATTCAGGCTTGCGCGGGCGGTGTAAAGAGCGGCAGTAAGTCCTGCAGGCCCGGTTCCAATAATCACTACTTTTTCCATCTTGCCTGTTTCTTTCCGCGATCAGCCGGATCGTCAGATCACGTATACTTGACTACTTCCTCAACAGTTGTGTAACCATCCAGCACGTTGCGGACACCGTCATCGCGCAGAGGACGCATTCCCATTTCCACAGCCTTGTCCCTGATAATCAGGGTCGGCTTCCGTTCATTAATCAGTCTCCTGATCGGCTCAGTCACGCTGAGATATTCGTAGATACCTTTCCTCCCCCTATACCCGGTCTGGTTGCAGCGCTGACAACCCGTACCATAGAAGAAATTGCGCCCTTCAACATCCTTCTCCGTAACCCCAAGCGAACTCATAACGGCCGCATCAGGCTTGTATGGCGTCTTACACTCGCTGCATATAAGGCGAACAAGACGTTGCCCGAGGACAGCCTCAAGGGTCGAAGAAATCAGGAACGGTTCAACATCCATATCTATAAGGCGCGTGATGGCGCCTGCCGCATCGTTGGTGTGGAGCGTACTGAACACCAAGTGACCGGTCAGTGAAGCCTGGATGGCAATCTGCGCGGTTTCCAGGTCACGAATTTCACCGATCATCATCGCATCCGGGTCCTGGCGCAGGAAGGCCCTTAATATGTTGGCAAAAGTATTACCCACGGCGGCATTAATCGGAACCTGCACTATGCCTTCAATGTCATATTCCACCGGCTCCTCAGCCGTAAGGATTTTCATTTCGGGAGTATTGATACGCCTCAGCGCCGAATACAAAGTCGTGGTTTTACCTGAACCAGTAGGGCCGGTAACAACAAAAATGCCATTCGGTTTCTCCACATCATGCGTTATAAGCTGGTACACATCCTCCGGCATCCCGAGGTTCTCGAGATCAAGGGACACCACGCTCCTGTCAAGAACACGGAGCACCACGCTTTCCCCGAACTGTGTCGGAAGGGTGGAAACACGCAGGTCTATCTGGCGGCCCCCGACATGGATCTGAATACGTCCATCCTGGGGAAGACGGCGCTCGGCAATGTTCAATCCCGACATGACCTTTACTCTTGAAATAATAGGCAGAGCCAGCCTCTTCGGAGGCGGGGCCATCTCGTAAAGGGCACCGTCAACGCGGTACCTTATCTTGAACTCCTTTTCAAAAGGCTCAAAATGAATGTCGGATGCACGGTCATTGACCGCCTGGTACAAAACCAGGTTCACAAAACGTATTACAGGCGTCGAACCCGCCGCTTCTTCAATGCCTTTCTCATCCGCACCGCCTTCCGCAAGTGATACAGAATCACCAACAGTCGCTATCTCCGCTTCCAGGGTGGACAACATGGTGTTAACTGCATCACTCTCGTCACCGTAGAACTGATTTATCCTGGTCCTGACATCCTCCTCGCGCGCCAGGACAAAACTGATATCACGTGTCAGGACGAACATTATCTCGTCCATTATTTCAGGAGTAATAAGGTCAAACACAGCAAGCTGAATAGTACTGGTTCCCATCTCGACAGGAACCGTATTGTACATTCTAGCCACGCTGGCCGGCAGAGCCCTAACCACATCAGGGGGAATATCGATTGCAGGCAGGTTGACGACCGTCGTGCCAAGATAAGCTGCGATAATTTCCAGAAGCTTATCTTCCACTACCAGTCCTTTTTCAACAAGAAGAGAGCGTATCGACTTGTTTCCCTCTTTGCTCTCGCTCTCAAGCTGGGCAGACTGCTCAGCCGTGATTATCCCCTGGTCAACCAGCATGTGTATCAAAGCTAACGATTCAACTTTTTCAGCCATACATCACTTCTTCTGTTACTTCAATTCCACCGGCAAATGTTCATTCTTATCAGCGTAACCGGCCATGACAAAACAAGACCTACCTCTTCTTTGTACTGGCAGCTTCCTGCAGCTTCTGCACAATCGCATCCGGATCTGCCGCCTTGGTAATCAAATCCTCATACTTGATCTGGCCGGCCTGGAACAGCGCCATCAGGTGGGCATCAAGCGTTATCATTCCATACTTGGCTCCGGTTTGAATGTCGGACGTTATACGGTACGTTTTGTTATCGCGTATCAACGCCTGGATCGCCGGGGTTGAAATCATTATCTCAAACGCGGCAACGCGTCCCGGCCGGTCACCCCTGACCAGGAGCAGCTGAGAAACTACGCCAACGATACCGGAAGCCAGCTGGGTCCTTATCTGCTCCTGCTGGTCCGTGGGAAACGCGTCCACAATACGGTCAACGGTGCGCGCCGCGCCCGTAGTATGCAATGTTGCAAAAACCAGATGTCCGGTTTCTGCAGCCGTTATCGCAGCTTCCATTGTCTCCAGGTCACGCATTTCACCGACGAGAATCACGTCGGGGTCCTGACGCAAAGCCCTGCGCAGCGCCTCCTTGAAAGAAGGCACATCAACACCTATCTCTCGCTGTGTAACAATGGATTTCTTATGGGTGTGGTAATATTCAATAGGATCTTCAATCGTGATAATGTGACAGTCACGCTCAATATTGATGATGTTAATCATGCTTGCCAGCGTCGTGGACTTGCCAGAACCGGTGGGCCCGGTTACCAGTATAAGACCGCGCGGCCTGAACAGGAGTTCCTTTACCTGCGGAGGAAGCCCGATATCCTCAAGGGAAAGCAGCGTACTGGGTATCTGCCTGAGGACAATGCCGACATTCCCCTTGGCCTTCAATACGCTCACACGAAAACGGGCCTTATCCCCGAACCCGAAACCAAAGTCCGTTCCGCCGCCCTCGCGCACTTTCTGCTGATGGTCAGGCGATGTTATGGCTTTCATCAGCCGCTCGGTATCTTCCGGCGTCAGCGGAGGAACATCCAGCTGCTGAAGACCTCCGTGGACACGCAATGTCGGCGGAATCCCCACCGCAAGATGAAGATCCGACGCTCCCTGATCGTACGATAACTCCAGCAAGTCGTTCATTTCTATATCGCTCATTAGTCTTGATCTCCCATTGTTACTCTAAGGACCTCATCTAATGTCGTTAGACCCGCCGCCACTTTCCGCAACCCATCCTCACGTAGGGTACGCATCCCCATTTCCCGGGCACGGATTCTTAATTCTGACGAAGGAACCTTCTGGAAAATCATCCTTTGTATCTCGTCCGTAACAAGGAATATCTCAAAAATTCCTTTTCGGCCCGAAAAACCGGTAAGCGAACACTTGTTGCACCCGCGCCCTCTGGAAAGATGCAGTTCCGCCCCCTGCTTCCCTAATGCACCCAGCTGCCTCAACTCGACATCAGTCGGCTCATAAGGCTCCTTGCAATGATCACAAACATTCCTTATGAGCCGCTGCGCTATCACGGCACGGACGGATGAAGCCACAAGAAAGGGCTTAACACCAATATCAAGAAGACGTGTAACCGCGCTTGGCGCATCATTCGTATGAAGCGTACTGAACACCAAATGACCGGTCAGAGAGGCTTCAGTAGCAATATTCGCAGTTTCACGGTCACGAATTTCACCGATCATCACAATGTTGGGCGCCTGGCGCAGGATGGCCCTGAGCGCCGCAACGAAAGTCATGCCAATATCCTCACGCACCTGCACCTGGTTGATACCCGACAACTGGTATTCCACAGGGTCTTCAACCGTGATGATTTTCCGGTCAGGCCGGTTAATATGATTAAGGCAGGCGTAAAGCGTCGTCGTTTTCCCCGAACCGGTCGGGCCGGTTACAAGGAGAATGCCGTCCGACAAACTGATGAGCCGCTCGAATGTAGCCTGGTCATCAGAGAAAAATCCAAGCTTCGGCAGACCAAGGGCCAGGTTCTGCTTGTCGAGAATACGCATCACTATGCTCTCCCCGTGACTGGCGGGCACACTCGAAACACGAAGGTCCAGCTCCCTGCCCAGAATGTTCACCTGGATTCTTCCGTCCTGCGGAATACGTTTCTCGGAAATCTTCATTCCAGCCATGATCTTGACACGGCTGACAATCGCAGGCTGGAGCCGTTTCGGCGGACTGTCAACCTCGTGAAGAACACCGTCTATGCGGTACCTCACCTTGAAACGCTTCTCCATGGGCTCAAGGTGGATATCAGACGCGCGGTTCCTGAAAGCCTCAAGAATGATCAAGCTCACCAGCTTGATGATCGGGGCATCCGACTCAGTCGTATCCGCCTGCTGAACCAGGTCATCCTTTGATGTCATGGCAACATCAACAGTATTGTCGCCGATAGTATCAAGCATCGCATCCATAGTGGACTCGACGGCATAATACTTGTCGAGCATGACCTTGAGCTCATCACGGGGGGCAACAACTCCTTCGACATTGCACTTCAGCACGTACCTGAGAGTATCAACGGTATCGAAATCAAGAGGATCGCTGAGGGCGACAGTAAGAACATCACCTGTCTTGAATATGGGAACAACCTTGTACCGGCGCGCAATATCTACGGGAACCATGTCACGGATTTCAGGCGTGATATCCACGCCCTTCAGACTCATGACCTCCATCCCGAATTGCCCGGCAACGGTGGTCAGCACATCAAATTCAATAAGCTCCCCGGACTCTATAAGCTTGTCCACTACACTGGCTTCTGTATTGCCAGGTATCTCCACTATCTTTCTGACCTGTTCTTCGGTTACCACTCCGTGTTCACGCAGAATCTGAAGAACATATGTGTCATTAGACGTCAATCAATTCCTCCGCCCCTATAGTAAAAGAATCCCCGCCAAATTGAAACGAATTCTACATGCCTCGTTTCTGTTTTTCAACCTTCAACTTCTCTTCAAGTATGGATGCCGCAAGCTGGGGATTGGCCTTGCCACGGCTCAGTTTCATGACCTGCCCCACAAGGAACTTGGCCGCAGCAGGTTTACCGCCGAGATAATCCTCAACAGATTTGGCGTTTTCCGCAATCGCCTGGTCAATAAACTGTTCAATAGCACCGGAATCACTGACCTGCACCAGCCCCTTTTCCCTTACTACCTGCTCGGGGTCCCCGCCCTTCTCGAAAAGCACCCCGAAGACCTCCTTGGCACTGTTAGAGTTGATCACCTTGCCGTCCACAAGCTTGACAAGCCCGGCAATAGCAGCAGGCAAAACCGCGACATCCTTTATTGACATTTCTTTCTCCGACAACAGCCTCATCATCTCTGTCATAATCCAGTTTGAAACCGACTTAGGATTCGAAGAGAGTTTTGCTGCCTGCTCAAAATAGTCGGCAACAGCCATCTCCGCTGTCAAAACCGCGGCATCATACTCGGGAATACCGTATTCCCTCGTAAACCGTTCACGCCTGTCGCGAGGCAGTTCAGGAAGCCCGCTCCTCCACTCGGCAACCTGCTCGCGCGAAAGCACCACGGGCAGGAGGTCAGGCTCAGGGAAATACCTGTAATCGTGCGCATACTCCTTCGACCTCATCGCTATGGTCACCCCCGTATCAGGGTCCCAGCGCCTTGTCTCCTGGTGAATCTTTCCGCCTGCCTTGAGCGTCTCAACCTGCCGCTCCTCTTCATGCTTCAGGGAATTAAGGACTCCTTTGAATGTATTAAGGTTCTTTATCTCCGCCTTGACTCCCAACTCCTTCTGCCCCTCCGGCCTCACACTGCAGTTGACATCGCATCGCACATTGCCTTCTTCAAGATTGCACTCACTCACCCCGGCATAAAGCAGTATCTGCTTAAGGGCCTGCAGGTACGCAAAAGCCTCCTCGGGCGAATTGATCTCGGGTTCCGAAACAATCTCCATCAGCGGCACCCCGGCACGGTTGAAATCAACACCGCTGGTGCTCTGGAAATGCATGTTCTTTCCGACATCTTCCTCAAGGTGGATACGGGTCACACCGATGGTCTTCATCACACCGCCAACCTCTATATCAACCGAACCGCCGGCACACAGAGGCTTGTCATACTGCGAAATCTGGTAGTTCTTAGGCATGTCGGGGTAAAAATAACTCTTGCGGTCAAACTTGCTGAACTCGCTGATCTTAGAACCGATCATCAACCCGGTGAGAACCGTCAGGCGCACGGCTTCCCGGTTCATCACCGGCATCGCGCCTGGATATCCCAGGCACACCGGGCAGACATGCGTGTTCGGCTCTGCACCGTATTCAGCGCTGCAGCCGCAGAACATCTTTGAACGAGTCTTAAGCTGGACATGAACCTCAAGACCGATTGTTGTCAGGTACTTCATCGATTATTCAAACCCCTGGCTGTCTCATATGCATGACCCACCCGTAAGATGTTTTCTTCCCGGAAAGCCGGCCCCAGCACCTGCAATCCTACCGGCAGACCGGCGGCATTGACCCCGCACGGCACCGAAAGCCCGCAGATCCCGGCAAGATTGGCAGTAACGGTGAAAATATCACCAAGATACATCTTCAGCGGATCACCGGTCTTCTCTCCTATTTTGTAAGCAGCCGTAGGAGAGACCGGCGTAAGAAGGGCATCGCACCGCTTAAAAACATCCTCAAAGTCTTTCCGGATCAGGGTACGCACCTTCTGCGCTGTAAGATAGTAGGCATCATAATAACCGCTGCTCAGCACATAGGTCCCAAGGATGATCCTTCTCTTGACTTCCGCCCCGAACCCGGCCGCACGCGTCTTGCAGTACATGTCAATCGGGTCCTCCGCTCCCTGCGCCCTGAAACCGTATCGCACACCGTCAAAACGCGCCAGGTTTGCGGACGCCTCCGCCGTGGCTATAATGTAGTAGGCTGCAATAGCATACTCCGTGTGCGGCAGGCTGACCTCCACTATCTCCGCGCCAAGCTCCCTGCACTTGTCAACGGCACCCCTTACAGCCTTCTCCACTTCCGGGTCCATTCCCTTTACAAAGTATTCCCTGGGCAGCCCAAGTTTCATATTCTTCAAGTCTGCGAGAAGTGGCGCGGAATAATCCGGCACCGGGAGCTTAACGGAAGTTGAATCCATTTCATCCCAGCCGGACATCACGCCGAGCAGAATGGCTGCATCCCGTACATCCTTGGTAATCGGACCGATCTGGTCCAGGGATGACGCAAACGCCGTCAAACCATACCTGGAGATTCGCCCGTATGTCGGCTTCAGCCCGACACAGCCGCAAAACGCAGCAGGCTGCCGGATCGATCCTCCCGTATCAGTCCCAAGCGCCGCAATTGCCTCGCCGCCGGCAACAGCCGCCGCCGAACCGCCGCTCGACCCGCCTGGCACATAAGCGTTATTCACTGGGTTCTTCGTAATCTTGTAACCTGAATTTTCGGTTGAAGAACCCATGGCGAACTCATCCATGTTGGTACGGCCAACAAATACAGCCCCCTCAGCCCTCAGTCTCGCTATTGAAGTCGCATCGTACGGGGAAACATAACCCTGCAGGATCCTGGAGGCGCAAGTACACGGCTGGCCGGAAACATTCAAAACATCCTTTATGGCCAGGGGCACCCCAAGCAGCTTTCCCTTCCGCCCCTCAGCCCTCGCCTTGTCCGCCATCCTTGCCTGGCCAACGGCGTCTTCCTCGTGGACCGTCAGATAGGCCCCGATCTGCCCATCCTGTGACCTGATCTCGTCAAGCAGCCCCATGACAAGCTGTTCTGAAGTGCACTGCCCGCGCTCCATCATCGAGAGCGACTCGTGGACCGTCATCTTTTTAATGCTCAAAGACATAAAACCTACTCAACAATTATAGGGACCTGGAACTGGCCGCTGACCTGGGCAGGCGCATTATCCATTACCTGTTCATGATCCAGACCCGGCTTGACTGCATCCTCACGGAAAACATTCTGGACGGCAACTGCGTGCGACGTCGGCTCGACACTGCCGAGATCAAGCTCGCCTATTTTGCGGACATAACCGACAACGTGATCGAGCTGGCCCTGGAATGTCTTAGTCTCTTCGTCTGTCAGGTAAAGACGCGCCAGGCGTGCAACGTACGCTACATCAATCTTTCCTGTATCTGATGTCTTTTGTTCCATGACTGTCCTGCCTGTCCATGTAATCCGTCTGCTTAAAACAACACATGAATATACGAAAGCCCGGCCGAAAAGTCTTGAGAAATTTTCAGGACAGGAAAAATACGGGAAACAAAACATCAGGCTCAGAAGAAAATCTTGAGCATCCACCAGAGAAGAAGCAGCACGAAAACAACCATTGCAATCGCCTTGTTGCGCTGGACATGCCTCTCGTACCTCAATGGCCTGACCTGGTGGAAATCCCGGCTCATCAGGTATGTCGCAAACCGGCCGTCGCGCGTTATCTGGTCCCTGTCGGTCACAGGCTTCCTGCCGGCTGTCTCAGCAGGCACCCTCTGTTCCGGATAAGTGGTGACTGACGGCTGCTTGAATGCCGGCTCAGAAGGGCGAGATTCAGGCTGCGGAACTTCCACAGGCTCAGGCTCGACATATATCTGGTCAGGCGGCGTGTAAGACCCGGTTTGGCCAAGCTGCTCCGCACGCCTGGCGATTTTAGCCAGTTTCCTTAACTTGCTGTCAACCTCGGACAGTTCACCCTTGATGTCCTTTATCCGGCGGTCAAGTACGGAATTCTTACGCAGTAACGCACACATCTTTTCAGTCTCGCTTTAACAGCCGCTTCCCGTCGAAAACCAGTTTCACTTGTGCATCAGGAAAAACAACCCGATCAGCGCAAGGAATAGAATCAAAGGCAGGGTAAACGCAAATCCAGCCTTCACCCAGTAGCCGAAATCCCTTTCCCCGCCGGTCTCAAAGTCCGCGCCTTCAATCACCTTGCTGGTCGATTCTGTGGCACCATGCCAGTTGGCTGCCTCTATCTTGGCAAGCGCCTTCTTGTAATCCATGCGGGCATTTTCGATGACTATCATCGCCCGGTTAAGTTCCTCGTTGTAGTTATGGTCGCCCCAGCTCTCTTCGTTGATCATCCTTATTTCTTCTATGGTGTTCTTGAAACGGGCGCGCGATTCGGAAAGAAGCTCAACCATTCTAGCGGCCTGCGACTCTTCCCGCTCCATGGCAAGAATGCTCCTGTCGAGCTTCTCAACGATATCCATCTTGTCACGGGCATACTGGTCCTGTTTCCTGGTAAGCTCTTCAAGGGCGCTTTTCTCACGTTCAAGCTCTTCCTGTCTCAGCCTCAGGCGCTCTATCTCCTGTATCGCACTGGCCGCCTGGCTGGACATCGCCTCTTTCTTCCTCGCCATCTTGTTCAGCGTCGCGCCAAGGACAGGCTGCACCGTACTCACTTCGCCCTCATCCACTCCTTCGGGTCCCTCTGCTCTGTTCTTCAAATCATCATCAAAGAAATCTGTACTCATAATTAACCTCCATGCAGGCCTTGTGATCTACATCACTCGGCGCAGCGGGCCGGCCGGCCCGGCTGTCTACATCTTCTTTTCATTTAGTAACATCATCACTAACCGCAAGTCATCATGCAATCAGGGAATCACTAGGACCTGCCCCTCCTTGAGATAGTCCCTGGCACTCCGGATCTTGTCGCTGTTTGCCTTTACAATATCGTCAACCTTCCTGGTATCACGGTAATACTCCAGCGCAATACTGGTAAGCGAATCACCTCTCTTGACATGATGTACCCTTCTGCCTGGCACACCGGCCGGCAGAACAACAGTCCTGTTCGTCCTTGAGGCCGAAGCCGGAACCGGGACGGGAACATCATCAACAATCGGCAAAGAAAGCCGGCTCCTGCGCTCAGGCAGCCCGGCCGCAACGTTTGCCGGCTTGTTCTTGGCCTGCTCGAGTTGTAAGTTAAGCTGTTGAATGGTGTTTTTCAAGCTGTCATTTTCTGTTTTCAGGTCAGTCAGCGCCTTGGACATCTTCCCCATCTCGGCGAGCACGGTATTCTCCCCGGCCGTCTTCGCCGCGTACGCCAGGCCCGCCAGCCGGATCCTGTCTTCTATTATCTTCCTCTTTTCCGCCTTCGGCCTTAATTCCAGATACCTCTCGTAGTGATAAATGGCGCGCAGGTAATCCTTCGAATGGTCATGGAAAATTATCGCCATGTCCATGTGTGCAGCGGCAAGCTTGGGATCGCGGTCAAGCGCCTCGGAATAGAGCTGCAGCGCACCCTCAACATTGCCACTGCTTTTCCGGGCCATGGCGTCGCGGACCAGCATGTTCTCCCTGTCCTTACCGTCAAGGGACGCAACATCACCGGAACAGCCGCATGCGAGAAAAACCGCGGACAAAACAGGCAGAAATGAAACCGAAACAATCTTTATCAATGGCACCGGAAGCTCCTTGTAATAGCCATCCGGATACTCTCAAAAATTATACTTGCCTGTCAAACGGCAACACAGCAATATCACCAAAAGATTTCATTTACATCTCGGAATACAGGGAGGTGAACTTATCTTATGGAACAGATCAGCAATGAGCTCCTGAAAATCCTTGCCTGTCCAAAATGCAAAACTCCGGTTACATTCGACGGTACTTCAATCAAGTGCACAAACAAATCCTGCGGCCTTGTTTATCCAGTCCGTAACGGTATCCCTGTCATGCTTATCGAAGAAGCCGAGAAGAACAGCCGGCAAGTCCAGGGCGCTTCCTGACAGGACCCCTGCTATGGAACCAAAAACAAATCTGCCGGACAAGACGTGGGACAGCGCCCGCCGCCTGCTGGGAGATGGGCTCCTGAGCATCATCATGCCCGCATTCAACCTCGGGCAGTCAATAGCCGGCAACATCATGGCAGTCCATACACTCTTCGCAGGCAAACTGCCCTTCGAAATAGTCGTGGTTAACGACGGCAGCAGTGACAACACGAAAAGCGAAATCGAGAAGGTCACAGCCTCGTGCTCCAGCGTCAAACCTGTATTCCTCGCACGTAATGCCGGAAAAGGCGCCGCCCTGAAACACGGGTTCGAGGCATCAAAAGGCAGCTATGTTCTCTTTCTCGATGCAGACCTGGATATCCCGCCTCACCAGGTTGCCTCATTCTTCGAAACCATCGAAAAAGAAAAGGTCGACATGGTCATAGGCTCAAAACATCACCCCGATTCTTTTATCGACTCCTACCCATGGCACAGGAGAATAGTTAGTACTGCCTACTACTGGCTGATTAAACTGCTCGTAAACCTCCCGGTCCGGGACACCCAGACCGGCATAAAACTCTTCAAGCGCGAAGTGCTTGAATTCGCGATGCCTCGCATGCTCGTCAAACAATTCGCCTTCGACATCGAACTGCTGGCCATTGCCCATGAAAAGGGATACCGCTTCGCCGAATTACCAGTGGCGCTCAACATCCAGGCAACCTGGCTGGTGTTTTCCCTGTCAACCATCAAACAGGTGCTCAACGACACGCTCGCCGTGTTCTACAGGCTGAGAATCCTGAAATTTTACCAGTTGATACCGGAAACCAGGATGCCCGATCCCCCGCCTCTGGTTTCCATAGTCATCGCCTACCCATCAGCCACCTCATACCTGGACGAATGCATGGAAGGTATCGCAAACCAGTCTTACGGAAAATATGAAGTCATCCTTCTCCCCGATAAAGCTTCCGGCCGGAAATGGCCTGCAAATGTGAAAGAAATTGCAACCGGCCCGCTCCGCCCCGCCGAGAAACGAAACATCGGCATAAAGAACTCAAGCGGCGAGGTGATCGCCTTTATCGATGACGATGCATTTCCCGTGGAAAACTGGCTGAGACAGGCAGTGGTCTATTTCCCGGACAGCACAATCGCAGCTGTCGGCGGGCCGGCATCCACACCGCCTAACGATTCTTACCTCGCCCATCTCAGCGGATTCGTTTACGCCAACCGCCTCGTCTCCGGCCCTTACCGCTACCGCTACGAAGCAGGCATTGTCCGCGATGTCGAGGATTACCCAAGCTGTAACCTCATAGTCCGGGCCGATGTGATGAAGCAACTGGGCGGCTTCCGCACCGACTTCTGGCCCGGCGAAGATACCTACCTGTGCCTCGATATCATAAAGAAGATGCAGATGCGTATTGTTTATGACCCCCGCATCTCGGTTTACCATCACAGGAGAAAACTCTTTCTCCCCCACCTCCGCCAGATCGGCCGGTATGCAATGCACCGCGGATACTTCGCCAAAAAGTTCCCCGAAACATCCCGGAAACTGTCCTACATGCTGCCCTCGCTTTTTGTCCTCGGCGTAATTGCCGGAGCAATCGCATCTGCATGCTGTCCATTCATCAGGCCCCTTTATTTTACAGGACTGATCGTCTATGCAGCCATTTCACTGCTTTCATCTTTCCGCCTGAACCCGGTGAGCTGGCTCCTGGTATGGCTGGGCGTGATCCTGACTCACCTTGTATACGGCATCAGGTTCGTCGTCGGAATCTTCGCCCGGCAACTGCCTGGAGAAAAACAGCGCTTCGACCACCCATCCGAAGAATGATTCATATATTGCCCATTGTTCAGGATCCACTGTCGCCCCATAGGGACGGGAAGGCTGGAGTATTGGAAAGTTGGAATGTTGGTAATCAAAGACTTATGAATACTGTAAACGCTCGATCGGCAGGATGTATTTTAGATTTCTTTCTCTGCCCGGCTCTGCGCCGGAACCCTGCTGTCATTGTTCCATCCTTCCTTTATTCCAATTACCCATGGGATATGATGTTCTGGATCTATAAATGAAATTCCGAAAGACTATAGTTTCCATTGTTTTCCTCACCACTGCCATGTCTTCAGCAATTCCGGGAGATGAGAAGAAAGAACCCCTGATCCTCTGGGGCGGCTCCACAAATTCAAATATGTCCTCTGACGCCAGGAACCTGCCAGCAGACCCGGCAAACACCCCGCCGCTGTGGGAAATCAAGACCGGCACACACCAGTATTCAATCCCGACAATCAACCGCGACCGCATCTTCATCGGCGCCAGCGACAACTCAGTCCAACGGCCAGGCTGCGAACCGACCGGCGGCGGAGTCCTGATTTGCGCCGACAGGACCACCGGCAAACTGATCTGGCAAATGCCAAGCCCCCGCTTCTTCGCAGGCATCAAACCGCCATACCACTTTGACCAGTGGCGCTGCGGGATATGCTCCGGCCCGGTTGTGGACGGCAATCGCGTTTATATAATTACCGGCCGCGGTGAAATCATGTGCCTTGACCGCGACGGCCAGGCCAACGGCAACGACGGCCCCTTCACCAACGAGCTTGATTACATGGAAATCACCAATGCCGCAAACCGGGCCCTGGGGCCAGCAGACGGCGACATTATATGGAAGTACGACCTCATCCCAGGGCTCGACATCGTTCCGCACGACGTTTGCGGAAGCACTCTTCTTATTGCCGATGATCTCGTATATGCATGCACTTCAAACGGAATAGATGACAAACACGTCAAGAATCCCAGGCCGCTTGCGCCCACGCTCATTGCGCTCGACAAAAAGACCGGCAGGCTGGTGGCAAAGGATGACGAAAAGATCGGCGAACGGATGTTTCACTGCAACTGGTCATCCCCCATTGCCGAAAGGGTAAAGGGCCAAACGCTGATATATTTCGGCGGGGGCGACGGAATCCTTTATGCGTTTGAACCACCGAAGTTTTCCGACAGTGTCCAGATTCTCAGGAAAGCCTGGCAGTGCGACTGTAACCCACCCGACTACCGGATGCGTGACGGAAAACAGCTGCCTTATTCCTCCTCGAACAAAAACTTGCCGGATGGCCCAAGCGAAATCATCGGCGTCCCTGTTTTCTACAGGGGAAAAGTCTTTGTAGTCATAGGGCAGAGTCCGCTCCACGGCAACGGGCGCGGATGTCTGTCGTGTATCGACGGCGTGACCGGAAAGAAAGCGTGGGATTCACAACTTGTCGAACGCAGCCTGGCGACACCCGCAATCGCCGACGGGCTCCTTTATATTCCCGACACCACCGGCAACCTTCACTGCTTCGATACGGAAACCGGCGAGAGGTACTGGGTTCATCCCCTGGAAGGCAGGACATGGTGCGCATCGGCGTTTGTCGCCGACGGCAAGGTTTACGCCGCAACGGAATCAGGCATATTCTGGGTCCTGAAAGCCGGCAGGGAGAAGAAAGTGCTGTCACGCAGCAAGCTCAAAACGCCCCCAATAACCCCAACCGCAGCCGACGGCGTGCTCTACCTCCCGACACAAACCCGCCTCACGGCCATCCCCGGCAGCCCAAGACCTTAGAATGCTACCTGTGTTCGATGTGCGGCGTTCGGTTGCCCATCACTCCGCACTCATCACTCACTGCTCATTACTTTCTACCATTACCCATCCAGCTTCCAGCCGTCGCGGTACTTGCGGGACAGGAGAGCATTGGCTTCATCACAGTTCGTGACCCGTCCTTTTTCGCCGTCATACTCAAGCTTCTTGCCAACCCGGTAAGCCACCAGGCCAAGCGTCATCTGTTCCATCATTTTGCCGGCATAGTCGAAATCACATGATGTCTTGAGATTTCCCTTACATGCCTTGAACCATTCCTCCTGGAAACCTCCAACGGGCGGAAGCAGGTTCTCCTTTGTCCGCGGCTTGTAGTAAGTCATGTCGGCTTCCCTTCCGTACGGCAGGATTATGTGTGAATCAAAAGTAGAAACCAGGAATCCATTTGTGCCCTTGAACATTGCGCCGTGATCGATCTCCTTCAAATTAATGTAATCTTTCGGCGAATTGGGCATCATGCCGCCCTGGTACCACGAAACGGCAATTCCCGGCCGCCAGTCATTCTTCGGAAGCTGAAAATGCATCTGCAACTCAACGGGCGTCACATCCGGGTTGAACGCCTCGCCTTTCGCCTCTGCTGACGTCGGCACGCCTGCATCAATCGCATCCCACACTATATCCATCGTGTGAGCGCCCATGTCACCAATCTGTCCAACCCCGAAGTCCCAGTACATGTTCCACTGCAGGCAGTTGGCACCCGGCCCGCCCTTGAAATACTCCGGATTGTACGGATGCATCGGGGAAGGCCCGATCCACAGATCGTAATTGATATGCTTCGGCGGTTCACCCTCGCCTGCCGGGTAACCTTTCCTGCGGATCTGCCTGTTGCCCCAGGCATACGCTGCCACGAGTTCACCAATCACTCCATCCCTGATCTGCTCGCTTACACGGTTGAAATTGGGAATCGAATGCCGCTGGGTCCCGGTCTGGGTTGCAATCTTATCCTTGTGCTTCAGGTAGTTGGCGCGGACAACGCGCGCTTCCTCAACGCTGATCGCCAGTGGTTTCTCGCAGTACACATGGAGGCCGCGATTTATTGCCCAGTTCGCCACAAAAGCATGTGTGTGGTCGGCAGTACAGCACACCACCGCATCAAGGTCTTTCTGCTCAAGGCACTTCCTCCAGTCAGCATATGTCTTGGCACCGGGGAATTTCTTCGCCCCAAAAGCCAGGTGCTCCTCGTTTATGTCGCACAACGCCACGACATTCTCCTGCGAAAGGGGACCGAAGTGAGCTTCGCCGCGACCCCATGTGCCGATCAACGCAATGTTCAATTTATTGCCAGGCGCATTCTTGCCTGCACGGGTCCCGCTCGGAAGAATCAGTAATCCGGCTCCGGCCACTGCTGCCGATTTCAGGAAATGTCTTCTATTCATGCTTAGTTGACCTCCTTTTGCTTTTGATTAAAAAGAAACGACGCCATGTCTTTGGTATTGTTACCATGATGCCTGCATTGGAACAAGGAACAAAACAAACCCGCGAAAAGAAAGAAGGTCCGGGCGAGGATGCTTGCCAGGGCTCAAAACGCGCAACCAACGAAGGGTATTTTACATGCGAATACCCGCGGACTTCGGCAACGCTGGAGACAAATGTATTCTCATGGTCTTGGTCTTTTGCTCAAAGCTCTCCATGATGTCCCTGCTGAATTTTATGGTCTTTGACCTTAAGTCAGCCGCCACGGACAGGAAGCATTTCTCCCGCAAGGCATTATATTCACGGACATAGGCATTATAGACCAGCAGGGAGACCGATGTGTCTATTTCCATTTCCATGGCAAGCAGAAGATGCTTCGCCGCCTCTTTCGAGACCTTGTCGGCCTTCTCCATGCCAGCCAGCAGGATATCCATGACGGCACAGAAACATTCCTCCCTCGCTCGCAGGTCTTCCCCGTCAACCTTTACCTCACCGGAAAACGCCCGATCGCTGGATGTGTTTCCCGCCGATTCCTGCAAAGTAGTTTCGTCCGCCATGGCTGGTCCTCCTTCTGTTGACGACAATTATACAAAAAAAGGCGGGTCATGGATATCAGCACAAGCCCTGAATGTCCATGTAGGGTTTTCCCCTACGACCACTGTAAGGATTTTCCCTACTGCCGGGTCGGCATTTGTAATGCTGATTCCTGGCCCGCATTAGTGGATTGATTTATACAGCCGCTTCTGGCACCCTGACGCCGGGTAAAACAAAACAGGATGAAACAGATGCGAATCGCCATTGCATATCCGCCAATAACCTCCGACAAGGGCGTTCCCCTGCTCTCCCAGAACCGCCAGTTCCAGTGGTTCCACAGCCCGACTTTCATATACCCCGTCGTCCCGGCCTGCGCCGCCACAATGGCCAGAAAGGCCGGCCATGAAGTCCTATGGCTCGACGGTATTGCCGAAGGATGGACCGAAAACCAGTTCATCGAACAGGTACGGGCCGGCCAGCCTGATTTAATGATGATAGAGGCCAAAACCCCGGTCATCACCGCCGCCTGGCGCTGGATCGATCGCCTCAAGGAAGCATTTCCCGGCACAAAACTGGTTCTTGTCGGCGATCACGTAACCGCCCTTCCCGCCGAGAGTTTACAGAAATCCAGGGTTGATTTTGTCCTGACAGGCGGCGACTACGATTTTCTTCTAATTAACCTCCTGTCCCACCTCTCTGAAAAGAAAGCGCTGGAACCTGGCGCCTGGTACAGGGACGGCGCTGAAATCAAAAACACCGGCTCTTTTGTCTGCGGGCATGACCTGAAGTCGATGCCCTGGATCGACCGCGACCTCACCAAGTGGCAGCTCTACAGCGAAAAAAACGGCAACTACCGCCGCACGCCCGGCACATACATCATGTCCGGAAGGGACTGCTGGCACGGCAAATGTACCTTCTGTTCGTGGACAACCATTTATCCGAACTACCGCACCCGCGACCCTCTTGACGTGGTAAACGAAATCGGCAGCCTCATCGAAAAATACGGTGTCCGCGAAATCATGGACGATACCGGCACCTTCCCTGTCGGCCCCTGGCTCAAGACATTCTGCCAGGCAATGATTGAGCGCGGTTACAACAGGAAAGTTAACATCGACTGCAATATGCGGTTCGGAACACTCACCCTGGAAGATTACAAGTTGATGAAGAAAGCCGGTTTCAGGTTCATACTTTTCGGCCTGGAATCCGCAAACCAGTCAACCCTGGACAGGCTGGTAAAGGGAGTAAAAGTGGCGGAAATCACAGAAGGCGCGCGCATGGCTTCAAGCGCCGGCCTGGATGTCCACGTCACCGTCATGTTCGGGTATCCCTGGGAAGGTCCTGAAGAAACTGAACGCACTGTCCAGCTGGCCCGCAGCCTCCTGATAAACGGATTTGCCTATACCCTCCAGGTTACTCTCGTTATTCCCTATCCCGGCACTCCTCTATTCAGGGAATGCGATGAGAAAGGCATCCTGACCACGCACAGCTGGGACGATTTCGACATGCGCATGAACGTAATGCGCGGCAAGATGAGCGAAGACGAAGTAAAGAAGGCTATCCGCGACGTTTACAGGGCATTCCTCCATCCGCGCGCCATATGGAACCGCATACGGAACACCAGGCACCCCATTGATGACGCGAAATTCTACTGGCGCGGATTCATCTCCCTGGCTGGACACCTGAGGGATTTCAAGTCATAACAATGCTCCTGGCTCTGCATTCTTCAAGCCAACAACTGAAAGAGGAAGAACATGACAAAGGCTCAATCAGTCAAACCGGCGCAAAGGTTCATGGGAAGACTGGAGTTCGGTTGTGACCTGCTCGATGAGCTTACAGGATTCTGCGTCCGGAATAATATTCAACTTGGACGGATTGAAGCCCTTGGCGCCGTTCAAAAGGCACGAACAGGATTCTACGACCAGGCAGCCAGAACATACCAGTTCCACTCATTCGACAAGCCCCTCGAAATCACCAGCCTGGCCGGAAACATCTCGCTGAAGGACGGCAAGCCGTTTGTACACGCACATGTAACGCTGTCAGACGAGAACGGACATACATTCGGCGGACATCTGGCCCAGGGGACAATCGTATTCGCCTGCGAGTTCATCATCGATGCATTTGACGGGCCACCGTTCCAGCGCCAACTTGACGCTCAAACCGGCCTGCCGCTGTGGAAATGAAAGAACTGCCTTGTATCCTGGCCGTGGTATTATTTTTCCGGCTCCGCGACAGGGTTCTGTTGAACCGCAGTTTCGACCGCAACAGCCTTCTCCTTGGGCGCAAACATGGCAGCCTCCTGCGCTGCCTTTTCCTGCGCAGCAGTCCTGGCAGCTTCCTCTCTGGCCGCAGTTGCAGCTATGACCTCCGCTAACTTGCCTTCAAAAATGCTGACAGCCGACTTGCGGAGAGATTCCTTTTCCGCGAGAGTCTTGTCGTCAGCCTTCTTAACGACTGGCTTAGCAGGAACAGCTTTCTTCTTTGATTCATCCTCGGACGCAAGGTAGGCCGCTTTTGAGGCAGCTCTTGCCTGATCGGTGAATTTATCGATAATCGTGACCCTTATAGGAGTTATTGCGCTCCTGGGGAAAACCTTCTTCTGGGTTGCGAATTCATATTTCCATGCATCCTGGGTAAATGCCATCGCCTTGTCCCATGCCTTTGCTTCGGCGGCCATTTGATCCGTCAGGGCTTTGTATTCAGCCGGAGTCATCACCTTGTATGACATTGCATTTGCGTGGTCGAAATGTCTTATAACGAGGTAGGACTCAGTGGTTCTCGGCACTGCAGGTTCATCTGCAGCCAGGCTGGAAATCGTAATCACCGGCACTGCGGTCATAACGATTACCAGGCTTCTCATCAGGCACTCCCCCTGTATACTGGCGTTCATTATTCAGTTCATCTTCGGCATCAACACATCCATGTATCCATCATGATACGATTGCGCCAGAAAGTGTCAATATTCTAGTTCAAGTCCTGCAATGCAATTCAAAAATGCCTGTGGATTTCCAAATTCTTTTTTCCGCGTTTTCGCGGAATGGAATCCGGCATCCGGCATCTTTCAATGCTGTATCTCGCCCTTTGTTACATCACCCGGCACATCCAGTAACTGGATACTTGAAATGGTTTTCATTGTCTTGTGGTCAGCAAAGGTCCAGACAACCTTCTTTTCCGGCGTAACCTCTATAACATGGGGCGCCTTGCCGAAATTTCCATGCCCCAGCCAGTTCGACATCACGGTATTGCCGTTCGGCAGGCGCTGAAGGCCTGTCATGAACTTCAGGTTGATCCCCGGTAGCTCATCGGTCTTAACCTGCCAGACGATCTTGTTGTCCTTGTCAACCTCAATAACCTGAGCCTTGCCGCCATGGTCGCCACAAGCTATCAGGGTATTGCCCCCGGTGAGCCTGACTACGCTGTGCGGCCCGCCTGGCGCCGGTATTTCCCTCACAACCTTGCCGTCCGGATCGTACTCCTTCACAACCCCGGCCCCGTAATGCGCAACAAGATAATTCCCGTTATCCAGCCGGCGGGCATTCCTGATATAAAGATGGCCGCCATCCTTGCCTTCCGGAAGAAGCTTTACCTCCTTTACAACCTTGCCGGCCTGATCAACTTCCAGCAGGCGTCCGGCATTACATTCACCTATGAAGGTATTCCCGTTGGCCAGCCGCTGGCAGGCATAAATCTCGCTCCTGGACTCGTACTTGAAAACTTCCTTCTTCTCCCGGCTGACTTCTTTAACACCGTGCCCCGTGACGAACAGCAGGTTACCGTTCGGCAGCACCCACAGGTCATTGCAGTTCGGGGCCTGGTATTCCCATTCCACCTTTCCCTCAGCGGAGACGATAAATATTTTTCCCTGCGTATAATCACCGCAGACAAAGTGATGCCCCTTGCCCGTCTGGATCGGAACTTCTGCCGTCTTCTGTTCCTCCGCGAACACTGCGACTGCAGCCGCAAACAAACCTGCCATGACAATTCGCCGGATAAATTTCATTCTGTATCTCCTACTCTGCACCTTTATGCCTCTGTCCCTTATCTTCCTAACACTCCGCAACTTCACTCGCCCTGTCGCCATAAGTCAGATTCACAACAACCTTTTGCAGCCCTTTTCCTTCGAGCGCAGCCCTGGCGCACTTAACTGCAAGCTCAGGCTTGTTGCATTCACCGCTCAAGTGGGCCAGGAAAACCGTCTTCAGTTCCGGGGAAGCAATATCGGCCAGCAGCTGACACGCCTGCTTGTTGGATAAGTGCCCAAACTCACCGACAATGCGCTGTTTAAGCACCCACGGCCGGGACGAATCCTTCAGCATGTCCTCATCATGATTGAACTCCACCACGACAACCTGGCAACCCTTGAGCTTCTCACGCGTAAGGTTGTTCGCTTCACCTGTATCGGTAACAATCCCGGCGCTGGATTTACCGTCCGACACCACAAACCCGACAGGATCATTTGCATTATGATTCACGGTGAATGGATGGATCCTCAGGTCTCCAATCGTAAAGGCCGATCCTGTTGTGAATACCTTCCACGGAAGGGACTTCATCTTGTCATCCCTGCTGATCCCGTCAATGGTGCCCGAGTTCGCGTAAAGATCAGCTCCGAGCCTGCGCTGAAGCGGACCGATCGAGGAAACGTGGTCGCCATGCTCATGGGTGATGCAGACTGCCTTGATGCTTGCAGGAACAGCGCCTATGGATTCGAGACGCTTCATCGTTTCACGGCAGCTCAGCCCGGCATCAACGAGGATGGCAGTATTCGGGGAGGCAACATATATGCAGTTGCCTGAACTTCCGCTTACCAGGACACACACTTTCAAGCTCATCCCCCGAAAATACCCCAGCTAATAACCTGACTATTTTCTTGTGAAAAGTTTTCCAAACCTTAAAGTAATAGACGGCTGATAGATTTGGAATAACTTTCATGCAAAGTCAAACGCTATCACTCTCACAGAGACAACAGCTCCAGATGGTGCTGGCGCCACAGCTCCGCCAGTCGCTGGAAATGCTACAGCTGCCCATCCTGGAACTCCGCACCATGATCCAGCAGGAAATCGAAAAAAACCCGACTCTCGAAGAAGTGCCCATCGAAACAGAAACTGTCGAGATCGAAAAACTGGCAGCCCAGGAAAGCGCCGAGCAGTTCAAGGCTCTAAATTTTGACAAGGAATTCGAGGCCCTGGCAAAGATCGACGAGGAATGGCGCGACTACTTCTTCCAGGACAGGGATAACCGCCCGTACTCAACGGAAGACGCCGAAAAACGCCAGTTCTTCATGGATTCCCTGCCCCAGAAGGAATCCCTCCAGGAACACCTTCTCAGCCAGCTGAACCTTGCGGGCTTAACCGAAAGCGTCAGGCAGATCGGCGAACTGATCATCGGAAACATTAACGATGACGGCTACATCACCGGATCGCTCGAAGAACTTGCACAGTCCGGCGGCACCGACGTCCAGCACCTTGAAGATGTCCTATCCGTCATACAGGACTTCCACCCGACCGGCATCGGCGCCCGGGACCTCAAGGAATGCCTCCTCATACAGCTGGAAAGAACAGGCATCGACAACCCTCTGGCCGTGAACATAGTGCGCGACCACCTCGACAAGCTTGCCGGGAAGAAATTCACGGAAATCGCGAAAGCCCTGAAAGTTACACCCGAGGAAGTCCAGCAGGCGGCAAAACTAATCGCCACGCTCGACCCCAAACCCGGGCGGATATACAGCTCGGAGGTCGCGACATATATTTCACCGGAAGTCGTCGTACAGAAGATCAACGGCGAATACGTGATCATTCTAAACGACGACCAGCTCCCCCATCTCAGGATCAGCAAGAATTACATCGACCTCATGAAGGACGAATCGACCAAGCCGGAAGTGAAGAGCTATATCCGCGAACGGATACGGTCCAGCGCTTTCATGATAAAAAGTATCCACCAGCGCCAGAAGACGATCTTCCGCATCGCGTCCGAAATAGTTACCACTCAGACCGGCTTTCTCGACCACGGCATTTCAAATCTTAAGCCACTGACAATGGCCCAGGTAGCAGCCAAAGTCGGAGTGCACGAAACCACCGTCAGCCGCGCCGTGTCAGGCAAGTACATGCAAACACCTGTCGGACTTTTCGAAATGAAGTACTTCTTCACCCCAGGCATAAAGACTGCAGATGGCCGTGAAATATCGAACAAGACCGTGAAGGACATTATCGACGGGCTCGTGGCAAACGAGGACCCGGACAAGCCTCTTTCGGACCAGGAACTTATGGAAAAACTCAAGGAACAGGGAATAAACATCGCCCGCCGCACCATCGCAAAATACCGCCTGGTCCTCCACATCCCGCCATCCCATCTGAGAAAATCTTACTAAGAAGAGGTCAGAGGACAGAGACCAGAGGTCGGAAAGCAAGGTGATTCTCTAAGGTAGGGCGCGTTGGCCAGTCCTGAGTTTGTCGAAGGGCTCAACGCGCCGCCTGTTTTCTCCCCGGCGGTTTGAGCCAAACCGCCCTACCTTTTTACTTCAATATTGATACTGACTTCTGGCTTCTGAATTCCATCTCTCAGCAAGAACCTCTCCCTTGAGGGGAGAGGTCGCTCCGATCTGAGCGGAGCGGGTGAGGGTAAGAAAGTTCGGATTCAATTTCATGAAACAATCAGCTATACTTCCCGGCATGCCATGAAACCAGGACTGATCATAAAGAAACTGGCGCCGCGCCTGTCCGACTTTTTCAGGAAATCACGGAGCGTCAACATCGCCACTCCGCCGCTTTCGGCAGAAGCCGCGCTGGTATGGGCGCTCAGCAAACCCGACACCTCCACCGTCGTCTGGATATCCAATGGCCGCACTTCCCTCGAAATGATGCACCGCGACATGATCACCCTCGCTCCAGGCCCAATCGACAACCTGTTCTTTTTTCCGGCCATGGAAACTCTGGCAGACCAGGCGTCATCCGGCGACCCTGACATATCAGGCCACAGGCTTAATACCCTCCTGAAACTGAAGAACAGGGACCCACGCGAACCAGACCCATGCATAATCACAACATGCATACAGGCTATAATGCAGAAAGTGCTGCCGCCTGATGAACTTCAAACAGACACGATTGAACTTACCACTGGAAAGGATATGGATCCGGAGGAAGTTGCTGCCGTTCTCAGCAAAACCGGTTACCGGTTCAATCCCGAGGTGCAGGAGAAATGCACTGCCTCGCTTAAAGGCGGACTCCTCGATGTATGGCCGGCCACGGAAACCTGGCCGCTCCGTATCGAATTCACGGGTTCAACAGTCGAATCCATCCGCGCATTCGACCCTGCAACCCAGCGCTCAATCAGCAAACTCAAGGCAGTAGTTCTCCCTGCCGCATACGACTGGCAGAAGGACAATAAAACAACAAACAGCCTTCTTTCCTACCTGCCGGAGGACACTGTGTTTGTCTGGTCCGACCGGGATTCCATCATGGAACATGCTTCCATCTACGAGACCGCCGCACTGGAATCGAAGGCCCCAGACAGCTTCCTGCCTTTTGAGTCCATTGAATCACAAATCAGCGGCAACATCCTTGCAAGGCAGATCAACATCGGACTGCAGACCGGTGATGATTCAGCCGAAGCAAACAATTTCCCGGTCTTTTCTCCGATCGGGTCAACCTACCGGTTCAGGCAGGACATGTTCCAGCCAGACGTCATGGAAGAATCGCGCCGCACACTCCTGGCTGAACTGAATACCAGGGCCAGGCAGGGTTACGGGGTAATCACCTTCTTCGACACCCCCGGCTCCCTGGAACATCACAAGGCATTGCTGAAAAAAAACGGCCTGGACAAAATCGCAACAGAAACCGGCGTCCTCTCGGAAGGCTTCTTGTGCGAAGAACTGCAGATTCTCGTGGTCTCCGAGGCTGACCTTTACGGCACGCGCAAAACCAACAGCCGCCGCTACGATCCCGCGCAGAAACGGCCCGGCCCAGAACCTATGACCGGCATGCGGGTCAGCGACCTCTCCGATATCGAACCGGGCGACATCGTGGTGCACGCCGACCACGGAATAGGAAAATACCTCGGCCTCAATGAAATCAAGATCAACGGACAGCTGCAGGAAGTCCTGACCATTGAATACGCAGACAAGGCGAAACTTCATGTGCCAGTCTCGCAGGCACACCTGCTCAGCCGTTACGTGGGAATCTCCAAACACAGTGTAAAACTCCACACACTCGGAGGCAAGGGCTGGACACGCGAGAAGACAGAGGCCGAACGCTCAATCGCCGACCTGGCCGCCTCCCTCCTCGAAACCCAGGCGCAACGCAGCCTTCTCGCAGGTCACCAGTATCCGCCCGACACCCAGTGGCAGTACGAATTTGAAGCCTCGTTCCCGTTCGTAGAGACCGTCGACCAGCACAGGGTAATAGTCGAAATAAAACGCGACATGGAGTCCAACCGTCCGATGGACCGCCTGGTCTGCGGCGACGCCGGCTACGGCAAAACGGAAGTGGCAATGCGCGCCGCCTTCAAGACGGTCATGGACGCGAAACAGGTTGCAGTGCTTGTCCCGACAACCGTACTTGCCCAGCAGCATTTCCAGACATTCGCCGAACGGATGGCGCCCTATCCCATCCGCGTGGAAATGCTGAGCCGCTTCTGCTCGCAGGGCATGCACAACCGGACAGTGAAGGGCCTGGCCGACGGTTCGGTCGACATTGTCATCGGAACCCACGCATTGCTCCAGGAAAATATCAGCTTCAAGGACCTCGGCCTGGTAATCGTCGACGAGGAACAGCGGTTCGGGGTGACCCACAAGGAAAAGTTCAAGCAGATGAGGAAGCTCGTTGACGTGCTGACGCTCACCGCAACTCCAATTCCACGCACCCTGTACATGAGCATGACAGGTGCCCGTGACATGAGTCTTCTTCAAACTCCCCCTCGTGAGCGCATGGCTATAGAAACAATTGTCGCTAAAAACACTGATGACATCATCCGCAAGGCCATACTCAGGGAGATCAACCGCGACGGACAGGTTTTCTACCTGCATAACCGCGTAATGACCATTGAACTGGTCAGGAAGCGCCTCGAGGAGGTTATACCTGAAGCCAGGGTGGCCGTTGCCCACGGCCAGATGGCATCCGGCGAACTTGCGGCGGTGATGGAATCTTTTGTCAACGGCGAGTCCAACCTGCTTCTCTGTACAACCATTATCGAGAGCGGAATGGATATTCCCCGGGCCAACACCATCCTGATCGACCGCGCCGACCGCTTCGGCATGGCCGACCTCTACCAGCTCCGCGGGCGCGTCGGCCGGTCCAGCCATAAAGGCTATGCCTACCTCCTGATTCCTCCCCACGGCTGGATCGACCCGGACGCCAGGAAACGAATCGGCACGGTAAAGAAATATTCAGGGTTGAGCGCGGGTTTCAACATCGCCCTGCGCGACCTCGAAATCAGGGGCGCCGGCAACCTGCTTGGGGCCCAGCAGAGCGGACATATTTCGGCAATCGGGTTCGGCCTCTACTGCCAGCTGCTGCGCCGGTCGGTTGCCCAGCTCAAGAAGGAACCCGTTCCGCCAATCATTGACGTGGACCTGCGCCTTGACTTCATCCGCCTCACAAGCGACTCAACTGTGTCCGACAACTCCGCCGTAATCCCCTACGAATATATAGAGGATGAACGGCTCAGGATAAGCATTTACATGAAAATAGCGGAAGCCGGCCGCCTTGACGAAATCGCCGGCCTTCGCGAGGAACTTAACGACAGGTTCGGCGCCGTCCCGCCGCCGCTCAACCGCCTCATGAAGATGGCCGAAATCCGCATCATCTGCGCCGAACACGGTATAAAGTCCGTCGAAACGCGGGAGGACAAGGTAATGATGATGCGGAACAATGATTACATTATGAACAACAGCCTCTTCCCGCGCCTCACCGGCAGGACACCGGACGACAGGCTCGATGAAATCATCGACCTCGCAAGGTCGTTTCAGTAAAGCTCCCCGCGGTTAGCCGCGGGGCATCTCCTTATCGCCCCGAAGGTTCTGGGCTATTACAGGCGGTTGGCTTCTTTCTGTCACTTTGACATTGGTTATTCAGTATTCGATATTCAATACTGGGTTCCGCCTCATCCCCGCCTCGTCGCCTTCCCGTCGTTGCTTTCCGTCGTCGGTGCCCTGCATCCGTAGTCGCTTCCAGCCTTCCTCTCCCTCGAGGGGAGAGGACTAAGGTGAGGGTGGCGTTCAATGTTCGATGTTGGACGCTTTCTGATCCCTCGTGTTCTCCTCCTCGGGCGGCTCCGCCCGAGGAGGAATCATTGGTTTTCCACCTCAGCTCTACACGTCATCCCTGTACTGAGGGACATTGAGGTACATCAAATATATCGAGCGGACTCTTGACGGCAGACGAGCCTTTGCTCATCACGTGCGTATATATCATGGTTGTCTCGACGCTCTTATCCCCCAGCAACTCCTATACAGCCCTTATGTTGTAGCCGGCTTCCAGGAGATGAGTTGCAAGTGCATGACGGAGGCAATGAGCCGTCACGTGCTTATATATCCCGGCCTTATTGGCAGCTTCCCGAACACCACGCTGAAGAACTCCTTTATCAATATGCCACCTTCCCCGTTCACCTGTCTTCGGGTTCTTAAATAGCGTTTTTGCAGGAAACAGGTACTGCCAGCGCAGTTCCCGGCTGGCTGACGGATATTTCTTATGAAGTGCATTCGGCAGCACAACACTTCCGTGCCCCATGTTTAGATCCTGTTGATGGATCTCACGGGTCTCCTTCCGGTGCTGTTTTGCATTTCTGGATGCTCCAAGGTCGACGATCAAGTTTTCCTCAGTGTAAATTTGAAGAACAGTGGATTTGATTACGGGAACCCCGCCAAATATGCCAACACCGGGTTGAAAGTGTTCCTCAATGGAAATTTCAAGGCGTTTCTTCGTACCGGATCTTCCGGAGGGCCGGTCGACAAATCCCTGATACCTGGCCGTAATACCATCGAATTGAAGGGTTCGACGGATTATCCCGTTGAGATAACGATTTGCTCTTTCAAGGCAGATCACACACCTATTAGAACGATCCTTAGCCAGACGTGGCCAAACATTAGCACAGCTGGTACATATCAAGCTTCATTTCGGATCAAGAAGACTTCGGTTCTGCCAATTTTTGACAAGAATAATGTCATGCCGGATCGGCTGAAAGCGGAACAGGAGATTACATCGATAGTCAGCAATTTGTATCAATACTGTATTACCAGTAACAAAGAAGCCTTTTTAGAAACCACGTTTGAAGGTTATAAGATTCACAGCCCTTCTGATTATCTATCTTTCAGGAAGTTTGCCGGACCTATGTTTGATGGTTTCAAACTAAAACCTTTTCCTGAAAGGTTGTATTTCATTCGCGGCAGTAATCTTGTTTTCGTCTATTCCGAATTTGGCGATTGCGACTCAGTACTCTTCGGTGCTCTGACAAAGGAATCCGGTTCTGTAGGAGGAGTAGATTTTGCCTACATCGACAATCGATGGATCGTTTGGTAACGAGTTAAACAGCAAAGAAATACTATGGAGTTTCCAACCATGTGCAGGAGGTGATTCTCGTGCCCAGCGGCACTCGAACCACCTCAGCACGGACGTTGGGGGAGAATGAAGTTATGCGAAAATATCTACTTATATTGGGCGCGGTCGCATTGGCAGCGGTCGCATTACTGCGGATTACACGGAACGCCGGCGATACGCCGTCGGGAGATCGATCGCTGGATGTGCCCAGTAATCCTGCCGCCCAACCTGTGGAGTTCACACGCAAAGCGATTCCGATTGCCCGCGTGATCGAGAACGTCTCTGCGACTGCACCGACGTCGATGCCGCAACCGAATGAAAGCGCGTTGGCGAAGCTTTCGGAGCCTGTGGCGGCGGCGAAGGATCGACAACAGCTGTCTCACTACCTGACACAACGCGGCCATGATGCTCGCAGTCTCTTGCAGGCTTTTCGTGCGAGCAAGGACAAATCTTATCTAGAGGATGCGCTAAAGCGTTTTCCTGACGACCCTATGGTTCTGTTTCAATGGGCTTTATACGCATCTGATCCGACTCCGGAGCGGAAAGCTGTCTTGCGTAAAATGCAAGAGTTGCTTCCTGACGATGCGGTGCCTTCTTACTTGCTTGGCGAACAGTTGCTTCAGGAGGGAGACAGGGAGGGCGCGCTTAAACTCCTCCTTGACGGAAGCCTTAAACCCTATGCCAACAACTACGTCAGCGAGATGATCAGCGACGCGAAGGAGTTTCTCGAAGCTTCGGGCGTTCCTCAAGATGACGCTCTTGCGCAGGCATGTTTCAATGTAGAACAGCGCCTGCTGGGGCCCATGCGGCACCTTGCAAGTATGGTCGCCGACATAGCAGCCAAAAGCGACAATGAGGGATCAGCCAAGACGTGGGCAATCGTCGGCTCACACCTTGCCCAAAGCATGCAGAGTCAGATGAGCAAGTATCTTGTTGAGGAACTTGGGAGCATGAGCGTTGAGAAAAGGTTCTTGTCGTTTCTTCCCCCGGAAACTGAACTTGTAGCCGGAGGGGCAACGGTCGCCCAACGAACCAAAGCAATTGAGGAACGTCGCGCGCTCATAAGCTCCTTCCCTCTCATGAGTGACGCTGCACTCCGGCTCCCTCCGGAGGAGAAGCGGACCTTCTTTGAAAAGGTTCAGAAAGGTGGTGAGATTGAGGCGCTGATCTGGCTGAACAGCCGGGACAAGGATAAGGACGGCGCCCCGAACAATTGAATTCAGGACGTTCGGCAACATGAAGCAGTAATACTGAAATAACAGGCATGAGAAATAAATGAAGACGCCTCTCGTTGCGCTGGTTATCCTTGCGGTTGCCGGAAACATTATATATTTCCTGAATCTAGGCGAGACTATTCAAGCTGACTCGTCCGATGGCGAGCAGGCCGCTGTCACGGAAACCAAGACGGGCTCCACCACCACCGTCATAACGTCAAAAGATATGCTGGAGTTCATTAGCCGAAGTAGTAAGACATCGAACGAATATCCACCCGTGCGCCTTTGCCACGTTGCACCTTCTTTCCACATTAGCCTGGATATTTCGCAGACGGCCTTACGCAGGTGAAATATCCACTTCAGCCAGAAGGAATATCCGCTGAAGCCGACCTTGCGATTTATTTACAAATCGCAAGTCGGGATAATCCCGATCTGGCCCCGAGTTTCGGGGCCAGATCAGCCCTCTGGACGAATATTGCCCTTCTTTTGATGCAATATTCGGATTAAGACTTGAAAGAACAACGATTCTAAAGCAGATTGCCGCCATGACTATCACCGTAAACGGAGAAACACTGGACCAGAAGTTCATCGACCAGGAACTGGATACCCTGACAGAACGCTACAGCAAGCATATGTCCCCGGAAGAGATGTCGGAACGCCATGCCCAGATAGCCAGCGATGCAAAGGAAAACGCGATCGAAAGGCTTATACTTGTGCAGGAAGCGCGCAAGGCTTTCCCAAATGTTGCCCCGGCCGAGATTGACCAGGAATTCGAAAAGTTTCTGAAGCAGTACGGCGGGAAGACAACTGAAGCAGACATTCCAAAGGACGAAATCAAGAAGCTGAAAGACGGACTGGCCGAGGGCATCAGGCTGGAGAAATACCTCAAACAGGCATGCAGGGATGTGCCCGCCCCCACGGAAGAAGAATGCCTGGCTTATTATAACGCGCACAAGGACGAGTTCAAATCCCCTGAAATGGTCCATGCCTCCCACATTCTCCGCCAGCCTGAACGTAACGAGAACATGGGACTGTTTCACGCGGCAATGCAGAACATCAGGGAACAGGCAGTAAAAAGCGCGGATTTCGCGCAGGTCGCAAGGCAATTCTCAAGCTGCAACGACAACGGCGGTGATCTCGGATGGTTCCCCCGCGGCGCAATGGTTGAGTCTTTTGAAAATGCCGTTTTTGCCCTGGAACCAGGCCAGGTGAGCAATGTATTCCAGACTGAATTCGGCTTTCACGTTGCCAAGGTCCACGAGAAACGTCCCACAACCCAGCTTGAATTTGAGAAGGTGCGCAAGGACATCAAGAAAGCACTTCACGAAGAACGCAAGAATGACGAAATCGGGCGTATCGTTGACCGCCTCCGGGAATCATGCCAGATAGTGGAAACACCGGATAAGGCCTAGACAGCGCTGCTATTTACCTGAAAATTGTCTAAATATTTCCATCCTGACAGACGTTTACAGAATAAAGGCACATTTACCGGCTAAAGAGATTGAAATATGAATGCTGCCACTGTTTTAGCTGATTTAGAGAAAAGGCTGGAAAACCGCATTGTTTGCGATGTTTTAAAGGACATGAGCAGGACATTCAACACCTGGGACGGTGGAGGCGAATTAGTCCACAGGGTCCGCGCAGCAGGTCATACGGCCGAGACAGGCATAAGAAACATCGTCGACGGGAACACCTCAATAAAGAGACATTCAACATTCAAAGAAATGCGCCAGGTAAGTAATGATATGTATGAAGATACAATCAAGTTCTTATATCCCATCTTGAAATCAGGAATCTACTCACACTGAATATAAGGACCTGTATTCCATGAAAGTATTTCGCCCCACCCTCGCACCGGCCGAATAATTCTACCCAATCAGCAGTTTCCCATCTTTCGCGTCGATTGACACGGTTGCGCCGTCGGAGATCTTCCCGGCGATGATCAGCCTTGCCACGGGTGTTTCTATTTCCCGCTGGATATAGCGTTTCAACGGGCGGGCGCCATATACTGGATCGAACCCGGACCTGGCAATCAGCTCGCGGGCCTGAGCAGATATTTTGAGATCCATCCCCCTGCCGGTAAGCCGTTTCTTAAAGTCCCTCATAAGAAGATCAACAATCCCGGTGATTTCATCAAGAGTCAGCGGCTTGAATATGACAACATCATCAACGCGGTTAAGGAATTCAGGCCTGAAACTGCGCTTGAGCTCATCCTGGACCTGCCTTCGGATATCCTCGCGGATATGCCCCTGACCGTCTATCCCCTCAAGAAGATAGGTCGAACCTATGTTGCTGGTCATAATGACAATGGTGTTCTTGAAATTGACAGTCCGGCCGTGCGAATCGGTTAGCCTTCCGTCTTCCAGTATCTGGAGCAGAACATTAAAAACGTCATGATGCGCCTTTTCAATCTCGTCGAACAGAACCACGCTGTAGGGCTTTCGCCTTACGGCTTCAGTCAACTGTCCTCCCTCGTCAAATCCGACATAGCCCGGAGGCGCTCCGACCAGCCTTGAAACGGTGTGCTTTTCCATGTATTCGCTCATGTCGATCCGGACCATGTTTTCCTCGGAATCAAAAAGCGCTGCCGCAAGAGTCCGGGCAAGCTCGGTCTTCCCCACACCCGTGGGGCCAAGAAAGATAAACGAACCAATGGGACGACTGGGATTACTGATGCCCGCCCTCGCCCGCAGAACAGCGTCCGCGACTGCCTGCACTGCCTCGTCCTGGCCAATCACCCGTTCATGCAGGACCTTGTCGAGCTTCAGGAGTTTCTCACGCTCGCCTTCAAGCAGGCGCGTGAGGGGAATGCCGCTCCAGCGGGAAACAACCTCTGCGATTTCCTCTTCCGAAACCTCTTCGCGAAACATTGTCGGACCGGTCTTCTTGTTCTTTGCCATGTCCTGCAATTCGGCCAACTTGCGTTCCAGCTCGGGAATTTCGCCATGCCGCAGCTTCGCCACGCGCTCGAGATCATAGGCGCGTTCCGCCTGTTCGCTTTCACGGCGGGCCGCCTCCAGCTTCTCCCTGATTTCGCGCACCTTCTGGATAGCCTTTTTCTCCTTGTCCCACTGGGCCTTCATGGTATCGGACCTGGCCTTGAGATCGGCAAGCTCCTTCTTCAGCTCCTTGAGCCTGTCCTTGCTGGCCTTGTCACTCTCTTTCTTGAGGGCTGTTTCTTCAATCTCCATGCGCATGACCTTGCGGGTTATCTCATCGAGTTCCGCGGGCATTGAATCAATTTCCGTGCGGATCGAGGCACAGGCTTCGTCCATCAGGTCAATGGCCTTGTCGGGGAGGAACCGGTCGCTTATATACCGGTCCGAAAGGACAGCCGATGAAACCAGGGCTGCATCCTGGATGCGCACGCCGTGATGCACCTCGAAGCGCTCCTTGAGGCCGCGGAGTATTGAAATAGTGTCCTCAACCGAAGGCGCGTCGACGACGATCTGCTGGAACCGCCGTTCCAGAGCCGCATCCTTCTCAATGTACTTGCGGTACTCGTCAAGGGTCGTGGCACCTATGCAATGCAGTTCACCGCGTGCAAGCATGGGCTTCAGCATATTGCCGGCATCGGAGGATCCTTCCGTCTTGCCTGCGCCGACAATTGTGTGCACTTCATCGATAAAAAGAATAATACGGCCGTCCGCCGCCTTTATCTCCGTAAGCACCGCTTTGAGCCGCTCCTCGAACTCGCCCCTGTACTTGGCGCCGGCCATCAGCGCGGTCATATCGAGGGCAAAAATAGTATGGTCCTTCAGTCCTTCCGGCACATCGCCGCGCAGTATCCTGTGGGCCAGGCCCTCAACTATCGCCGTCTTGCCGACGCCAGGTTCGCCTATGAGCACCGGGTTGTTCTTGGTTTTGCGCGAGAGAATGCGGATAACGCTCCGTATTTCAGTATCGCGGCCAATTACCGGATCAAGCTTCCCGGCCTTCGCCATGGCAACCAGGTCGGTGCCATATTTCTTAAGTGCCTCGTAAGTGCCCTCGGGATTATCAGAAGTCACGCGCTGGTTACCGCGGATTTCTTTCATCTGCGCCATGATATGGTTCCGGTCGATCCCGAATTCATTAAGCAGTTTTCCTGTAAATGTACCCTTTCCCTCATCAGCAAGCGCCAGGAAAAGATGTTCCACGGATATATACTCGTCTTTCAGCCTGGCGGCCTCGTCACCGGCTTTCACAAGCATACGGTTGAAACGCTGGGTTACATAGATCTTGCCGGCTTCGACTGCGCCCCCGCTGACATGCGGCTTTCGCTCGAGCTCCTCTTCGACCCGCGCCTTGAGCGTGGCAACAGGCGCGCCCATCCTTTCGACAAGCTGGGGCACAAGCCCGTCAGCCTGTTCAAGCAGGACAAGAAACAGATGTTCGCCGTCAAGCTCCTGGTGACCATACCGCAAGGCTTTTACCTGGGCGGCCTTCAGCGCCTCCTGGGCCTTCTGGGTTAGTTTATTCAAGTCCATTGTTGCCCCTTATCATGTGTGCCATCAATTATAGTTATGTTTTGTATTATATCAGCATCCGCTATGCCATCTGCTGCCGGCCATAGTAAAAACAGTCCAAACGCCAATGTTTCCAGGTGCTACGAGTAAATCGGAACAAGAGACTGACCAAGTCAAAACTTCACAAACAGGGTCATATTGTCCCACTCACTTGATATCGCCTGTGACAATGGATTGGATACAACCATCAGATTGATTCCGCTAATTATCGGAATGGCCAGTATTAACTGAGTGACCGGACGAAGTGGAGTGACCAGAGGAAGTGGAATGGCCGGAACGAGGATACGCAGTGCGGGGAGCCACCGGGGGCTCAGAATCATGATCGTCGGGTCTCCCCCAGTAGTTCGGCTGCTCCTTGGGGACTTCTGTAATACCCAACTTCTCCAGGCTGTCGGTGGAAGCTCCCTGGTACAGAAGAGCGCCTGTATTATCAAACATACTGATTATAATACCGTAAAAATCCTGTCCATAATTGGACGCCGAAGAAGAATAATAACCAGAAGACCGGTATGAGGACGAAGACATTTCGACCGGCCGGCATTCCACGTTTACCGGCTTGGATCCATCGAGCTTGGCTATCTTGACAACATCCGTGCGAAGGGGTTTTGGCTTTCCGTCCTTGCCAGACACATCCTTCGAGAATATCTGGACAACCATCTTCAGGTCTTCCATCACCTGACCTGCAGCCGTTGCCTTCGCATTGATCCTGAGAATATGCTGTTTCGTTCCTGATCTTGAATACGAACTGTAATAAGAACTGCCTGAAGATGAGACCGAGCTTTCCGACTTCTTGCCAACCGTTACGCCCAGCTGGACCTTTTGGGAAATGCGCAAATTATCGGTTCCGGACAATGAAAGACTTTTGAACGTAATTCCGGCAACCTGAGGAGGAGTCCCTTCATAAATTTTTGCGCCCCCGGAAGTAACCTCCGCTGCCGGCTCCGACTGGCCCTCCGGCGTTTTCGACTTTACCCCGGAAAAACCGCTTTTTGATGTCGTCTTGGCAGTCTCGCCCGGGCGTTCTTCAGGACTCTTCCCATCAGATTTTTCAACTTTCGCAGGTTCTGAAGCCATAAGGGCAAACTCGGCTGCCGTGACCTTGGAGTTGGCCTTCGCCTTTTTAATTTCATCATTAACTATAACGGCATCATCTATCTTGCCGGCTATTGTAAGCTTCTTCTGCATCGCAGTCAGGCGGCTCACATATTTGTCCGTTAGAGAAAGTATTTTTTTGCTTTTGTCGATTTCCAGGCTGGAAGACTGCACCTGATATTTCTTCTGGATACTTCGAAGCGCCGCCGGAGATTTGACAATGGCCCCATCCAGTATATGCTGATCGGTCTTGAACCGTTTTACTTCCTTATCAACGGCCTGCCAGCCTTCGAGATCTCCGGCTTTCTGCATGCTTTTCTGGAGCGCGTCCAGTTCCTTCGCATAATTCACCGGCCAGGACTCAATCTTTTCAGACTCTTCCTTCTCAATCTTGGCAAGATTCTCGTCATAAATGGCCCTCATCGACTCAATTTCGGCAGATAAGTTTGTCTGGGCAAAAGCGGTTGAACTAAGTCCTGGAACAAGGCAAGCAAGTAGAAGTCCCGTAGAATAGGCACGCAACATAATGGAGCGACCACGCAATGCTGAAGTCATACAAATCTCCTGAATTTCAATTAGATTACAGTAATCAATAATCTTATTCAAGACCTATCGGCAAGTAACAAGGCAAACAGGCTTAACCCGGACATTGCCCGTCTTTGGCGCAATATACGCATTAAAGTCTTCCGATAAACTTTAGCAAACCGTCGAGTATTGTCAACGGATGGGGTGGACACCCGGGAATAAAAAGATCCACCGGAAGAAGGCTGCCGGCACCGTTGCAGGTTTCAGGATGGCCGATATACGGGCCGCCGGATATTGCACATGCGCCAACAGCAATCACTATTTTCGGCGAGGGAACGGCTTCGTATGTCTTAAGCAGGGCGTCCCTCATGTTTTCTGAAACCGGACCGGTAATGAGCAGGCCATCGGCATGCCGGGGAGAAGCCACAAACTGTATGCCAAACCGGCCAAGGTCCCATGCCACCGTATTAAGAACATTAGTATCAGCTTCACAGGCGTTACATCCGCCGGCGCTTACCTGCCTCAACTTCAATGACCTCCCAAACAGTTTCCTGGCCTTTTCGCAAAGGGCGACGCGATTCGCGTCATCGCCGCTGCCAGTAACTAGATCCTCGCGCTTTGCTGCTGCAAGCTGATACTTCCGACCAAAGCTGATGGCTCCCGCAGGACAGGCATCGCGGCACGCCAGGCAGAACAGGCATTTCCCTAAATCAATGGACACCCCGGTCCTGCCGGAAGCCGCAGGTTCTATTGCGTCAGTCGGACATATTTCCGTGCATGCTTTGCCGCAATTCCCGGCGCATTTCGAACAATCAATTTCCGGCCAGCCGGCAAATTTCCCGGGCAGCTCAGGCGCCGGCCCGTCGGGATATTTCATTGTCCTGTGGCCCTGGACCAGTCTTGCCTTTAACACATTGATCATAACTCCATGTCCCCTTAAGAAAACAATCCAGCACTACAAATCGTAACCGCAGTAAGAGAGGTTGAAACTCTTGTTGCACAAGGGAAAATCGGAAATCTGCTGGTTACGCAGCGCGCAAGCCAGTCCGAACCAGTTGTGAAACGAAGGATCAACAACCTTGTAGCCCGAAAACCTGCCGTTTTCATCAGTAATCGCAACATGACAAAGCTCCCCTCGCCACCCCTCCCTTAGGGAAACCGCCATGCGCAAAGGCGAAAGCCTGCCTACCGTCTCCAGCACCGGACCGTCAGGAAGCGACATCAACTGATCCCTTATGAAATCAAATGAGCGCTGGATCTCAAGCCACCTGACAAACGCCCTGGCAAAAACATCACCCGTATTCGACGTTGAAACGGGAATATGAGAGAACCTGAATATCCCGTAGGGGAAATCCTGCCGGACGTCGACAGGTTCACCGCAGGCCCTGGCCGCAACACCCACCAGCCCAATCTGCCTGCAGGTTTCAGCATCGACCTGGCCGGTACCCTCGAAGCGGGCAAGAACGGAGGGAGTGATCCACAGGAGATTTACCGCCGATTCCACATCCGCACTTACCGAATCCACCTTTCTGAGCAATTCATCAACGCAGGCGCTATCCATATCAAACCCTGTCCCGCCGGGCCTGATGAGCCCGCGGCTGAAACGGTTACCGCAAAGTGAAGCAGTCATGTTGAGCACATCCCCACGGATGCGGCCGCAATAGGACATCGTTGGAAGAAATCCTATATCACCGGCTAGCGCGCCCAAATCGCCAATATGGTTGGCGATCCTCTCAAGTTCCTGCGCGATGCCCCTTATAACCTGGGCACGGGCGGGAACAGAACATTTTGAAAGTGATTCAACTATCCGGCAATAGGCATCTGCATGACCAACAGTAGTGTCCCCTGCCAGGGTCTCCATGTAATGGATCGTCCGCTTGTCAGGCCCGCCGGCCAGGGCACGCTCAACACCCCTGTGCTGATATCCCAGGGAAATCTCCAGGTGGTACACAGTTTCGCCGTGGCACTGGAAACGAAAATGCCCGGGCTCAATAATCCCCGCGTGGACCGGGCCGACCGCCACCTCGTGCACTTCTTCGCCTGCCATCTTGAAGAAATCAGTTATGCCGCATTTGCCATTGCCGGAAGCCTGTCCAAAAACATTCTTCGCCGCGGCAGAGGACGGTGGAAACCTTACAGGCTTAAGCCATGGATGGCCTTCGGGCAGTATCCCGCACTGTTCCGCAATCTCCCTTTCAAAAAGATGGGCCTGTCCACAGTCCGGGGTCAGCGCCGGATATCCGGCCTCAACCGAAGTAGAGGTCAACATCAGCATGCCTGTTTCCTTCAGCGCAAGGACTGCATAGAGTTTGACAGGGCCACCAGGCGAAGGACGTCCGAACAAGGCTGAAATCCTGGCGCCCTCATTCACGGCGCCGATGACCGCCTTCCTGAAATCGACAACCGGAAGGTCCGGGATTTCCGCAAGACCGGCCGTAGCTCCATTTGGAATTTCAACAGACAATTTCACAGCGAACCTCCAAGCACTGCAGTCGCACGGCTGATTGCGACGGACAGCTGGGAAGGTATCCACACGCCCAGCGCCAGCAGTACGGCAAGCGGCACAAAAACCAGGAAGGCATCCAGCAGCGGGAATTTGCCCGGCGCCGTGGCCCCGTCAGCCTGGGGTTTCCAAGCCATCGAAATTGCATGCCTTAGAGCGCCGATAAAAACAATTCCAAGCCCCGACAGGAATATCCCGGCAAGCCAGAACCTTCCACCATCGACCATCGACTTCAGCATGATGAATTCGCTCAGGAAAACAGCGAATGGCGCGACACCGATCAGGACCAGTATTCCCACTGTCAGTCCGGCGCCCCAGACAGGCACCTTGCGGATTATGTCCGTTGTCACCTTCATATCGTGGGTCCCGTACACCTGCCCCACCTTGCCGGCGCAGCAGAATGAAACTGTCTTGCACAGGGAATGATTGAACATATGCAGAAGGGCCGCAAAGGAACCCAGCCCGCCAAGCCCGATACCGGCGGCAACAAGACCAATATGCTCCACACTGGAATATGCCAGCAGGCGTTTGACATCGCGCTGGCCGATAATAAATACCGCCGCAACAACAACTGAGAGCAGGCCAAAGAAGACAAGGATTTCCCGTCCCCATCCTGAATTCCCGGTAACTGCTTCAACAATCGGGAGGAACCGGATGATACAGTACAGGGCCGCATTCAGCAGAAAACCCGAGAAAATCGCGGAAACAGGCGCCGGCGCCTGGCTGTGCGCATCCGGCAGCCAGTTGTGCATTGGAGCAAGACCTGCTTTTGTGCCGTAACCAACAACAATGAAAATGAACGCCGCCTTAATCAGGACAGGATCAAGCTTCGAAGCCGACGCCATCATGTTCGTCCAGAGGAGCGCATCGGCGGAATGCATTCCCGCCGGCCCGGCGGAAGCAGCAGCCAGGAGAATCCCGGTGAATGCCGCGGCAACACCGACGGAACACATCACGAGATACTTCCACATCGCCTCCAGGGAGCCCGGCGTCGTGTGTATGCATATCAGGAAAGCCGTGAGAATCGTGGTTGACTCTATGCCGACCCACATAATACCGAGATTGTTGGATACAAGGACCAGCATCATCGCGGCCATTGCTCCGAACCACAGGCCGCCGTATCTCCTGGCACGCTTCACCTCGAACTCGCCGTGGCTGATCTCCTCCCTGAAATAGCTGACTGCAAAAACCGCGCTGATAACGAAAACCATCATCATCACGACCAGGTGATACGCCGACAGCGCGTCCAGCCTCAGCCAGTTGCCGGCGGCAGTTACCTGGGGTCCGCGGAAAACAGCAAGGACAACCATGCCCGCTGCGGCGGCAACAAGCACGGCGCCGGCTACACAAAACCTGAGGACTGCCATTGCAGACGGCAGTACCAGGCATATGCCCGCAAACAGAACCGGCAGGGCAACAAGAACAGGAAGCTCAAAACCGTTATTCATCAACAAACTCTATCCTTTCAAACTGTTAAGCTGGTCGGAATCCATATGGTCAAATTCCCTGTTTATCCTGTAGATGGCGATACCCATTACAAAAACAGCCATAAACATATCCATCAGCACGCCAACTTCCACAAGGAGGGGGACATCCCGGACGATGGCCAGGCCGAATGAATAAATTCCGTTTTCCATCACCAGGTAACCGATCACCTGGTTGACCGCAGTCCTTCGTGCCATGATGAGGAATATGCCGGTCATCATCATCGAAAAGGCAACGGGAATCACCAGCCCCGAACCGGCGGCAACCGGCAGGTGCAAACGCGAATCCAGCCAGAAAGAAGCCAGCAGAGAAAGGACACCGAAGAAGATTGACGCTGTATAACCCACGTACGGCTTCAGTTCCTTGATGGTATTGGACTCGCGCAACGTGCGCGAAAGCAGGTACGGGAACACCAGTCCCTTCATGCAGGCAATCACCATCGCGATGGCCCCTATACGGTAAGTCAGGACGGAACCGCAGGCCGCGACAGGCAGCAGTCCAACCATAAGCCCCTGCAGGGCAGCTATCTTGATGCACGTCGTCAGCCGCGCGGATGTCAGCAGGAGGAAACCCGCAAGCATCAGGAGCACGAGAATTGAGTCAATCATCAAATTCATTTCACAAACCTCATAACAAGAATGATTGCCAGCACTGCCATTGCCCCTGCGCCGACAAGCAGCTGGGGCACCTTCAGCAGGCTGAGACGGGCCATCACCGATTCAATTATCCCCACAATTATGGAAAGAATAATCATGCCGCAGAGGAAAACGGCCACTCCGGCCATGCCCATCACGCCCGCCGAAGCGACAAAGATATTTACAATCAGGGCGCCAAGCACCCAGAGTTTCAGCGCCGCGGCATAGAGCACGATCCCCAGGTCCGGCCCGGAATAATCAAGGATCATAACCTCGTGAATCATGGTGAGTTCCAGGTGCGTGTTGGGATCGTCAACCGGAATACGCGAATTTTCCGCCAGGAAAACGGCCAGTATGGCAAACGCAACAAGCGCAATCGCCGGACCGGCCGAGAGCCAGTACGAGGTGGACAAACTGCCAAACATGCCGGACAGCGAGAATGAGCCTGCAAGCCTTGACAGGGCCGCAAGTCCTATAAGGAGCGCCGGCTCCGCCAGCATGGAGAAAGTGACTTCCCTGCTGGCCCCCATCCCCTCGAAACTTGAGCCGGTATCAAGTGCGGCAGCCACTGTGAAGAAACGCATGAGACCAAGGCAGTAAGCAAAGAAAACAAGGTCACCCTTGAACGCAAGCGGCGCCGCACCCGCAACAGGAACAAGCATCATGGCTGCCACTACCGACGCCAGGCATACTGCAGGGGCCAGGCGGAAAATCCATGTCGTTGTGCGGCTGTAGACCGCGTCCTTTTTCAGCAGCTTCCAGATATCAAAATATGCCTGGAGAAGCGGAGAACCATTCCGGCCGGCGAACAAGGCCTTTGTCCGGTTGATCACGCCCAGGAGGAACGGGGCCATGATCAATCCCAGGGGCACTGCCATGTAACTGCTTAAATCCATGATATTATCTCAACTTCCAGATGAACAAAACAACGAGCGCCAGGACTATGTACATGATATACAGGTTCAGCCTGCCATGCTGGATCTGCCTGAACCTGGACAGCCAGGCCTCCAGCACTTTGAACGTTGGCTTGTAAACACGGTCGCCGTAAAAATCACCTGTCTCACTGGAGAAGGATGCCGATTTCGGGAAAAGCCCGGCGGGAGAGGAAACCCGGCTCGTCGTACGCAGGAAGGTCCTGAACAGCCTGGTTATGGGATGGGCAAAGGATGAGGCCGTGTATTGCATCCTCGCATTCGGCGCGAGGTAACCGCAATCCCACGTAACGGCCACGTCCTGGCGTTTCCGCAACATCAGCCAGTTCCTGAAAAAGGCGACGAGTCCAATTGCGAGAATCAACAAAACAGAAATGACCGTTACCCGGCCGAGAATAATCCAGTACGAAGCAACGCCGACAACATCAGCCTGGCTCAACGGAACTGAGGCAGCCACCACGCCGACGACGCGCGCCATCACCCGGAATATCACGGGGCCCCACAACCCCATTACGAAACATGCCGCCACAAGGATCAACATGGGAATTCGCATCGCCATCCCTCCCTCATGAGCGTGGTCGCAGTGGCCGCTCCTGGGTTCCCCCAGGAAAATGATGCCGAATGCCTTGGTGAAACACGCCAGAGCCAGGCCTCCAATCAGCGCAAGGGACGCAACCGTTATCACGCCTCCTGCCGCCAGGCCCGCAGGCATGTCCTTAGTCACAATGCCCTCAAAAGACCCGGAATATATGAGGAATTCACTGACAAAACCGTTCAGCGGAGGCAGGCCGCAGATAGCTACGGAACCGACAAGGAACGCTATTCCTGTATATGGCATCTTCTTCAGAAGCCCTCCAAGGTGATCAATCTCCCTGGTTCCAGTTGCGTGAAGAACAGAACCGGCGCTCAGGAAGAGCAGGCTTTTGAAGACTGCATGGTTCACAACATGAATCAGGCCGCCGGCAAATCCCAGGAAGGCAATCACAGGATTACCATAACTGATGCCGAGAAGGCCCAGCCCCAGTCCCATGGCGATGATCCCGATATTCTCGACGCTGTGATAGGCAAGCAGGCGCTTGAAATCATGCTGGGCAAGCGCGAACAGGACGCCGCAAATACCAGAGACAGCGCCGATAATCAGAATAACCCAACCCCACCATGATGGAGGCGAGGCACTCAGAAACGACAGTGTTCGCAGTAAACCGTAGATTCCGGTTTTGATCATCACACCGCTCATTAGCGCCGACACATGGGACGGAGCCGCAGGATGTGCTTCCGGCAGCCACACATGAAAAGGCATGAAACCGGCCTTTGTGCCGAAGCCAACCACAGCAAGAAGGAAGACAACGCTGGATATGGCGTCACTGCCGCCGTTTAAAGTAAAACATTCGAAATTGAGAGAACCGTTCTCCCTGCCAAGAATAAGAAACATGACCAGCAGGAATGCAGTGCCAATGTGCGTTGCAACCAGGTATATCCAGCCGGCGCGCTGTACCTGGGCCTTCTCGCTTTCGAAAATGACAAGGAAGAAAGATGAGAGCGACATCACTTCCCACGCAAGGAGGAAGAGTACGGCGTTCTGCGCCACCGCAACCATCAGCATGCTGGCAACAAGAAGATTGAAAAAGAACCAGTGGATTCCAAGGTTCCTGACCCCTTCATAGCGTTTAAGGTAGCTTGCCCCGAAAACAGCAGACAGCGCCGAAACAGCAAGAATAGCACCGGCAAAGAAGGCAGACAGGGGATCCATTGCAATGGAAAAACTGCCGACAGGAATCTGCCACGGCATCTGGAACGATATCTTTTCGCCAAACGCGAGGGAATTAATCGAAGGGATAAGTCCTGCGCAACATCCCGCAACCGTGACTGCAGGGCCGGCAACACGGAGGAACCTCGGGAAACGCCCGGACACGACACATAACACCGCACCTGCAATCAGGATAATGAAAGCCAGAAGAAGGAGATTCACATCTGCACTTCTCCTTCGGCCGGCTTCTCTTTGTGAGGGACTGTTTTGTCCACCCCGTCAGCAGCTTCCAATATTTCTTCCCTTGTTCCCTGCCTGCTGATTACTTCCTGGAAGACCCGATTCCTCAGCGCAAAAGCCAGTCTCGAGAGCAAGCTCAGATGCGCTGAAATCGTGGGACTGACCATTGCAAAAAGCGTGTTAACAGGCTTTCCGTCAAGAGCATCGAAATCAACCGGGGTTTCAAGGAAGCAGAGGGTAATCATCGGACGAGGAATATGCATGACGATTGGGTTCCGGACATGGGGAATGGCAACTCCATTTCCGATTGCAGTAGAACCCATCGACTCACGGGCCAGCAACACACGGAGAAGAAACGACTTGTCAACCTCCTCGGGCAGCGGCATGGCGCCAATCACAGATTTCAAAACAGAAACCTTGTCTGAACCACTGACCCGGTAGTGAATACCTCCGGTTACCAGAGCAGCCCCTAATCCGGGTACGGGCACTTTGTCTTTACCAGCTGGTTCCGAGAAAATCTCGACAGATACATTGATTCTCTGGGAAGTCGCCCACTCCAGAATCTCCGCGCGATTGAACCTGTACTGTTCACCAATCTTAAAGGCTGGAAGCTTGCTATCCTTTACCCACCTGTAAATGGTCTTCTCGGATACATTCAAAAGGCCTGCAGTTTCTCTGACCCCAATTTCCATAAACATTTACCCCATTGTTTGGACAACTGTGGACAACTTATTTGCCGTATCCACAAGAGTCCAGAAGAAAATATGGTTTCTCGGCATTTCCACAGGAATAGTCGAAAAAAATGACTCACCACCCGCCCCGATCCCGACTCTCTTCGAGGTCGGGAACGAGAGTCGGGATGGCGTGAAGGGGAACGCCCCGACGCAGCGGGGCGGCTACAATGACGCTTTGCCGAATCCGACGACTGGTCCTACATAGCTCCCTGAGCGACGAAAGTAGCGTGGCTCTTCCGCGAAGGCCTGGTGGTAAGTCTCTTCAATGCCGGCGGTATGTTGTGCCATATTGGCATCTTGAGACACTCCAGATGCGTCATTATGACATTACCTTAAAGAGATCGGACCGTTACCCGCCTGTCACATTACATTCATAATAAAGCAATTATCGATCACTCAAACGCCCGCTAATCAGACTGGCACGCGCCCTGCTAAAAGATAAGGCGATAAGAAAATAACAGGAAAGGAGGCAGGTCATGAGCATAAGGGATCTTATGAGAAAAGGTCAAAGTGATGATGCGGCACGATGGCAGGAAGACAAAAGTCTGTTTTCTTTCCAACGTGACATGAACAGGCTGTTTGATGACTTCTTTGGAGAATTCAATCTTGTGCCGGCAAGAAGTGCAAATCCTGGGGACATTAATGCGTTCATTCCCAGAATTAACCTTGCCGAAACAGACAAGGAAATATGCATCACAGCCGAGCTGCCGGGCATGGACGAGAAAGATGTCCACCTGGAAGTCGAGGAGGATTCGGTCACAATAAGCGGCGAAAAGAAAGTTGAGAACGAGGAGAAAGGAAAGAACTGGCGCAGAATTGAACACTCTTACGGGAGTTTCTGCAGGGTAATTCCCCTGCCCGTAACGATTGACACGACCAGGGTCGCGGCAAAGATTAAGAAAGGCGTGCTGAACGTGACATTGCCCAAGACCGAGGTAACTCAGCCTAAAAAGAAGACTGTTGAAATAAAACCTGAGTAAAGAAAAATGCCGAACCGGGGGAGGAGGTCCGGGATAAATCGAAAGTACCGCTCCTCCCCTAATTTCAAGGAAGGAGAGATTTCAATGAACGATTCAGGAAAATACACATTGCTGCTGGTAGTTGTGATTGCCCTGCTCTCCACCGCCGTAGTGATGCAGGGAACTGCCATTCACAGGCTCAATTCACAGCTTGATAAAGCAGCCACCGCCAAAGCAACAAGCCCGAAACAGGAATATGCTGACAGCGCTAAAACACCTGTCACCCCTTCAGCCCCCACGGCAAAAGCCGGCAAGGACACTGAGGACTGGCCGTTACCCAGGCTCAATATCGATGACTGGGATCCATTCAAGGAAATGGAACGGATGAACGAACAGATGGACAGAATGTTCGATGATGCATTCGGTCATTTCAAGGCAAGCCCCAGGTTCAATAAGCTGTTCAAGGATAAAGAGCATTCCCCATCGTTCGACATAACAGATAATGGCGATCATTACACCGTTACCGTTGATACACCCGGCATTGATAAATCGAAACTCGAAGTAAATGTTAACGGACAGACCCTTACTGTTTCAGGCACAACCGACACAAACACCGAACAGAAGGAAAAAGGACGCATAGTAAGGCAGGAACGCCGGTCCGGAATCTTCAAACGTTCGATTACACTCCCGGAACCGGTAAAAGCCGATGAAGTGAAAACAGAAACAAAGAACGGCGTATTACAGATAGAGATTCCAAAGGAAAAGAAGGAGACAGCTCCGCAGAAATAATGAAATAATTAATTGAGGCGGTTCCGAAGATCAGGTAAGAAGCAGCCCGACGAAAGGAAATAAAATATGTTAGGACTAAACGTGGAGTATATATTGTTCATGCTGCCGGCGCTTATTGTCGCCGGGCTGGCGACGCTTTACACAAAGAGTACTTTCAGCAGCTATGCCCGCGAAGGATCAGCGTCCGGCATCACCGGGGCTGAAGCCGCCAGGAGGATGCTGGATTACAAGGGTATAGGCAGCGTAAAAATAGAAGAAGTAAACGGATTCCTGACGGATCATTATGATCCGACGTCGCGGACTCTCCGGCTTTCCCCGGGCGTTTATCGCTCAGAGTCACTGTCTGCAATCGGAGTGGCATGCCACGAGGCCGGCCACGCGATCCAGCATGCAACCAGTTACCGGCCTTTAAACCTGAGGACCGCCATGGTACCGGCAGTACAGATCGGGACGTACGCTCCCTACCTCCTGATCGGGCTCGGCATAATCATGAACAGCATCGGGCTGATCAAGCTTGCAATACTCCTTTTCAGCCTCGTGGTTGTATTCTCCCTTGTCACATTGCCTGTTGAATGGAACGCCAGCACACGCGCCAAACAGCTTATGGTTGATGCGGGAATAGTGACACCGCGCGAAGAAATAATGGCCGGTAAAGTACTCAACGCCGCGTTCCTGACATATGTTGCAGCTGCATTCTCAGCACTGCTTACCCTGCTGTATTACCTGTTGAGATTTGGATTGATAGGCCGCAGGGACGATTGAAGTCAGTGTCCATGCTTACGGAATAATGCAGCTCACATCAAGCTGATCCTCATACTATCTGACCCCGCTTGACACCGCTTGACGCCACGTTTTGCTTATAGCATTCCTGCAAAAAAAGACACCAGATTGATAAATAATGAAATACCGAGTGCTTTTGGCCACGTTAACGGCTTCGGAGTTCTCTGGTGAAAGAATTTATTTCGGGTCAGATGACGTAGAACCCATGCTTCCACAACGACGATCAGGAGTTCTCCAATAATTAGGATGCTATTGAATATCAGGTCGTTAGCCATGTTCTCTGGTAGATAATTCGTTGCAATTAGAATTATCATAAGCAAGAGCCACGTTAGAAATGTTACCCCAATCCAAGTGTAGATTACTCGAATAATGTCGAAGCCCATGACTCCAAGGATCAAACCAAGAATTAATGATTCACTCAAAAGGGCACGCGCCGCCATGGGTGTCGGATCAATTGGATTAGCTAACGCCATGGTTGGCGTCATTGCGATAATTAAAAATACGATTGCTTTTGCTTGTTTCATTTCATGGATCGAACATTACTTCTCTGGCGTGGCGCGGTTAGCGACATCGCCAGAAGAAGATTGAAACTCCGATTAAGCCCTTAATTAAGGTGAAGGGTAGCAAAACGATAGTGATAGGAGAAGCTGTAAAATGAGAGGCTCCTCCGTCACAGAAGGCCATGAAGGTCTTCGAACGTGCTG
>Ga0172375_10000058_pt1 | contig 148692 bp, 112 predicted proteins | sample LakKiv1m_FD_114537 | JGI IMG/M metagenome (GOLD analysis project Ga0172375, IMG submission 114537) | Freshwater microbial communities from Kabuno Bay, South-Kivu, Congo - kab_092012_11.1m | ecosystem: Environmental > Aquatic > Freshwater > Lake | place: Democratic Republic of the Congo... | reverse complement strand
TGCCGAGTCTGTAGGAAAAGTGGATGAGGCTGTTGTAAGGCGATACATCCGTGAACAGGAAGCATGAACGATTATGCCAGAGGTTGGAAGCCACGGGCTTTAGCCCGTGGAGTTCATTCACTTTCTGCCGGATGCGGAAAGAAAAAGGTCGAGGGGTGCGCCGATGCCTGTCAAGGGGCTGGTGCAGTGGTTTCCGGGCCGGGCGCGGAGAACCCGCATGGACATAAGGTTCCAGTATCCTTTGAAGAACGGGTGATGGCAAAATGCGAACACAATATTCCGATATATCAGTGTGCCGAATGCCGGTATGAGGCCGGCGTTGTCCAGCTGGATCCAAGTATCCTGAAAAAGGGCGACGGGACGGGCCTGGTAAGGACCCAGGCTGTCGTCAGGACTAAGGTTTCACTGGTGTTGCCGGTGACGGGAGAGGTTGCGTTGAACGAAAATTCTGCCGTACATATAAGCCCCAGGATTTCAGGGATAATAGAATCGGTGGCAATTGATATTGGAGCGCGTGTAAAAGCCGGTGATACGTTGTTTACAATGACCAGCGTTGAACTTGGAAGGGCGCTGGTTGCGTACGAGCGTAATCGGACCATGGCCGAACTGGCCGAGAAGACGTTTGCACGGGAGAAAACCCTTAAAGAACAGAAGGTTGGTTCCGAGCAGGACATGATTGATGCCCATATGGCATATGAGCAGCACCGTACGGAGCTTAAGGCATCGGAGCAGACACTCCATGTCCTGGGCATGACCGAAGACGATCTTTCCGCAAAGGGAGAGATCCTGCACGGCGCGGGTGCGGGAAAGCTTCCGGTACGTGCGCCCATAGCCGGAACAATAATCCAGAAGCACGCGGTGGCGGGAGAAATGGCTGAACCCGGGAAAGATGTGATGCTTCTCGCAGACCTGAGCACTGTCTGGGTCTGGGTGGACCTTCATGCGAGGGATTTGCCGCAGCTGCTTGAAGCCGAGAAACTTGGCCCGATTTCCGTGGATATAACGGTTTCAGCGTTTCCGGAGAAAAGGTTCAGCGGGATGATTACCTATGTAGGGGCGACCATGAGCGAGAAAACCCGCACCGTAAAGGTCAGGGCCACTGTCAAGAACCCTGACCTTGTTCTAAGGCCCGGAATGTTCTGTGAAGCAAGAATTGCCATGATTGATGAGAAGGCGGAGGAGGTTCTTGCTGTTCCACGTGATTCTCTGTTTTCGGATGAAGGGAAATCATTTGTCTTCAAGCACTGGAAGGATGATTTCTTTGTGCGGCAGGACGTACAGAAGGGCCGTGAATTCTCAGGGACAGTCGAGATTCGGGACGGTCTCAGGGCGGGCGACATGATTGTTGCTGATGGGGCGTTCCTGCTTAAATCGGATGTATTACGGGAAAAGATGGGTGCCGGTTGCGCTGACTAACAGGAGAGACTGCAATGTTTGATAAATTTATTCAATTTGTATTACACCAGCGGTTTCTCGTGATTCTAGGGACTGTCATCCTGACAGTTCTCGGGGTGATTGCCTGGAAGAACCTCCCAATTGACGCGTTTCCGGATGTTACGAACGTGCAGGTAATGATCCTTACCAAGGCGCCCGGTCTCGCTGCCGTAGATGTCGAAGAGCGGATCAGTTACCCGATCGAGCAGGTTATGGGCGGTTTACCACGCGTGAAACAGGTCAGGTCCTTGTCCAAGGCAGAGCTCTCGCAGGTTGTGATTGTGTTTGAGGACGGCGCAGATACTTACTGGACGCGACAGGTTGTATTTGAACGTCTGGCGCTTGCGCGGGAGCGTCTGCCACCCGGCATTGATCCTGAGCTGGGTCCCATCAGTACGGGTCTGGGTGAGATCCTGCAATATACGGTCGAAAGCGAGAAACACGATGCCATGGAGCTGCGCACGATCCAGGACTGGCTTATTGCTCCGCGCCTGAAGCCCATAGCCGGCGTGAACGAGGTGAACAGTTTTGGCGGGCATGTAAAACAGTACCAGGTGCTGGTATCCCCTGAACAGCTGTTGAAATACGGATTGACTGCGAGTGATGTTGTCGAAGCGGTGGAGCGGAACAATGCAAACGCCGCCGGCGGTATCCTTGTCCGGGGATGGGAACAATTCTACCTTCGTGGTGTCGGGCTGTTGAGGGATCTGCCTGATGTCGGGAGCATTGTGTTGAGGGCAGAAGACGGAGCGCCGGTTTACCTGCGCGATGTTGCCGAGATTGTCATTGGCGCTGAACCACGGCAGGGGGCTGTTACGCGTGATGCAAAGGGAGAGGTGGTTGCCGGCATGATCATCATGCTGAAAGGCGAGAACTCCCAAGATGTGGTAAATCGCGTGAAGGCCGCTATCGGCAAGTTGGACGGCACTTTGCCGGAAGGCGTCAGGGTGAACGTTTTTTACGACCGCACATCGTTGATCGATGCATGTATCCATACGGTTGTCGCCGCCACCCTTGAGGGTGGTATATTCGTGATACTGGTGCTTTTCCTGTTTGTCGCCGAGCTGCGCACTTCTCTTGTTGTGGTATTTTCCCTTCCGTTCACGTTTCTCGTAAGTTTTATTATCATGGGCTGGGCCGGCTTGAGTTCAAACCTCATGAGCCTTGGGGGGCTGGCGTTTTCCGTGGGCATGGTGGTGGATGCTTCGATTGTTGTGGTGGAAAATATCAGGCGCCACCTGGCGGAAAAGCATGAACGTGCTGATGTACGGAAGATTGCTGCCGGCGCGGTCATGGAAGTGGCCCGTCCCGTGGCATTCTCGGTGTTTATCATCGTGGTTATCCTCGTGCCGTTGTTCACACTCCAGGGCATAGAAGGCAAAATGTTTGCCCCCCTGGCGACGACCATGCTGATAGCTCTTCTTGTATCCCTTGTGGTTGCGATGACAGTGGTGCCGGTCTTGTCTGCGTCTTTTCTGAAGACCGACCCCGAAAAGGAATTCTGGTTCATACGCCGGTTCCATGAATGGTACCTGCGGATATTGGACCGTGCGGTCAGGCGGCCGGTTATTACCATTGGTACGGCCTTCGCGGTGCTCGCTGGTTCGGTGGCCCTGACGCCTTTGATCGGAACAGAGTTCATGCCGCCGCTTGATGAAGGCGCAATTGCAATCAACGTGGTGCGCCTGCCTAATGCCTCGCTGGATGGTTCGGTGCGCGTGTCCCGGCTGATCGAGCAGCGCCTTCAGAAGTTCCCGGAGATAGAAACTGTGATCAGCAAAACAGGGCGTGCGGAGATATCGGAGGACCCGATGGGCCCTGAACAGACCGATGTGTTCATAATGCTCAGGCCTCGCCGCCAGTGGAAGAGCGGATACAGCAAGACTGAACTGGTTGAGGCCATACAGCGGGACTTGTCTGCCATACCAGGACTTCGTCTTTCTTTCTCCCAGCCAATAGCCCTTCGGGTGAATGAGCTTATTTCCGGTGTTAAGAGCGATCTTGCCGTAAAGGTGTTCGGAACCGACCTTGAAGTCCTCAAGCGTATCGCGGACCGGATAGCGCCGGCCATGCAGTCGGTCGAAGGCGCCAGGGATGTAAGGGTGGAGCAGGTATCCGGTATGGACCAGATCAATGTTGTTGTTAACAGGAGTGCTGTTGCGCGCTACGGGATCAACGTTGCGGACGTGAATGAGGCGATAGAGACGGCGGTGGCAGGCAAAGTGGCCGGGACACTCATCGAAGGTCAGCGCCGCTTCTCGATCGTTGTCCGTTTTCCGGAAGCTTCCCGTGAAGATATCCCGCAGATAGAGAAGCTGCTCATCCAGGCGCCGAACGGTGTCCGTGTTCCTCTTGCGCAGCTTGCTGAAATCCAGATGGTTGAGGCTCCCGCACAGGTGAGCCGCGAGAATGGTATCAGGAGGGTAGTGGTTGAAGCCAATGTGCGCGGCAGGGACCTGGGCGGATTCGTCCGGGATGTGCAGGCAAATATTGCCCCGCTCCTCAAAGAGCTGCCCACAGGTTACTTTGTGGATTATGGAGGCCAGTTTGAGAACCAGCAGCGTGCAATGCGCCAGCTGTCGCTTGTCCTGCCGGTTGCCCTGTTGCTCATACTGGTCTTCCTTTACCTGGCGCTGGATTCAGTGGTCAATTCGCTCCTCGTGCTTTTGAATCTTCCCTTTGCGCTGATTGGAGGAGTGATTGCGGTGGTGGTTTTCCGGATTCCGCTTTCCGTTTCGGCCGCAGTTGCCTTTATCGTGCTGCTTGGGATTGCTGTTCAGAACGGCGTTATCCTTGTGGCTTTTTTCCGGCAGTTGCGACAGCGCGGCCGGTCCGTGTTGGAAACGGTGCAGGAGGGTTGCAACCTCAGGTTTCGTCCTCTGCTTATGACGGCTTTGACCAGTTTCATCGGTCATCTGCCGATGTTGTACGCGACAGGGTCCGGCGCAGATATTCAGAAGCCGCTGGCTGTTGTGGTAATGGGCGGACTGATCACCTCGACTATCCTGACACTTATAGTTCTTCCGGTTATCTATGTTCTTGCAGAGTCGCGATTTGGAATGAGGATAAAGAAATACGAGCATTGATCCGGGTAATAAAAATGATTAACGTTGAACCTTCTGATGGCGCCGTTATACTTTACCGGCAGTACGAATAACGGTTCTTGATGGCGGGGAATGCGTGAATAATATCAGTTTTCTACAGGATCTGGCCGTAGTTATGATGGCCGCGGGTGTTGCAGCCCTTGTCTGCCAGCTCTTCAAACAGCCCAAGATCGTGGGCTACATTATCGCCGGACTGGTCATTGGTCCTTACACCCCGCTCTGGTCGCTGATCGACAACGAGATGTCCGTCCTGACGCTTGCCGACATAGGCATAATATTCCTCATGTTCTGTATGGGATTTGAGTTCAACCTGCGCAAGCTCACGGCTGTTGGGGTGCCGGCCTTTATTACTGCGTGCGCCGATGTAATCTTCAGTTTCTGGCTGGGCCTGATTGTCGGCCGGCTCCTTGGCTGGAACGGGCTGGAAAGCCTTTTCCTTGGAGCGATTATCTGTACCTGTTCAACAACGGTTGCCTCCCGGATGCTTACGGAACTCGGGCATTTGAAGGAAAGGTATGCCGCGGTCATAATGGGTGCTGCAATTGTGGAGGACCTTGCTGCAATTACACTGATAGCTGTGCTCACCGGTATTGGCATCACTGGAACGGTCAGGGCGGAGAGCGTAATGTTGAAAGTCGGGGAGCTCATCACCTTCCTTGTGGTTGTTGTGCTTGCCGGTTTCTTCCTCGTGAGGCGGGGTATCAATTACATTGCCAGGTTCAAGAATGACGAGCTGCTGCTCATGATCGCGCTTGGGATCTGTTTTTCGGTCTCGTTAATCGCGGTAAAGCTGCAGTTCAGCCTGGCCCTGGGCGCTTTCATCGTCGGGGCAGTGATTGCCGAATCGCATCCGGCGGAGAGGATAGCTGTTTTCAGCCAGCCGATCCGGGACATATTTGCACCCATGTTTTTTGTCTCGATAGGCATGCTCATCAATCCCGCGATGATCGTTCAGAATATCTGGCCTATTGTCCTGATTACAGTTGTAGTTGTGTTCGGGAAGCTGGCTGCCAGCTCTTTTGGGGCGTTTGCCAGCGGTGTTGACCGTGAGACCTCGTTCAGGGTCGGTGCCGGGATGGCCCAGATATGCGAATTTGCCCTTATTATTGCGGCACTTGGAAAGTCTCTGCATATTACCGGCGATTATGTCTATTCGATAACCGTTACAGTGTCCGTCGTGACAATATTCATCAGCCCGCATCTCCTCCGGCATGCCGGCAGGCTGTTTGGAGTCGTTGAGCGGCTGACGCCGAAGCCGGTTGCTGGACTGATGGCGGTTTACACCCGCTGGCTGAAAAATGCCGGGCGCGGGCGCCTGAGTGAGCCTGTCAAGAAGATAGTCCGCAGGTCGCTGATCACCATTGCGGTCAACCTTTCGATCATTACTGCCATATTTATTACAGTGACGATGTTGTCACGTTACGGGAACAAACTGCCGTTTGATGTGCCGGAATACCTTGGCGGGACAAAAGCGCTGCTCTGGCTTTGCGGTGCATTACTGGCGATTCCCCTTTATGTGGCCACGATCAGGAAGTGGCAGGCGATGAGCATGGTCATGTCCGAGATGAAGTTTCCGCATGATTCAGTCCATTCCCATAATGGTATTGCCCGGACGCTTTCGGAAAAGGTCCTGGTGTTTGCCGGGATCGCCGTTCTTTCTGTTTATACGCTGATGCTCAGCTCCGTGCTGCTGCCGTCATTGCATGTCCTGATAATCATGATTGTCCTGCTTTGTGCAATCACGGCTATCCTGTGGAAGTTCCAGATCAAACTTTATGCCCGGGCCCAGAATCTTGTTATTGAGACTTTCTCCGGGGATTCCGAGCCGCTCTATGTCGAGCCACTTGCCGCCATGCCGTACCTCTTCCGCGAGGCCAGGTTGTTGTCGGTCCAGGTTGGTCAGAATACACATGTTGCCGGCCAGACGGTTCGGCAGATCGGAGTCAGGGCGCTTACCGGTGCGACCATTATCGGCATACAGCGCGGTGAGGAGATGATCACCAACCCGCCGCTGGATGAGATTATAAGGGTGGGGGACAAGGTTCTGCTTCTTGGCCTTAATGCCCAGCTTGAGAAGGCGAAGGATCTTCTTGAGGGGTTGTTGCGCGAGCCCCGGAATATCACCTGATGCAGGTGCAGTTTTAATGAACTTGCCGGCCGCAGTAGTGTTCCCGACGTACCTTTATGCCTGTTTGTTCTTTCGATAGGCGGCGGGTGTGCATTTCTTCTGCTTCCGGAAGACGGTGGCGAAGTACTGGCTGGTGGAGAATCCGCAGGCAAAGGCAATTTCCGTGATGTTCATTTCCTTCTTGTTCTTGAGGAGTTCAGATGCTTTTTCGATCCGGACGCGGTTCAGGTATTCGACCGGCGTGCAGTTCGTCAACTGCTTGCAGTAGTGGACAAAGCGTGTTGTTCCGAGTCCGCATGTGCTGGCCATGGATTCGAGTGTCCACTGCTCGGAGACGTTGGCCTGGAGGGCCGAAAGGAAAAGTCCCGTGGACCTGAGTGCGCTTGTAAGCGACTTGGATAAGGTCATCTTCTGTTTACGGAAGAGTTCGAGGACCAGAAGGAAGAGTTCGTTGATGTATACAGCCAGCCTGGATGTCCGCATGTTCTTGTCGTAGGATGCAAGTATGCCGGCTATACGGATAAAGCAGTTCTGGATTTCCGGGGATGACTTCCATACGGGCTTTTCATTGTGACTCAGGAACCTGGTCAGCTCGGTGATGTCGCCCGGCGAAATGACAAGCCAGCGGGGCCATTTCCACTCCTGGTGGGGATGGCGTATCCCGACATCAAGTATTATCCAGTGAAGGCGGCCGGCCCCGATGTTCGGCATGCCGACCTTGTGAGGCTGCCAGGGGCGGGTGATTGTCAGATTCCCCGGGAGCAGCCGGTACTTTGAGTCCTCCAGGGCAAAGTCAACTGATCCAGTTTCCAGAAACGTCAGTTCAATACCTTCATTTCGATGCCACGGCAGGCCCCAGTCCTGTGGCCGCTTGGCGTTCCAGTAACCGGCACTTCTAAGTCCCTCAAGTTCGCCTTTCTTCAACTGTACGCCAGGATATGAGCCGCGTGACAGGGCCTTGACTTCGATTTCACCTGCCAGGACTGCAGAGGAGAGGGGGTCGCAGGAATCCGCATGGTATGTCCTCCCGTGCTCCTTGTATATCGGTACACGACTGCTTTTCATGGCTCTGATGATAGTATCCATACGCTGCAGGGCCAAGAATAATGTTCAAAATCCTTCACTGAAGAAGATTGGAAGATTCTTCTTAGATTACAGTTTATCATCCCGCACTATTGTAGAAGTCTTCCAGGGAATGGAGGTACATGATGAATGAAGTCAGCAGGCGCGAGTTTATAAAGGTGACGTCGGCAGCTGCGGCAGGGTTTGCAGTTGCCCAGGCGTCGGTCAGTTCGTCAACATACGCCGCGGACGATGTCCCGGCCAAGAAGGAGGAAAGTGGTATGAAGATAGGTTGTTTTGCATTGGTTGAACCGTTTACTGTCATGGCCCGTCAGTTCAAGGCGATAGCGGAGATGGGTATCAAATATGCCGACATTACAGACAATCACCAGGGCGGCATGCTGGGTACAGAGTACGGATTCTCGTCATCGATCAGTCTTGATGCACATCCGGCCAGTATTCGCGAGATGGTGGAAGCTGCCGGGATCGAGCTAACGGCATTCTGTGCGCATGCGAACCTGCTGGACCCGATGAGTCCGGCAAGGTACGGCACAACGGAGATTATCAAGGCTATACGCCTTGCCAAGTTGCTCGGAATAAAGGATGTGATTACCACTGAAGGCGATCCTAAAACGGAGTTCGGCCACAAGCTCACCCCGAAAGAGAGAATATTCTCCATGCGTGAGAAGCTCTATGAGCCCGTGCAGTGGGCAGAGGAGCTTGGTATTGACCTGCTGTTGGAGCCGCATGGCGTTGTAACCGATTCAGTTGACAGCATGGGCGAGGTGTTGAATGCCCTGGGCCATGAAAAGACTGTGGGAATCTGCCTGGATACCGGAAACAGCTGGCTGGGCGGATCAAATCCTCTTGATTTCATAAAGACCTTCGGTAAACGCATCAAGCATGTTCACTGGAAAGACATGCCTAAGGAGATGGAAGAGAAGCGCGGCAAGATGTTCGGCTGCGGCATGGCGGTGATTCCGCTTGGCGACGGTGTTGTCGGTATCCCGGAGATAGTCAAGGCCCTCAAGAAATCCGGATTCGACGGTGCTACAACCCTTGAAATAGCCGGACCGGACAATGTAAAGAAGTCTGCCCAGCGCCTGAAGGAATGGTGGGGCGCGTAGAAGAAATCTCAGATTTCAGATTGCAGATTTGAGATCTCAAATCTCAGATTGGAAATAAAGCATGAGCAGAATATCTCGCAGAAGTTTCCTTAAAGGTGCGGCGGCGGTGGGTGGCGTGATTGCCGGCGGGTTCCCGGCAATTGTGCCTTCGTCCGTGTTCGGCGCAAATGCCCCGAGCAACAGGGTGACTCTCGGTCATATCGCTGTTGGCGGCCAGGGGTCCGGTGTCATGAACGGAATGCTTCACCTTGAAGAAACCCAGATCCTGGCAGTGTGCGACTCTTTCAAGGATCGCCGGGAACAACGGGCCATGGCTGTTAATAATCACTACGCGGGCAGAAGGGAGAAGGGGACTTACAGGAGCTGTGAAGCCTACCGGGATTTCAGGGAACTGCTTGCGAGGACTGATATTGACGCGGTGGTGATAGCAACTCCGGACCACTGGCATGTACCCGCTGCTGTGCTGGCCGTCAAGTCGGGCAAGGATATCTATGTCGAGAAGCCGCTTGGCGTCAGTATCGCGGAAAACAAGATGCTGCGGGAGATTGTTCACAAGCACGGCGCGATATTCCAGTATGGAACCCAGCAGAGGTGTTTTAACCAGCATTGCGGATTTGCCGCGGAGCTGGTTCGCAACGGATACATAGGTGAACTGAAATCGGTAGATGTGATTGCGCCCAATGGCGAGACCGGCGGGAACCCTGCTCCTCAACCTGTGCCGGAGGGGCTTGATTACGAGATGTGGCTCGGGCCTGCTCCAGTGGCTCCTTATACAAATGACCGTGTTGTCGGCACAGGCCGCTGGCACATCTACGATTACGCGCTTGGTTTCATAGCCGGCTGGGGAGCGCATCCGCTGGATATAGCGCACTGGGGTTATCCGCATATCCCTGTCGAGTACGAGGGCACGGGGGTCATTCCCAGGGATGGATTGTTCAATACAGTGGTTAACTGGGATATCAAGGGCCGGTACGCTAGCGGTGTGACGTTTACGCTGAAGCCTGGTGGAGACTGCACGAGGTTTACCGGGACCGAGGGCTGGGTTGCGCCCAGCAGGGGCGGACTGACGGCCAGCAACGAATCGCTGCTCAAAGTGAAGATCAAGCCTGGCGAAGTTCACCTGCTTCAGGACAATAATCATTACCTTAACTTTGTTAAGGCAGTGAAAAGCCGCAAAAATCCTGCAAGCGATATAGACTCGGCGGCACAGTCGGACTTCATCAGTCATCTTGGCGATATCTGCATAAGGACCGGCCGGAAGATCAAGTGGGACCCTGTCAAGGAGACCATCGTGGGAGACGAGAATGCAGCCAGGATGATGAACAGGGCCCGTCGCGAACCGTGGTCAATTGTCTAGCGAATGCCGATTGCCGAATGAAATAGAAAGCGCTTAAAGCAGGCGTTCCAGTTCTTTCTTTAGCTGTTTTGTGGCCGGTTCGGCCTGCGCATATATATCATCTGCCTTGAAGAACTCGAGGATATCCACGCCTGCAATTTCGGGCTTGATGTATATGTCCGGCGGCCTGTGTTTCAGTTTTTCGCTTATTATGGATTTCTGCATGATGTCGAACATGCCCAGCATGGCCCGGAACATGGTCGGCGCTTCCATTGAATCTGCACTGGTTGTTCCCATGACATCTATCGCAATCACAAAGTCGCAGTCTTCCAGGATATCGTGCGGCATGGGATTTACACCTCCACCGTCCATCAGGATCCGGTCATTGATGGTCACGGGGCTGAAAACTCCGGGAAGACCCATGCTGGCTCTGATTGCAGGCAGCAGTTGTCCGGACTCAAGGACTATCTGGGAGGATGTCCAGAAATCCGTGGCCACAACGCGCAGCGGAGTGGCCAGCTTTTCAAATGTTTTAACACCCATCGATTTATAGAGTGCGTCAATGAACTTATCACCCTTGATGAGTCCGTGATTCCTGAGATCCAGATCCAGCAGTTTTATCCATTTTAAAGCGTTCCTGCTCTTGAGAGTTTCCCTGAGTGTGTGGCCCTTTACGGCAATTGTCTGGTCCACAAGTTCCCTGATATGCGTCCCGGTCATGCCCGAGGCGTAAAGGGCGCCCATGATTGCGCCGATACTGGTGCCCGCGATGAGATGGACTTTGATGCCAAGTTCATCGAGCGTCTCTAGCATTGGGATGTGAGCCAATCCCTTTGCTCCGCCTCCGCCCAGCGCTAGTCCGATCTTTTTCATGAGATTGGTTCTGCTTTCTTCTGTTTTTCCGGGGCCAGGCACCCGCTGATACAGTCCGGGAGGCATGATCCGTCGCATGGCTCAGTGTGAATAATAATATTCGCGTGGGGGAAGTGTTCCATGATGTCCGCTTCCAGCTTGTCGGCCGCTGCATGTGATTCCTTTACCGAAACATCAGGGTCCACCAGGAAATGGAATTCAATGAACCGGTGACCCCCGGCCTTCCTTGTTTTCAGGCCATGGAATCCGCGTACCATTTTTGAAGACTCCCTGATACGTTTGCAGATAAGTTCCTCCTCGCTGTCCGACAGGCTGACATCAAGTAGGTCCTTGACCGAGTCGGCAGTAAGGTCCCAGGCCGCCTTTGTTATCAGGACTGCCACGAAAATAGCGGCCACGGGATCAATCCACGTCAGGTTGACACCGGGCATAACCAGTTTGCCCAGCCATATGATGCCGAGTCCGGTCATGACGCCAACGGAAGTGTAAACATCTGTCCTAAGGTGCCATGCATCGGCAAGTAACGCTACAGATTCAGTCTCAGTGCCAACTTTAAAAAGCCTGCGTGATACAAAGGTATTTGCAGCAGCGGAGATAAGCATGATTGTAACGCCAAGGCCGGCCATTTCAAGTTCTGTCTGGACTATGAGCTTGTGGATGGATTCGTAGAGTATCCAGATTGCCGCTATGAAGATGAGGATTGCCTCAACTGCGCCGGAAATATTCTCAAACTTGCCATGGCCAAACGGGTGACTTTTGTCGGCAGGTATTCCTGAAGTCCTGACCGCGAAAAAAGCAATCACGGCCGCGAGGAGATCAATCGCTGAATGGATTGCCTCCGAAATGATGGATACTGATCCTATGACCAGTCCGACCGTAAGTTTCAGTATTACCAGCAGTGTGTTGGATATAACGGACAACAGGGCCACACCGGCTTTTCTGGTTGTAACTCCATGACTTGTCATGTTTTTTCCCGTGAACAAAAAGGCCCCGTGAGAATATTAGTCCCACGGGGCCTTTTCGCCCGTTGCCTTGTTTCAGGCCCGGCCGCATCCCGCCATTTAGCGGAACCGCTTGATCATTGCTGACATCACAGGAAAGCCTTGATTGTGTTCAAGAATATCCGACCGTCTTCAGGTTGTCCACCCGTTTTTTTTTGACGAAAGGTGAGCCATCGGGCTGCAACAGGCGGACGTGGCTTGGACGCCGGGATTACCGGGCTGACTTGAGCCCCGTAGTCCGTGAATTCGGCCGGTAAAGAAGCAACCCAGCTGCCGCAATGGCCGCGAACAATGCTCCGGCAATGAAGGTGGCCTGTGCTCCCGCCATGTTCCATAATGATCCAGCGATGACGCTTGCCAGAAGCAGCGCCCCGCCGCTCACCAGGTTGAATATCCCGAATGCGGTACCGCGAAATTCGACCGGTGAAGTGTCGGCAACAAGTTTCGACAGCAACCCCTGGGTGAGCGCCATGTGCAGGCCCCAGAGTGCCGATCCGGCAAATGCGGTTGCAGGTGACGCAGCTATGGCCAGTATGACATCCGAGGCGATAAGCACGCCAAGTCCTGACACCAGAAGCGTTCGTGCAGGAAAGCGGTCAGCCGCAGCACCTGCCGGATACGCGAACACAGAATAGACGATATTCATCACGATCATGATCACTGGCACATAGCCGATGGCAAGCCCTACATCCCTGGCGCGGAGAATCAGGAACGCCTCGCTGAAACGGGCGAGGGTAAAGACTGCTCCGAGCGCGATGACAAGCCAGTAACGCACTGGCAGGCGCCTGGCATCCCTCAGCGTCAGGCGTTTTGCGGGGTCCGCGGCATGGGGAGGGGAATCGGGTTCATGCACGGCAAAGACCAGGAGGAATACTGCGATGAACGCCGGAACAACCGCTACCCACAAGACGGCCTTGATGTCATTTGCGAGCCAGATCATGAATCCGACCGCGAACATCGGCCCGACAAATGCCCCAACGGAATCAAGCGCCTGGCGCAGGCCATAGGCCGCGCCCCAGAGCTGCCGTGGCGCCAGGTCGGCGATCAGGGCATCGCGTGGCGCCCCGCGAATGCCTTTGCCGATACGGTCTGCAAAGCGTGCTGCGAATACCCACCAGATCGTTGTCGCAAGGGGGAATACAGGCTTGGTTAAGGCCCCCAGCGCATAACCGGCAACAGCAAGCAGTTTACGTTTTCCGAAATAGTCGCTGATCGCGCCTGAAAACACTTTTGTGACCGCTGCTGCTGCCTCCGCCACGCCCTCGAGGATGCCAACAGTTAGCATTGATGCACTTAACACCGTAGTCATGAATAGCGGCAGGAGGCTGTGAATAAGCTCGGATGAAATATCCATGAACATCGAGACAAATCCCAGCGCCCAGATACTTCCTGGCAGCCTGGTGTAAATGCCCCCGGAGGAAGCTTCCGGTCCGCTTTTGCCTTGTTGTGAGGACGACATATGTCTGCTTCTATAACAGCCAGCGGCCTTAATTACCATTTCCAAAATGACCTGAGCTTTGAGTACAGGCTGCTCTGCGGCTGCATCTTGTCCAGGTTTTCCGCGTTTTCAAACCAGTCCGCCAGGAAATAGGCGGCAAAGGTCATGTCTGCTTCTGCGATTGTCAGCTGTTCGTCCCTGCTGAAACGTTTTTTTGACAGGTGAATCTCGCTGCCCGTAATTCCGGCCTGGTTGAAAAGCGATGTTGCCCAATGCAGGACAAACGGCGTGCCGTTTGCCGCCACAACCCGCGTCGGAGAGAATCCCATGCTTACTTCTCCCGCGGAGACTGTTGCGCAGCGCACATCCAGAGGAAGGGCAAACCGTGACGGTTCGATGGCTCCTATATCCCGGTATAGCCTGACGCGGCTGGTAAAAGCGTCGATAGGGGGCCTACGGGTAATCCACACAATGGCAGGATCAATGCGCTCCCCGGAACGGGTTGAAATCGCGCATGGTACTGAGATTACTCCTTTGTTGCCCATCCAGTACCTGGGCGCGGTCCCGCCGATTCCATCAAGAACCAAGAGATGTTCAGGATCAATGGAAAGTTTTGCGGCATCCCACTCATCCAGCATCACCATCCGGTCATTTGGAACCCGGGACATTACGCGGCCCTCATCGCTCAGTACCCAGTTCGACCCGCAGAGCTGGCAGGTGTAGAGATGCCCGAACTTCAGCTTCCTTGCCGGTTTCAGCTGGTTGAAAAGGTCGTGAAGTTTGTCGCCCTTGTCCTGGCTGGCATACTGCCAGTTGACTTCAGTATAAGGCGGATCATCGCATGCCCTGCATTTCAGCTCGCGGGTATCACTCGGCAGCTGGCTGCATATAACTTCAATACTCATTTCTGCATGTCTTATTCGTCTCTAAACCTGATAGTCCGTCAGGAAAAGGTCTTTGTTGTCTTTATCAACAAATACCTTGAAATGCTGTTTAGGTTCTTTTTTATACATCCAGATCTCGTATTTTTCCGGAGGCTTGGGGAGAAACCAGTCGGGTTTGTCGTCGAAGAAACTGAATGCCTCGGAGATCTTTTTTGTATCTTCGATTTGTTCAAGCTCGCCTGATCCAAACAGTTCCCTGTGCATGGCCTGGTTTGCTTTGATGTGGAAGAAATACTGGAACTCGAAGGTGAAGTGGGGCGAACGCCAGTATTTTGAATGGACCACAACCACGTCTTCAGGCTTTGATGACATGAAAGCACGCTTCCAGTTCTTTGGATCGTCCGTCCAGGTTCCCGATCGGGCGCATCCTGAGAGCATCAGAGCTGCCAGCAGTAGAACGTATGTATATGCCTTCATAAACTTCAACAATCATGCGCTGCGCCAAAGTGCTTTGCCGGCACTTTTCATTTCTTGATGGATGCAAGGGCAATGCAGACTAATGCCATTATTAACACCAGGGCCAGGAATGCAAGGGCGCGCAGCCGGTATCGCCTCATGTATAAAGCTGCCGCTGGCTCATCAAGATAGCACTTTACGCCCAGAACCCGGACGGCCCCGCGCATGATCAGGCGCCTGAAATACCATCTATCCCGGTATGGAACTTCATCAATCGGGATAGCCGTCTCCGGCGAGACTGCTCCACGGTCACGCAGGAACGCAAAGATCCGTTTGACTCTCAATACTATTACGGCTGCGGCAGACATGGATTTCTTTCGTTGAATATCATTTTTGGATTACCGCTGATTTTTCAGGGTCACCGTTGAACGCGCCGAGATTAGGGGCTTCCTTCCCGGGGACCGGGTTTCCCCAGAAGTCAGAGCCGCCGCTGCCTGGAATAACCACGCCGGATTTAAGCGCCGGGGAACCGGCTCGCAGTTTGTAGCCGGCAAGTGAAGCGCTGCCCTGCAATCCCGATCCCGCGGCCACCAGGCATGGATCTGCAAGAAGGCCCCTGGCGTCCTTATCAATCCTGCCGGAACCGGAGTAAATGTTCCGGTCAAAAGAGCATCCTTTGGGAGCGACGAAGGCGCCGGTGCCGGCGTTGATGAAGATGTTGTTCCGGAACAGGATTGAGCTTTTGCTGCTGTCCGCGCCCTGTTGGAAAAGCGCCGGGTTGCCGTTCTTAACGTAAATGGTGTTGTTATAGACCTGGCAGTCACGGTTTCCGTCGCCATGCACAAGAAAGACGCGGCTGAGGGCAGTACAGCCGTCATTCTGGCTGATGTTGTACCGCGCGATGTTCCCGCTGCTCAGGCCGTCGGTGCACATGTTGAGGAAACCGCCTTCGTTGTCGTGGCTGTAATTGTACTGGTAGATGCAGCGCAGGTTGCTGTTGTCAAAGTCGAAGGCCATGCCGTCATGCCTGGTTTTTGTCCCGCATACCTCGTTGTACTGGAATACAACGTCCTCGCAGAAATAGGGCCAGACGGCGGCGTGACCCTGCTTGAGGGTATTGTTGTTAGACTGGCTGACGAAATTGCGTTCCACGATCGCGCCCCTGGCGCACCAGAGAATGATGCCGTCGCCGCCTATGCGTTCGAGGCGATTGCTGGTGATGGCGATGTCCGTGGAAGTGGTGTAGGGGCCGTGGCCTTTCCAGTTCGAGTTTGGCTGTTCCGGTTTGTTGATCCATAACGACTGCATGAGGATGCCGCTGCGTGCGACGTCCTGAATCGTGTTGTCAACAACGCGAACGTTGGTCCAGCGCGAAGTCACCGATAAGTTCGCGGCGGTAATGTAGAAGACGATACCGCCGCTCTCTTTCCCGTCCCTGTATTCAGTCATATCCCCGGCCACATTGTGGATGAAACAACCCCTTACCTCAAACCCGGAGAGTGTGCCGACCGAACAATTGCGTATCAGGATGCCCATTTTCTTCGGCGTCGATGTCCCTTGATTGGTGATTTCGAGGTTATGAATATTCCAGTATTGCTGGTTTTCAAGCAGAACGGCTCCGCCCTGGATACCGCCACCGTGGATGACGGGGCGGGGGCCATTGCCGTAGCGGTCGATTTCAATGCGGTGTTCCGCATTTCCGGACCCCCTGGGATGTAATTGGCCTGTCCAGGTATTGCCCGCATTGAACAACAGCCGGTCTCCGGCTTGAAACGTTGTGGCGTTGACCTTCTCCAGTGATCGCCATGCATTGGCTGGAGAAGTGCCGCTATGGGTGTCGGCTCCCGCTACCGAATCGACGTAATAGGTGGTCGCGCGAACCGGCGCTGGAAGCATCAGCAGTAAAACGGCAAGAATAATGCCCGTGATTTTCATAAAGATACAGATTCCATTACCATAATTAATACAAACGACATATATCCACGTACATTCACCCTCACCTTCATGGCTCGCCATAGCTCTTCAGCGAAGGCGGCTCCCCTCGAGGGAGAGGAGATAGGAGAGGGGGATATTTGACTAAAGGCTTATTTCATTTGTGTTGGTTGATGCATTCGTCTTGCATGGGCGAATTTCAGCGACTGTCCGGCTGATCACTTTTTCTTCAACACCGCAGACTCTATTGCGTATGCGAGCTTTATCAACTCCTCTTCTTGAACCTTCTGGTCCGGAGAGTAGACGTTAATGGGGTAGTAATTCGAGTGTTTTCGATTGGGCGGATGCCCGGTTGTAACCGCGACGCGTTCTGGAGTCCTGATCACCGCGCAGCGGCCATCCTGCCTGCTTTCGTTTCCATACGCGAGGGCGCCTGCAAGATGCCCGCAATCGAACTGAATCCTGGGATTCGAGGAGATGGTCCCGCAGTAGGAATCGCCCAGCATGCGAATCGGGATTTTCCCGTAACGTTCAGTTTCTGCGACCGGGTACGGCAACGAAGGTTCCACCTGCCTGGCACTGCCAGTGCGGTCTGTGCATGAGGAAAGCGCCATTACAATAACCAGGCACGCTGTGTTGATTGCCGTCTTCATTTGGCTGCTTCAATCAGTTTCTTGTACTAATAGTCTGTTCTTTCCGAAATCACCTGCCACTTTGTCTTGTCTTTGTTGAGTGCAAGTTCGAACTCGATTTGGTCGTCTCCAGGGCCTGTTTTAACGGTCAGTAAGACATGTTTGTTCTCAAGGGTCTTGGCCTTGATCTTGTCCTCGGTAATGCTTCCGAATACCTTTTTCCACTTCTCGGTTCCGATTTTGGAAAGCATGGCGGAGTACGCAGTCATCAGGTCCGCCCTCGACACCTTCTTGTCCTTATCGCGGTCACCTGTCTCGTTAATACCCCATTCCTTCTTCAGGAACTCTGAACCTGCCTTCAGGACGATCTCATCCGCATACTGTTCCTTGAGTGAGGCCATGTCTGCCTGGACGAACACATTCCAGAAAACCTTGGCCGCAGCGCTTGCCTCGTCTGCGCAGGCAGCGCCGCAAATCCCCAGGGCAGTGATAGCGATTGCCAATACTCTCCTCATACTTGTCCTTTCCTTTCTTCTTTCACGCAGTGCATGGCGTCATGAGCTGGGCGCTTTCGTGACGTACGCAGAAAGGTTTTGTTAGGCTAATTCTTATCTGCTTTCAAGTTCTTACTCATCTCTCTTGCCTTGCAATTCGTGTATTCATCGAAAAGTTCGGACGTCTGAACTTTGTTGCTAAATACCGAATTTCAGGCATTTACAGCGGAGAAAAGCCACGCCAAGATGCTGTTTCCGGATTTTCAATTCTTTTCGCTTCAGCCGATTCAGGTATTGTTGAGTTTTCCGACGACTGCATTATTCCCTCTGCCATCACGCCTTGCGTTGCAAGAGACATTGCTGCGATGTTAATTGCTTAATCATTTTGCAACGTCACGGCTGTGACGCGGGTTTCCCGTAGCCACGAACCGATGGTTGTGCAGTCTCCCTGATTGCGAGTATGTTGTACTTCCACGGTGGCCCCAATTTTCCCTTGAGTTCAACATACTCAATTTCGAAATCCAGTTTCTTCGGCGCGATGAGCCTGACAACAAACCGCTTGCCCTCGTCTACTGCGTACTTGTCCTTCTCAAAGGCGATCTTATCGAGAGGGATGTCATTGAGAAGTTGTAGTTGATCGTCCCGCGTCAGAGGCGACAGCTTCCCGTGCTTTTCTTTTTCAAACTTGAAGCACGAGGTCACGGCCTCGTTTCTCCCCTCCTGCACGGCCTTGATCAACCACTCAACAACCATTCTAGGCGGGATCACTTCGGAAGCGAATACAGGCAAGGTAAAACCCAGTAGCATGATTGCGACTATCATCATCTTCATGATGTTCTCCTGCACAACATGGTTTAGGCGTCGAGTTCCCTAAACTATTGTATGCAATAAAGTTTCCTTCTACTGTTCCTTGAAAAAGCCTCTTTTCCGGTCTTTGGTGACTTTCTGCCATTCAAAGAAGCGGCCGTTCATGGCGACGTATACGCCGGGAGGGAGCACCTGGACAAAGGCCATGGCACTGCCAAGATTGAACATCCCATCGGAACTTCCAAACTTGTAGGGGACCATGGCACCCGTCAGGACAATGGTCTTGCCCCTGACCTCGTGCGCGAGATAATGCGCGGTCTTCTCCATCGTGTCGGTACCGTGGGTGATCAGTATCCGTTTCTCTTTTGCGGCAAGGCAGGCTTTGGCGATCAATTTCCGGTGCTTTTCTGTCATGTTCAGGCTGTCGATCATCAAAAGCGTCTGGATCCTCGCGGAGACCCTGGACCTGCCGAGTGAAAGCATTTCGCGAAGATGGCTCTTTTTGAAGAAAAGCTTTCCCGTGAGCTCGTTGTATTCCTTGTCAAAAGTCCCGCCGGTAATGAATAGTGCAATTGTCATGCTTCCAATCTTAGTTTACCTGAAATACTGTTGCAAGAAATAGGTGCGCTAAAAGGGTGAGTGCGACTGTGATGAGTAATGAGCGATGAGTAAAAAATGCCGGTTGATGGCGTTTCTTCTAAGATTTTTATCGCAAAGAACGCAAAGAGGACCGCGAAGTTCGCAAAGTGCAGACCGCAAGGATTGCAAACTCAGCAAGCGATTTGGCAAAAAAACAGCGCCCCGAATGGTCGGGGCGCTGCTGTTTATTGCTGTATGAACTGCGTTTACTTACACGGTTCCATTGCTGCGAGTTTCTCGAGCAGGTTATACTTCGCCGCGAAGAGGGCGTCGGCCTTCTCCAGCAGGCGCTTTGAACCCTCGGGGTCTGTCTTGACCAGCATCTTGAACCTGTTCTCCTTCAAGGCAGATTCGCTGAATTTCATCGTCGGAGCCTTGCTGTCAAGGACCAGCGGATTCTTGCCCTGTTTTGTCAGTTCAGGATTATACCTGTAGAGAGGGAAATGACCTGAATTCACGGCTTCCTTCTGGTTGTTGAATCCGGTTGTCATGTCGATTCCCTGCGCTATGCAGTGACTGTAGGCGATGATCAGCGACGGGCCGTCGTAGGCTTCCGCCTCGGCGAATGCCTTTACCGTCTGGTTGGGATTTGCGCCCAGCGCGACGGTTGCGACATAGATGTTCCCGTAGGTCATCGATATCATGCCCAGGTCCTTCTTGTTCATAGGCTTGCCTGATGCGGCAAACTTAGCCACGGCGCCCATGGGCGTCGACTTCGAGGCCTGTCCTCCGGTGTTCGAATAGACTTCCGTGTCCAGCACCAGGACGTTGATATTCCTGCCGGATGCGAGGACATGGTCCAGTCCGCCGTAACCGATATCATAGGCCCAGCCGTCTCCGCCAAGTACCCAAACGGATTTCTTGACGAGGTAGTCGGCGATCGACAGGAGCTGTTTGCACATGTCGTTGTTGTATTTGCCGAGTTTGTCCTTCAGCTGGGCAACGCGTCCGCGCTGTTCCTCGATAAGGGCCTGTGTCGACTGGTCGGCGGTTTTGACTGCTGTGAGAAGGCTTTCTGAACCCTTCATGCAGTCGCATGCGCCGTTGAGCATTTTGTCGATGAGCTCGAGTCCGTAGGCGTTGAACTTGTCAACGGCCAGCCTCATTCCGAATCCGAATTCGGCATTGTCCTCGAACAGCGAGTTTGCCCATGCCGGGCCGCGGCCGTCGGGCCGTTTGCAGTAAGGCGTTGTCGGCAGGTTGCCTCCATAGATCGAGGAACAGCCTGTCGCGTTGGCGATCATTGCCCTGTCGCCGAACAGCTGTGACAGCAGTTTGACGTAAGGTGTTTCGCCGCAGCCCGCGCATGCACCCGAGAACTCAAACAGCGGGGTGGTGAGCTGGCTGCCCTTGATGCTTGCCCTGTTGTAGAGCTTGGTGTCGAGGTCCGGTATGCTGAGGAACCACTTGAAGTTTTCAGCTTCCGGCTCGCGCAGGGGAATCTGGTCAGCCATGTTGATTGCACGGCGGCCGGTTTCGGCTTTATTGGCGTCCTTTTCACGGACAGGGCACCGCTCGACGCACGCGCCGCAGCCGGTGCAGTCTTCAGGCGCAACCTGTATTGTGAACTTCTTGCCTTCGAATTCCTTGCCTTTCGCATCGGCCGACTTGAAGGTTTTCGGCGCCTTCGCGAGCAGGGCGGTGTCGTAGACCTTCGCGCGGATTGCCGCGTGCGGACATGACAGCGAGCACTGGGCGCACTGTATGCAGAGCGTGGGCTCCCACTTCGGTATTTCGACCGCGATGTTGCGCTTTTCGTACTGTGTCGTCGCCGTCGGCCAGGTGCCGTCATCGGGCATCGCGCTCACTGGCAGTGAATCGCCTTCCTGCCTCATGATAGCGGCCGTGACATACTGCACGAACTTCGGGGCGTCAACAGGAACTGTTGGCGGCATCTTGATCTTGCCGGCAGGTTTGGCCGGAACCTTGACTTCCTGCAGGGAGGCCACGGCGGCATCTACTGCCTGGAAGTTCTGTTTCACGACCTCTTCACCCTTGCGGCCGTAAGTCTTCTTGATGGCTTTTTTAAGCGCATCGACTGCCTCGGCATTCGGGATTACGCCCGAGATCGCGAAGAAGCATGTCTGCATGATAGTGTTAATGCGCGCGCCAAGTCCGAGTTCCGTCGCCAGCTTGATTGCATCGATGACGTAGAACCTGATTTTCTTGTCGATGATCTGCTTTTCGACCTCGTCGGGCATATGGTTCCAGATTTCAGCGGCCGAGTAGGGGCTCGCCAGCAGGAACACTGCGCCGGGCTTTGCGGTGGCAAGCATGTTGTACTTCTCAAGGAACGAGAAGTTGTGGCACGCAACGAAGTTGGCCTTTGTGCAGAGATAAGGACTCCTTATCAGGTTGGGCCCGAACCGCAGGTGCGAAACCGTCATTGCGCCGGCCTTCTTCGAGTCGTATACGAAGTAGCCCTGCGCGTAGTTGTCGGTATCGTCGCCGATGATCTTGATCGAGTTCTTGTTTGCGCCGACTGTGCCGTCCGAGCCAAGTCCGTAGAACATGCACTCGAACAGGTGATCGCGGTCAATGTGCCACGAATAATCCACATCGAGGCTGGATTTCGAGACATCGTCGTTGATGCCTACGGTGAAGTGGTTCTTCGGCTTTGAGGCCGCAAGGTTGTCAAAGACAGCCTTGACCATTGCCGGGGTGAATTCCTTTGAGCCGAGTCCGTACCGGCCGCCCATGACGTGAGGATAGATGCTGGACTTCCACCATTTCTCCTGCATGGCTTCGCCGATTGCGGTGCGGACGTCCGTGTAGAGCGGTTCGCCCACCGAACCTGGTTCCTTTGTACGGTCGAGTACCGCGATTGACTTGACCGATGCCGGAACAGTTTCCGCGAATGACTTCGTGTCAAATGGCCTGTAAAGGCGAACTTTGAGGACGCCGACCTTTTCGCCCTTCGAAACGAGGTGTTCAACAGTCTCGTGGACGGTTTCGGCGCCTGATCCCATTACAATGATTATCTTCTCGGCATCCTTTGCGCCGACGTAGTCAAACAGTTTGTACTGCCTGCCCGTGAGCGACGCCAGTTTGTCCATGTACTTCTGGACGATTGCGGGAGCGGCCGTGTAGTACTTGTTCACGGTCTCGCGGCCCTGGAAGTAGACGTCGGGATTCTGTGCTGTTCCCTTGATGACCGGGTTGTCGGGGGTCATTGCGCGTTTACGATGGGCGATGACGAGGTTGTCGTCGATCATCTTCCTCATTACGTCGCGGGAGATCTCCTCGATTTTCTGTACTTCATGGGAGGTGCGGAACCCGTCGAAGAAATGGAGGAACGGGATCCTTGATTCGAGTGTGGCGGCGTGAGAAATAAGCGCGAAATCGGCCACTTCCTGCACGCTGTTTGACGCGATCATTGCATAGCCGGTCTGGCGCACCGACATCACGTCGGAGTGATCGCCGAAGATCGACAGTGCCTGGCAAGCGAGCGAGCGGGCCGTGACATGGATTACCGACGGAGTAAGTTCGCCGGCAATCTTGTACATGTTCGGGATCATCAGCAGGAGTCCCTGCGATGCCGTGAATGTGCTTGTCAGCGAGCCGGAAACAATTGCCCCGTGGATGGCGCCTGCCGCGCCGCCTTCAGACTGCATTTCCACAACCTGGGGAATGGTTCCCCAGAGATTCTGAACGCCTGCCGCGCTCAACTCATCCGCCGTTTCGCCCATGGGCGAGGACGGGGTTATGGGATAAATAGCGCAAACTTCACTGCAGGCGTGAGCTACTGTTCCAGCCGCAGTGTTACCGTCGATCATTATCATTTTCTTGTCGGACATAACTGTCTCCTTGTTTGTTAACTCAATCGTGATCTTTATTAGCGTTCTTTGCGTTCTTCTTTTGCGATCTTTGCGTTGGAATCTCTGCGCAAATCATTTAACGCAAAGGACGCGAAGTTAAGATCGCAAAGTCCGCAAAGGCTTTACCCGGGCGCGGACTCATGCCATAAATTTATTTCGTAAGCATTTTCCTGACATCATCCAACTGCCCGGCGCTTCCGAGTACCTGGTTTTTGTGAACGATATACTTGGCGTACTCGGCCATGAACACTTTGCCTGCGGGGCGCAGGTCGAAGTCTTCCGGCTTGTCCCTGAAGTGCTCGCGGTGTACGCGGCACCACACCAGGCGGCCGTCGGTATCAATGTTGATCTTTGTCACACCCATTTTGCCGGCCTTTGTGATCTGTGCTTCGTCAACGCCCTTGGCGCCCTTGAGCTTGCCGCCGGCGGCGTTTATGCGCTGGACTTCATCCTGGGGAACCGAGCTGGACCCGTGCATTACGAGGGGGAAGCCGGGGATGAGCTTCTGGATTTCCTGGATGATTTCGAAGTGGATACCCTGTGATCCGGCAAACTTGTAGGCGCCGTGGCTTGTGCCGATGGCGCAGGCCAGGCTGTCACAGCCGGATTTCTTTATAAATTCCACCGCTTCCTTGGGGTCCGTCAGGTGGGCATTCTTCTCGTCGACCGAGACGTGTTCCTCGACGCCGCCGAGTGTGCCGAGTTCGGCTTCGACAGATATGTTCTTCTTGTGGGCGGCATCGACCACGCGTTTTGTGATTTCGATGTTTTTCTCGAACGGTTCGCTGCTGGCGTCGATCATGACAGAGCTGTAGAAACCGCTGGCTATGCAGTCCATGCAGGAGGCCTCGTCGCCGTGGTCCAGGTGTACGGCGAAAACTGCGTCCGGGAAGATCTGGTCGGCCGCGCGGATCATGGCCTCGAGGAGGCGTTTGTCCGTGTAGGAGCGGGCGCCCTTTGAAAGCTGGATGATGAACGGGGCCTTGCTGTCCATGTTGCCCTTGAACAGGCCCATAATCTGTTCGGCGTTGTTTATGTTGTATGCGCCAACCGCGTATTTGCCGTAAGCATGCTTAAACAGACCTTTTGTTGAAACTATCATGACGTATTCCTTCCTTTTGTTGTCGATACATTGAGAGAATCCAAGGCACTCCGCCCGCAAAAACAGAAGCAAAGCACTATAGCGGGGAGCGCCGGGAGGTCAAGGAAAAGATACACCGATTCTCGGGCGATGGCCGACAACTGAACTTGTCTGGTTGATTATCGCTGCTTTGCGTATTACTGTAGTCACAATTAATTGAAAAGTGCGTACTGTTGTCACTGATTGCAGTTAATAACGTTAAAAGCGGCTGGAAGAATGATTGCCGATCTTGTTCAGCATCAGTCATTTGTGAAAAAGAAATTCGCGACTACGCTTGTGGCACATAAATTGCAACAAGTTTGTGATTATGAATAAAACTACTCCATTTCTCTTGTCTTGTCTTCTTGCTGGAGGCGTTTCAGCGGCGGACCCGGAGGGTTTTAGAATTGACGAGGATAATGGAACGGGCCGGATTACTGTTTCCGGCAGCGGCAAGCCGGTTCTTGTCTACAATTTCAAGACGATTCCTGTCCCGGCCGGTGTTACCGGGCAGTATGCAGTTGCCAGGAGCGATTATGTCCATCCACTTTATGGTCCGGCAGGGGAAGTTCTGACAAGAGATTATTCGCCTGACCATCCGCACCATCGCGGGATCTACTGGGCCTGGCCGGAGGTGACATGGAAAGGCGAGAAACGGGATCTCCACGCTTTGCAGGGAGTGTTTGCAAGGCCGGTCAAATTAATCCGGAAGGACGTTACCAATAATTGCGCCGTAGTTGAGACCGAAAATGTCTGGAAGTGGGGCGACACTGAATCGATTGTGAAGGAGTTGGCCCGGATCTGCGTTGCGTCGCAGAAAGACGGGCGGCGCGTGATTGATTTCGAGTTTAGTTTTGAAGCGCTGGTCGACGGTGTGACGATCGCGCGCCGCGGTCAAAGGCATTATGGCGGTTTCAATATCCGCCTGTCGGCGCGTTCCGGCCAGAAGATCGAGAAGCATACTGATCCCGCTGGACAGCAGGCGCGGCAGGCGTGGGCCTGCCTGACAGGCGTTCCTCCTGAAGGCAAACAGCCGGTAAGTGTAGCGATTCTCCAGCACAGGGCGAATCCAGAGTATCCCGGTGACTGGGTGGATTTTCCAAATTTAAACTGGATTCAGCCCACGTTTCCTTCCAGCGGAAAAGTCTTCGAGTTGAAAAAGGGCGCTCCGCTCGTATTGAGATTCCGCCTCGTAACAGCCGGTGGCGAGTTTGATAATGAAACATTAAAGCAGCTTTCAAAGGAATACAGCGAGGGGAAATAACTCCCTGCATCTGCCTGCAAATTCAGGAGGAAGACATGGATAAATCAAATCAGATAACCCGCAGGGACTTTCTTGGCCATGCAATGAAAATAGGTGCCGCAGGCATTGCGGCTCCTTATATAATGAATAGCTCCGCCTCGGGTGAGGAGTCCAAACCTCAGGCCAACAGCCGGATCCAGGTTGGCCTGATAGGGTGCAACGGTATGGGTGTCGGCAATCTCAACAACTGTGCCGGCTTTCCTGATGTTGTTGTCACCGGCGCCTGCGATGTAAGCAAGCAGAGGCGCGATGCAGTTGCTGGTCGTTTTAAGGATACCTGCAAGACATATTCGGACTTCAGGGAAATGCTCCAGAGCAAGGACATAGACGCTGTAATCATTGCGACGCCTCCTCACTGGCATGCCCTCGCAGCAATAGCCGCCGCGGAGGCTGGCAAAGATATTTACCTCCAGAAACCCATGACGCTTCACCTGGGCGAAAGCCTTGCTGTCAGGAATGCGGTCAGGAAGCACAACCGCATTTGCCAGGTCGGCACTCAGATGCATGCGGCGCCGAACTACCGCAATGTCGTTGAAATCATGAGGGCAGGTTATCTCGGGAAAATTTCTGCCGTCAGGACTTTCAATGTCATGAACCAGGGCGAGGGGGGTGTCGGGCATTCGAGCGAGACAAAGCCGCCGGAAGGATTTGACTGGGATTTCTGGTGCGGGCCGGCGCCGCTGATTCCCTACAACTCTATCCTGGCAGCTGGTTCGTATCAGCATGGCTCGTGGATGGCCTACAGCGGCGGATGGACGCCTGGCATGGCCCCTCACATCATAGACCTGCCTGTCTGGGCGCTGGACCTGAAATATCCTACGGAGGTCAGCAGTTCCGGTGGCCGGTTTATTATCAAGGATGACGGGGATGCATACGACAACCATGAAGTCCTCTGGCGTTATCCGAACATGACGATGACGTGGATGTCATCGCTGACGAACAGCTACGGTTTTGATTTCCATGGCCGGCCGGAAAAGAACAGGAGGCTTGGAATCTATTTCCACGGCGTCAACGGAACAATGTACAGCAACTACAACGAGCACAGGATAATACCGGAAGGCGACAACCTTGATCCGTTCATCAAGAAGGATGTCGCAGAGCGCAAGAAGTCCAAGGACTACACGGCGCGAATCCAGTACAACATTGGAGAGCTCAAGCCGTTCGAGAGAACTGTTACGGATGTCGGCGAACACGAGCGCGAATGGCTGGACTGCATCAAGTCGCGTAAACAGCCGAGCTGTAACCCGTCCTATCACGTCAGGGTTGACGTGCCGATAGTGTTAAGCCTGCTTTCTTACAGGCTGGGGCGAACAATACGGTTTGATCCAGACAAAGAGGAAATCGTAGGAGACAAGGAAGCTGCGAAGATGGCAATTCCTGAATACCGCAAGCCCTGGAAATTCCCAAAACAATATTTAAAAGCATGAATAAATAATGGACAAGGTCCGCGCCTTAATAAAGACGCAAAGATGCCAACGTTAGCATGACAGGCAGTTTCTTTCTGAACCATGTTAAATAAGTCGCTGGAGTTTCTGTTATGAAGCCACAAATTGTACCGGCCGTTCTTGCAGCATTTCTTGTCAGCCTGCCGGCGAATGGCCAGGTAAAGGCGCCGGAACAGGTTACACTGACGGCTGAAGCAGCGACTGGAATCATGGAGCGCGACTGGCTGTTCCAGTGCATGGGTGAACCCTTGCAGGAACGGACGGCAAAGGAAATCGGCTGGACGCGTGAACTGGCCGCACGTCTTTCAAAAGACAGGCGGACGCCGGACCTGCGCGGCGACCTGGCGGCACTGGAAGCTCTTGCCGCCAGAACGAACGCGGTGACGGCCGAACGCGGTGACCGTGATCTCTATTTCGCCGTGCGGCGGGTTAAGAGGAATATCCTGCTGAAGAATCCAGTGGTTGATTTCAAGCAGATACTGTTCATCGATCAGCCGATGCCGGCCGGGTCCGAGTGCAACCACGAGGCTGTTCACCGCCAGGGCAGGATGGCTGTTGCCGGCGGACGGCTGCTGGTGCTGGATGGACTTCATCCCGGTGGGTCAGTCCGCAGGCTGGTGCCCGAGAAACCGGGCAGTTTCTGGCGGCCTGAGCTTTCGTTTGACGGCAAGAAAGTCCTTTTCTGCTTCAAGCCGCAGGATGAGAACAGTTTTCATCTGTATGAAATGAACCTCGACCCTCCGGCCGGGCTCAAGGCAGACGACACCGGGCTGAAACAGCTTACAAGCAGTGAATACGATGACATCGATCCTGTCTATCTGCCGGACGGGCATATCATGTTCACAAGCACCCGGGGCAATTCGTACGTCCGGTGCGGCCCCTATATCTATTCCTATGTCCTTGCCCGCTGTGATGGGGATGGCGGCAATGTCTATCTCATCAGCATGAACAGCGAACCTGATTTTGTGCCTTCACTTATGAATGACGGGCGGGTTGTCTATTCCCGGTGGGAGTATTCGGACAAGGACCAGAACCGTGTACAGAGTCTGTGGACCACGCGGCAGGACGGGACCCAGACAACGGTTTTCTGGGGCAACCAGAGCGTGTGGCCGGACCACCCCGCTGAACCGCGGTCCATTCCGGGAGGCGGGCGTGTGATCTTTACCTCGGTGGGGCACCACGACTGGTTCCACGGGACGATCGGCATGATTGACCCGCGCAGTGGCGTAAATTTTCCAGCCGGACTTACACGTGTAACATTTGACCTGCCGTGGGCGGAGGTCGGCAGTTCTCCTGCGGACAAATGCGAAGCATCCGACTATCACCCGTCAGGGCGCTTCTCAGGATACCTTGGACCGTATCCGCTTTCGGAGGAGGATTTCCTTGTTTCGGCGCGAGGAGATGGTGACAAGTTCCGGATCTACCTGATGGACGTGCACGGCAATCGCGAGTTGATTTACGAAGGCATGTACAACGCCTGGTATGCCACTCCGGTAAGGCCGCGTGCTGTTCCTGGCAAGCAGCCGGACCTGGTGACCTGGCCGGGAACAGGAAAGGACCGCAAGCCTGTCCAGCCGGGCGTTTTCTACAGTAATGACATTTACCAGGGTGTTCCCGAACTGAAACGCGGAATGGTAAAATTCCTGCGCGTGTTTCAGCAGGATGCAAAAACTTATTCCACCTGGGACAAGATATTTGCCTTTTCCGGGCCTGCAGTTTCGGCTGTCCAGTCGGAAGCAGTCAAACGTATTGTTTCAACGGTGCCTGTTGAGTCTGACGGCTCGGTTTATTTCAAGGCGCCGGCAGGGCAGGCGCTGTTTTTCCAGCTGCTGGATGAGAATTACAGGGCCGTTCATACGATGCGTTCATTCACCGGCGTTCTTCCCGGGGAACGGCGTGGATGTGTCGGCTGCCACAGCATGCACAGTACCACGCCGCCAAGGCAGTCGGGACTGGCTTCGCAGCGCGAGCCTACGCCTTTGAGCCCTCCGTCATGGGGTGCTTCTGAGAGCATTGGCTACGAACGGTTTGTCCAGCCTGTACTGGACCGCCATTGCGGCAAGTGTCACCAGGGCGAAGGAAAGGCCCGCAAGAAGCTGGACCTGACACTGCGTCCGGCCCCGGACCAGTTCAAACTTTTCAAGGAACCATACATTACGCTCATCGGGCCGGCGGCGTGGCCGGTTGAGGCTCCGGGGAAGGGGCAGCCAGGCTATGGTCTTGCTGGTGCGATTCCTGTTTACAGATTGAGCCCTGACGATGTCTATCCGAATAACCCGGCCACTGACGGGCCTTCAACCATTCACAGGACCCTGCGGCCGATGCGCTATCTTTCTGCCAGGAGCCCCCTGATTGAACTGGCCATGAGAGGAAAGCATCATGACGTCAAGGTAGATCCGGCCGGACTGCTGAGGCTTATTGCATGGGTCGACGCCAATTGTCCCTATCTTGGTGAAGAGGAGATTCGCGCCATGGATGATCCTGATTTCCCCGGGATTGAGAAGCTGCCAGTTCGTCCCCGCCTGAAAACCGCGCCGCGTGTTGAACGTCCGTAAGACCCTGCCGGAATCAATAATGAAGAATGATGCTGCTTAATTCGGGGTTGTCTTGAGGATTGTTTCTATTTGATCCATTATGCCGTTAATTTCTTTTATTGCCGCCTTGAAGGGTGTGCTTGTGGTCATGTCGATGCCGGTGTCTTTCAGCAGGTCAATCGGGTATTTTGAACCACCTGAAGAAAGGAGTTTCAGGTAGGCGTCGCGGGTGCTGGAGCTGCCGGAGCGCATTTCTTCCTTTATCCTGTTTGCAAGAGCGCTTGAGGCAACGAGGCTCGTGGAATATTGAAACACGTAGAAATTATAGTAGAAATGGGGGACATATGCCCACTCGACCCCGTAAAGAGCGTCAATGCTGCATATTCCTTCATCATGGCCGTAGTATTTCCGCAGCAGTTCCAGGTAAGTTTTCGTGAGCAGTTCTCCTGTCAGGGTCTGGGAAGATTCGACCATCTCGTGTATTTTCAGTTCGAATTCGGCGAACATCGTCTGACGGAAAAGGGTCGTGCGGAAAGTTTCCAGGCGGGTTCCGAGCAGGTAAAGGCGCTGTTCGTTGTTGGTGGCTACATTCTTCATCATGTAGTCCATGAGGAGGTCTTCATTGAGTGTTGAAGCCACTTCGGCGACGAAAGTTGAGTACTGGGCGTTGACGTATGGCTGGTTCCTGTTGGAAAGGTAAGAATGCATGGTGTGCCCGCACTCGTGTGCAAGTGTGGAAACATCGTCGTACTCTCCCATGAAATTCAGGAGCTGGTACGGATGCACATCGTAGGCGCCGTCGTCGCTGTAAGCGCCCGGTTTTTTCCCGGTGCTTGGAATGAAATCGGTCCACCTGTTCTGGAAGCCAAGCTTAAGGCCGTCCGTGTAATTCTTTCCAAGCGGCTCGCAGGATTTCAGGACAAGATCCATGGCCTCTTCCGGGGTAAACTGCATTTCATAATTCTTCACCAGGGATGTGTACAAATCTTCGTAGCCGATCCGGGGAAGGCCCAGCATCTTCTGTCGAAGCCGCAGGTACCTGTGAAGGGTCTTGAGATTATCGTGGACATCGGTAATAAGCTGGCGGTAGACCGCCTCCGGGATATTGCTGCCGTCGAGGGAGGCCGCGAGCGAGCTCCTGTATTTGCGGGCATCCCTGTTGAACACGTGGGCCTTGACCCCTGAGTAAAGGATCGTTCCGATTGTTCTTTCGTATTCCGCGTATTTTCCAAAGAAAGCCTTGAAGACTTTCCGTCTTTCCTCGGGATTATTGACGGCCCGGTATTTTGTATACGCGGCCACATCGAGCCGGATTTTTCCGCCAGATTCCAGGGTTATTTCGGGGTATGGCAGGTCGGCATTCTTGAAGACGTCGTAGATAGATTCCGGTGATCCGCCCATCTGGCCCAGCGCCTCGGAGACGAGTTTTTCGCCGTCCGGTGAAAGCGTGTGTTCTTTCATCCTCAGTATATCATGCAGAAATATTTCGTAATCTTTCAGTCCGGGATCTTCCCTGATGAATGCATCAACCTGGTCCCTGCTCATCGCCAGGATTCCGGGGCGAATGTAGGAACATGCGGAACTGAGACTGACCATCATCTGTTCAACCGACTGCTTCATTTCCAGGCTCTTCGAAACGCGGGTGTCCTGGTCGTAAAGCATGGAGGTGTAAAGCCTCAGGCGTGCGGCCTCCTTTGAAATCCCGACCATCAGGTCCAGTGTCTTCCTTAGAGATTGCGCCGATTTGCTGAGATTCCCCTTCATCTGAACCAGTTCCGGGATACGGCCGGCTGTTTTGGTTAATGATGCCTGGCAGGCATCAGCAGTCGGGTAAAGGTCCGCAATCTTCCATTTGTATTTTTCCGGTATCTCCGACCGTTCCCCGGCCAGCGAAATTAAAGATGACAGGATGAATAGGGCGGGGACTGACAGTGCCAGTAATTTTTTCATAATGTTCCTTTCGATCGAGTTTCGTAAGTGGTTTCCGGTTTGCAGGGCGAAATCGCCGCAGGCAGAATCAGTTTATTTTGTGATACTGGCGACATACCTGTTCATCTTGTCTTCCTGGCTCTCAATTGATTCAACCAGCTTGAACTGCCTCCGGCAGCGATCGAGGTTCTGGCCGGGGCGGTGTATCTTGAAATAGATATCGCCGTTAAGGTAGTCGGTGAGGAACCGCAGGCCTGTTTCAAAAGTAATGAGCTTGCCGCCGAACGCGAGATGGTCCTTCTCGCACTGGTTCAGGAAATTGGATGCCGTGGAAAGATAACCCGAAGCAATTGTCTTGAAGAACGGCATGCGCATGTTGATTTTTGAAAGATTGCGTTCGTCTTCGGTTTCGGGGCATGTCATCGTGCGGACCAGGTCGCCGAAGTCGTAAAGTGACAGGCCGGGCATGACCGTGTCCAGGTCGATGATAGAGATTGCCCGGCCGGTTTTACTGTCGAAGATCACGTTGTTCATTTTTGCGTCGTTGTGGACGATTCGCTCCGGGATCTTGCCTTTCCTCTGCAGGTTTAGCAGGAGGGATGCCATGTCTTTGTGCCTGAGGGCGAACGCGATTTCTTTTTTTGCCGAAGCCGCGCGTTTTTCAAGATCCCTATTGAGTACTTTCTCGAAGTACTGGAAACGCTTAACCGTATTGTGAAAGTCTGGGATTGTTTCGTACAGGCGCGGGGAGGGGAAGTCGGCAAGGTCAGACTGGAAGCTGCCGAAAATGGATGCGGCTGAGCGGGCGATGTTCCGTCTGCTTGGCTGGTCATAAGTCGTTCCATCAATATAAAGGTATGAGCGCCAGAAATGGCCTATTTCGTCGAGGAAAAGGGGCTTGCCGTCCCTTGCTGGGATCAGTTGCGGCGGCCGGTTGGGACTGTCCGGTTTCTCCCATACTACGTGGAGATGGGCCAGGATGCGCTCGAAATTTGACATCAGGGCCTCGGGGTTCCTGAAGACATTGTGGTTGATCCGCTGGAGAACGAGGCGCAGGCATCTTTTCTGGCGTTCGAAGGTAAGGAGATAGGTGTCGTTGATGTGTCCGTGGCCCAGGCGTTTTACGGCGACGAGTTTGCCGGGCATCTGGAAGTGCCGGCTGACCTGCCTTATATGCGACTCCGATATCTGCATTTATTTAGAATTATGAATTCGCACGCTTTTGTCGAATGAAAAAGCCGTAAAAAAAGAAACTTTCAGAAGCTTCTGGAAACTTTTCGTTTCCGCCTGGCGATCTTTGCGTTAATAAAGATTCTAACGCTAAATTCGCAAAGTGCAGGCCTCAAAGGACGCGAAGGACGGAATGCAAAGGGGCGGTATGACCTGTTGTCAGCAGTGACCCTGGGCCAGAATAATGTGGATTTGGCTGCAGGCATGGAGATATAGTTGAAACATATGAACCTGCAGTTGATACCACAGCCACAACGGATCCGGATGGGCAGGGGAATGTTCAGTCTGCCGGAATCCGGTGAGATTTATATTTCCGACGGAATCCTTCGTGATGCGGCGGAAGAAGCCTGTACGTTCATGGCTGGATACAGGATCATGACGGTGGCAAGGGCGGCGACCTGCTGCATCTATTTCAGGCGGAAAGCGGGATACGGAAGGCAGGGTTACCGGCTTAATATAGACGGGCATTCAATTGTTATTGAGGCTGGGTCTTCCGATGGTGCGTTCTGGGGAGTCCAAACCCTGCGGCAGATCGTGGCACAGTCCGGGGACAGAAAGTTGCCGGTACTGGAGATAAAAGACCGGCCCGATTTTGAAGACCGCGGGCTGTATTACGATGTTTCCCGCGGCCGCATACCAAAGCTTGAACGGTTGAAAGAACTGGCTGAACAGCTGTCGCATTACAAGGTCAACCAGTTCCAGTTGTATATTGAACACACTTTCCTGTTCCATGGTCATCCGGAGATCGGCAAGAATGCGTCGCCCATTACAGCCGGGGAAATAATGGAACTTGATGAATTCTGCAGGGAAAGGCACATCGAGCTGGTGCCTTCGCTCGCCAGTTTCGGGCATTTGTCCGCGGTGCTCAAGCTTCCGCGCTACCGTCACCTTGCGGAGGACTGGGGCATTGGCAGGTACATGAGTCCCGATGCGGATAAGCTTCCTGAATGGCAGAAGAGGATTGCCTGGTCCCTTTCGCCGGCCAATCCGGCTGTTTATGTTTTCTTTGAAAGCCTTTTCGGGGAATTCCTTCCGCTCTTCAGTTCTAACCGGTTCAACATCTGCTGCGATGAGACTTTTGACCTGGGGTTGGGGCAGAGTTTTGAGCTCTGCAGGAAGAGGGGAAAAGGCCGCGTTTACCTGGATCACATCCTCAAGTTGAGGAAGCTGACTGCCAGGTACGGAAAGAAAATCATGTTCTGGGGTGATATAATAAGGAAATATCCCGGGCAGCTGAAGCGGATTCCGCGAGATGTTACCCTGCTGGACTGGGGATATGACCATAATCATTCTTACGACCGGGTCAGGGATTTCAAGCGGGCGGGGCTGAAGTTTTATGTCTGTCCCGGAACCGGTTCCTGGAACGCGCTGTTTCCACGCCTGCCGGAGGCTGTTGCTAATATCCGCGGATTCGCGGCTGCCGGGAAAAAGAATGGAGCCTCTGGGCTTTTGAATACCGACTGGGGTGACGGCGGTCATTACAACTTCATGGAATTATCCTGGCCGGAATACCTGTTCGGCGCGGAACAGGGGTGGAATGCCGGGGCGGATATCAAGAGCTTTGCCCGGCGTTTCTGCCGGTTGTTCCTGGGTTCTGAATCCGCAGACCTTGAGAAGGCGCTGGTTGGGCTTGGCGATGTGGCCCAGCTCCAGGTCCGGAAGAACCGGAGTGCCTGGCAGGAAATCTTCTTTGCTGTTCCGGGCGATGAGATTCTTCGCGGGACAATTGTTGACGCCTGGATTTCCGCTGATGGAAAGATTTCCGGGGCAAAGGTAAAGCTTGATGCCGCGCTCGGCCGGAAGACGGTAAGGAAACTTGGGCAGGTCAGGCAGGTTTTCCTGAGTCATAGCAGGAGCGGCAAAGGCGACCTGTTGAATGTCCTGCCGTACTGGATTTTTGCCGTGGACACGATGATTCATTCCGCTCGCAAGTTGACGGTACTGGGGAAGGGCGGGCGAGACAGCAAATCGAACCGCCGGTTATTGCGGTCGGAGTTGAAGTCGCTTTTGGGCAGGTTCAGGTCCCTATGGCTGGAGCGCAACAGGATTTCGGAGATAGGGATTACCGTGGAGCGTTACCGCAAGGTCATTGATTCGATTTGAACGGCCGGCTCCGTGGAAATAATGGCTTGCGTGGATGGTAGAAGTAGTTGAATCTGTCAGCGGGCGGTAATTAATAGCAGATGGTTCCATGACAGACCTTATCGAAAAAGACAAACATGAAGCGTGCCACGATATAGCGGCGTGGATACTGACAGCGGTTGCGCTCCTGCTTGTTGTTAAGACGCATCTTCTTCCCGCGCTCCTGGCGGGATTGTTCGTATATGAAATCGTCAATGTGATTACCCGGGCTATTCACATCGGAAGTCTCAAGGCTTACACGGCGAGAGTTCTGGCCGTGACCCTGCTTGCGGCGTTTGTTGTAACAATTCTGACCCTTGCAATATTCGGGCTAATAGTTTTCTTCCGGCACGGGAACGAGGGACTTCCTGTCCTGCTCACAAAAATGGCAGAGATACTTGATGATTCGAGGAAGATACTGCCGGCGTGGATAATGGATTATTTTCCTTCGGACGCTGAGAACCTGCAAACCGCATCTGTCGAGTGGCTCAAGGAGCATGCCGCGGCAGTGAAGACGCTGGGTAAAGCTGCCGGGCGGACTGCCGCGCATATCCTGGTAGGAATGGTTATCGGTGCAGTGATTTCACTCCGCGAGGCCGGTCCGGCGATAGAGCGCAAGTCACTGGCTTCGGCGCTTGCTGAGCGGGCAAGGCGCCTGAACATGGCTTTTCGCAATGTGGTTTTCGCACAGATCAGGATTGCGGCGCTCAACGGGTTCTTCACGTGGCTTTATCTTGGCGTCGCCCTCCCGATGATGGGTATCCATCTTCCGCTTGCAAAAACCATGATTGCGATCACGTTTGTTGTAGGACTGATACCGGTGGTCGGGAACCTCATATCCAACACGGTGATTATCATTCTGAGCCTGAGCCACTCGGTTGTTGTGGCAATCTCATCGCTGGTGTTTCTTGTTGTAATACACAAGCTTGAATATTTTCTTAATGCCAGGATAATAGGCTCCAGGATCAAGGCGCAGGCATGGGAACTGCTCATAGCCATGCTGGTAATGGAGGTCCTTTTCGGGATAGCAGGGTTGATTGCCGCCCCTATCTATTATGCTTACCTTAAGGATGAGTTGGCCGAAAAAGGCCTGATATGAACCGTATCTGGACTTATCAGATTGCAGCTTTCCTCAGCGCTTTCCTGTTCTTTCAAATACAGCCGATGACATCGAGTGCCCTCCTGCCGCTTTTTGGGGGGAGTTACCTTGTCTGGGGCGTATGCATGGTATTCTACCAGTCGGTGCTCCTGCTGGGATACCTTTACGTGCACGCGGTGCACAGGTGGCCTGGTGTTGTATGGTACTCGAGGCTTCATTGGCTCCTGCTGTTTCTGCCGTTCCTGGTTGCCTCGCGGCACTTCATGATTGACGCTGGCGGGGCCGGAGGACAGGCGCCGCTGGCTGTTTCGATCATCGGGATCCTGGTGTTTGCCGTGGGTGTTCCGGTGTTCGCGCTTTCAACGACGAGCCTGATACTCCAGAAGTGGCTGTTGTCTTCGGATGTTCCGGAGCGGATGAACCCTTATGTTTTATACAGCGGATCGAACCTGGGCTCGATGCTCGGCCTGCTCACATATCCCGTCCTGGTGGAACCGTTCCTGACGCTTGACCGGCAATGGCTCCTTTGGCTTGCGGGATATCTGTGCGTTGTCTGCCTGCATGTCTTCTGCATGCCGCTTGGGATGAAAGAGGGCAGAAGCGCACCATCCGCCGGTGAGAAAAGCAGTGTGTCTTCCGGTCAGATGGTTCGCTGGTTCATGCTCAGCGCGGCCGGGACAGCGCTTCTTTTGAGCGTTACCAATGTGATAACCCTGGACCTCGCGTCGATACCGTTCCTGTGGATCCTTCCGCTCGCTGTTTACCTGCTTGCTTACGTCCTTACATTCAAACAGAAAGCATGGTATCCGGCATGGTGGCGGAACGTGGTTTACTGGGCCGTGGTACTTGGGATTCTGATTCATATCACGATCCAGTTAAGGCTCACAGTGCCGGTCCCGGTTTCGATTCTTTTCTATATGTTCATCCTCTTCGCGGTCTGCCTGGCCTGCAGCGGGGAACTGATCAGCAGCAGGCCGGCTGACACGGAGAGGAATCTCACCACTTTTTACCTTGTGCTTGCAGCAGGAGGTCTTGCCGGAAGCCTTGTCGTGGCTTGGGTTATACCGCTTGTCAGCAAGTCGCTTGTCGAGTTCCCGCTGTCGCTGGTGATGGCAATGGTATCGCTTGCCCTGTGTACGGCAGGAAATGGTGAAAGTAATGCGGGACAAGCGAAAAAGGCGGCAGTAAACGTTCTTGTGTGCGGAACTGTTGCCGTGATTTCCCTGACTCTACTTCCCTGGCTTGCGATACGGGCAGGACTATCAGGCGCCGGTCAGGCGATGCTGCTGGTGATTACTGCAGCACCTGTTGCGATTGCGATCCGCCGGGTTGAGGGCAAGCCGTGGCAGTTTGCCATTGTGCTTGCGGCGACCGCTGTCGCTTTGACGTTTACCGAAGATCTTGTTTCCGGAGGGAGTGGGATCAAGAGGTTCAGGAATTTTTATGGAATCTACAGGATTTATGATTCCGGGAATATGCGGTACCTCCAGCACGGCACGACCCTTCACGGAAGGCAGTATCTCGCCGGACCGAAAGCAGGGGTTCCGATTTCTTATTATCATGCAAGCGCCCCGCCCGGCGGCGTTCTTGCATCGACAAATTTCAGTTTCCGGAATATCGGGATGATAGGGCTGGGTACCGGGGCGCTGGCAGCTTACGCCGGCAAGGGACAGACGTTTAAGATCTTCGAGCTGGACCCAGACAACATTCAGATAGCCGAAGAAGATTTCATCTACCTGAAAATCGCAAGGGAACGGGGTGCCGGAGTGAGTTTTGTTACAGGTGATGGCCGCGTTTCTCTGCGGCGGGAGAGGGCCGGGTCGCTGGACCTCCTGCTGATCGATGCGTTCAACAGCGGGTCCATACCGGTGCACCTGCTCACTGTCGAAGCCATTAAGGAATATTTCAGGGTGCTGGGAGATGACGGACTGCTCCTGATGCATGTTTCGAACAGGTTCATAGACCTGCCGCCTGTTGTTTGCAGCAACGCGCGGGTGCTTGGTTGCGATGTCTGCGAGAAATCCAACGCCGGCAACGCTGATCCCGATACCGACGCTACGCAGTGGGTTGCGCTGTGTAAGAACGGGGAGAAGATAGATATTCTTGTCGAGAGGATGGGGTGGAGCGTAAGAAATGATCCTTTGCCAAGGCCCTGGACGGACAGGTACAGCAATGTGCCTGGAGCCGTACTGAGAATGTTCGCCGAATCCCTCCGATCGAAATGAGTGCAGCCAGCCTCTAATCCGGATATTGCATAAGCGTAAACACGCTCATGCAATAATGGGATTAACCTCATGGCTTCCAATAACTTGTATCATCCTGATGTTTTACCGGCAGTATTTGACACAATTCTGCAAATTCATATCAAGATGTGATATCATATTATAGAGCAGAGTAGTTTGGAGAATTGAGTGGTCGCGTCTTGTAATCTGGAGATGTGTCATGTCTTTGGTTGACGATGTGACTCAATACTATGCGGCACGTGCTCCCATGTACGACGAGACAGCCGGTTACAACGATCCCGGGGCTGAGAAGCTGCGTGCTCCAATAAAGGCCAGGTACCAGGAGATGTTCAGGGGGCGTGTTGTTCTCGAAATCGCCTGTGCAACGGGTTACTGGACGAGGGTCGTTGGCGAGACTGCAAAGTCGGTGCTTGGGGTAGATATCAATCCCCTTGTTATCAAGGTTGCTGAGGCCCGGTGCAGGGACTTGAGCAACGTAAAGTTTCAAAGGGCCGATGCGTACACCCTTAAAGGAGTGCCGCGGGGATTTACTGCTGCCATGGGAATCCTGTGGTGGTCGCATATCCCTGTTAACCGGATTCCAGGCTTTCTTTCTTCCCTGCACAGCAGGCTGGAACCCGGTGCGTTTGTACTGTTCGTTGACCAGCTTCCTTATGACGGGCACGTCCGGCGCCGGGATGGGGAGGGGAATACCATAGAACAGCGTATCCTGTCCGACGGACAGTCATTCGAGATTGTGAAGAATTTTCCCGCGGAAGAAGATATCCGCAATGCCCTTGCCGGAATCGCGGAGAATATACAATACGCCGAGCATCCGGACGAAAATAGCTGGAATGTCACTTACAATGTCCGCCGGAACAGGGACTGATCAAGTGATCAGACGTCGCAGATTTCCACTGCCTGTTTAAGCGAGGTAATCGGATCCCGTTTAGGGCAGAATTCGTGGGCGACCCATCCGCTGTATTTTGTTTCGGCAATTGCCTGCATAACGGCCTTGTAGTTGATTTCCTGTGTATCGTCTATTTCGGCGCGACCAGGGTTGCCGCCAGTGTGGAAATGCCCGATGTACTTGATGTTATCCCTGATCGTGCGGATCAGGTCACCTTCCATGATCTGCATGTGGTAGATGTCGTACAGGACCTTGACGTTAGGGCTGCCTGTTTTCTTGCAGATGTCAACGGCCCAGGCGGTATGGTCAGCCTGGTAATCGGCATGGTTGACCTTGGAATTGAGGAGTTCAATGATCAAGGTGACTTTCTTTTCCTCAGCGAAACCGGCAATCTTCTTGAGTGCCTCCACGCAGTTCGCAGCGCCTTCTTCCTCTGAGATGCCCTTGCGGTTGCCTGGGAAGCATATGACGTTTGGGAATCCGGCTTCCGAGGTTCTTTCAATGGCTTCCCTGATTTTCTTCAGGCAGTGTTCGTGGTTTTCCTTGTGATTCAGGCCGACAGCAAGCTCGTGTGAAGGAGTGCATGTTCCGATCAGGCCGAAATCTTTCATTACCGGCCATTCGCCGGGGCCGACAAGGTCTATTCCTCCGATTCCGAGTTCCACGCATTTTTTGCAGAAATCCTTCATCGGTATGCCGCCGAAACACCATCTCGATACGCTCTGCCTGATGCGGCCTTTCCTCTGGGGAGCGGCGGGTTTGTCTTCTGCCATTGCAAGATGCGACTGGAGCCCGGTTGCGGCAAGTACGGCACCGCCAGTAACAGTCTTGATAATATGCCGGCGTGAACAGTTGGATGAACTCTGTCCGGCTGAATTTTTCATAGAGGTTCTTCCTTTTAGTTTCGCAGGTTTTCGACGAGGCAGATAAACTATTTTATCGGGAGTCATGATGTCAATCGGCGAATTTGCATGTCAGCTCCTTCAGGTGGACAAGCCCGTCAAGATGGGACAGGGCGCGGGACATCATTTTGAGGGCCGGGTTCATGTATCCGGCAAAGCGTTTTGTCCCGGCAGATGAACACAGGCGTCCGTATGCTCCAAGCGCCTGGGCAAGTCTTTCCACCGCTGCATACCAGAATGTGTCCGCTACGGTCCTGTTGTCCCTTGATTCTGAGACGTAATAATCGAGCAGCCTGATCTGGAGGTCTTCCTGGAGCATGACATACGGGTCGCAAAGGAGGGATGCCACGTCGTATGCCGCCGGACCCAGGCGCAGGCCCTGGAAATCAATAAAATACGGCCTGTTGTTTCTAAGAAGGATGTTGCTTGATTGCATATCGCGGTGAAGCAGTCCATGGCGTGTTCTAATCAGCTTTGCGGCGACAGACTCAAGATCTGCCGTGATCTTATGAATCGTTTTTCGGTCAAGCTTGAGCCAGTTGGAAAGGAAATGCTCTGCCATTAGTCCGCGTTCCCACATGTAGAGCTTCCGTGAGAATGGCGGTTGGAGCCTTGTGCCGCTTTTCGTTGCGTGGGACGGTGGAACACCGTGCAGGGTCAGAAGCGCATCCAGTACTTTCCTGTAGCAGGCTTCAAGTCCTTTTGGATGCCGTTGTGCATATGCTTCCAGCGGGCAGTCGCCCAGGTCCTCCATGACTGTTGTGCAGTTTTCCGGAGAATCCAGGACAATGCGTGGAACTGGAATTCCCTCGTGCCGGAGGAATCGGGCGATCCGGGCATAGTGGACGTTTTCTTCACGCTCCGGGTTGTAATGAATATATATCATGCTCCGGTTACCGTGAAGGAGTCTTGTGAATGAACGCTGTGAACCCCTTTCGCAAAGGGGGATGACTGTTGTTTTGTCCGCTGGCCAGGAAATCCTTTTGAGGGCAAGCAGAAGACCTGTATCTTCCCGTAACGAGCCGGCGCAAACAGCAGGTCCTGATAACTGGCCGCGAGTGAATGTGTTCCGGGCGATAACGGCGTCTTTGAGTACCGAGGAAGTAGTGATAACGGCGCCATTCCATATTACCGAATCCGTAATGCTTGCGCCGGGTTCGATCTTTGTATCCCCGCCGATTGATGCAAAGCCGTTTATGATGACTCCTTTCCTGCGGAACGATGCGGCAGCGTGAAGCTGGACGGGGTCAAGAAGCCTGGCGCCGGCTTTTCCCTGCCGGTAACGTTCGAGGATTTGACGGTGAGTTTCGAGGTATTGTCCGGGTGTTCCCATGTCCGACCAGAAAGACTTCTCGACTGCAACGCCGGAGACTCTCCTGCCTTTGGACATGGCGGATAAATAGGCATGGATGATCGTGGAGAAGGCTGAGCCGGGCAGGTATTTTAGAATCTCCGGCGAGACAAGTTGAAGTCCGCAGAATGTGAAAGTGTTCCTGCCGCCAGGCGTCCTGCTTCTAAATTCACTGATCCTGTTGTTTTTCATTTCCACTGTCAGCGGACCCTGTTCCGGGTTCAGCCAGAGGACGGCCACCGGGTTTCTTTTTTGGAATTCTGTCAGAAACGGTTCGGGCGGGACATCGGCGGCGATGTCGGTATTCGCAATCCAGAATGGGGAGTCGTCAATGAACCATTCGGCTTTCTTCAGAGCCCCGCCAGTACCGAGTATTTCGGGCTCGAACGAGAATTCGATTTTCATGTCCCTGACAGGGTTGGCGCGGAAGTAATCGAACAGGGGGCTGGCGTTATGGTGGAGGTTGATAAGGACCTGGCGCACGCCGAAGGTTTTCATGAGGTTTACCATGTGGAGGACTGCGGGTTTGCCCCAGACCGGCATCATGGGTTTTGGAAGGTCATATGAAAGTGGCTGAATCCTTGTCCCGAATCCCGCTGCAAGTAAGATAGCCTTTTTCGGTGTTTGTTTCATCTTGTTAGTACATTGTACGCTGTGCATTTCGAGCGGAAGTGCTTTTGCGTGATGCCCTCGCTCCGGCTATGTTGGACCGGATAGCCGGATACCATGAGTATACCGGCTACCGGTCCGCCTTGCCGGAACGGTGCCTGACGCAAAATCATTCCGCAGGAAAGTCGAAATGCACAGCGCAGCTGCCATCCCGACAGAAGACTGTCGGGAACTCGGACATTACTGCTGATAGTTGATGACAAATGCATTACGAAGTCTCCATCGTGCCAAGTCGCCAACCCGGCGTCTTGCAGAACAGAACATAATCATTTCCTGTCTTCTGCCAACGGCGTTTATCGGCGGTTAAATCTTTCTTAATACAAAAGTTTTCCTTGTCTCGAGCGGTTGAAAGTTTTCAGGGCGGGTTGCCAGCGGGCGGCGATGGTGCGGCCGTCCTCGCCGTCGAGCAGGGCGAGGCGCACTGAATCGGTGCCGAAGAGTTTGTCAAACCAGTCGGGCCTTGCCGTTTTCCAGACCCTCTTCCTTCCGTAAAGTTCCTGCAGGCAGTGAATCACTGAAACCGCTGCCAGGACCGGCTTGAAACTGTTGCGGTCAGTAACAATTATGCAGATACCGTCGATAATCGCAGGTTTCTTTTCGTAAGGCCTGCTGTTGTAGCTGTGAGGGACAAACTTTACTCCCGGCAGTTTCAACTCAGACAGGAATTCTGAGATTTCGGTTCCTTTTGTCCATTCCGCCCCGATGAGCTGGAATGGGAGGCATGTTTTCCGTCCGCAGTTGATCGATGCAAGGGCTTCGCAGAAGACGGTTGCCGGAAAGCATGTGGCTGATTCCCATGAAACGATGGCCGGGGAGGGCGGGATAAATGCAGGCCAGTCTTCTCCGCGTTCGGACTGGCGGCAATAGCCCTGCATTTTTGAAACATTCAGGTCCAACTTTAGTCCAAGACTGTTTTTGAGCCAGAGTGCGGTTTCGCCCGGTGTCATGCCGTAGGACATGGGAGTCTTTACCATGGAAACAAAACTGGAGAACTTTTCGTCCAGGACCGGTCCGTCAATGACTGCCGGAAGCGGAACGGGCCGGTCAGCGACAATAACCTGCTTACCGTTTTCGGCGGCGGCCTCCAGCACGTAGCGGAGGGTGGAGACATAGGTGTAACAGCGGGCGCCGATGTCCTGGATGTCGCAGACAATCGTGTCGACATTCTTCAGCATTGCAGGGGTTGGTTTCCGGGTGGAGCCGTAAAGGGAGAAGACTGGAATCTTCCAGTCAGGATGTATTGTGTCGCTGCACAATTCACCGGCGCCGGCTTGCCCGAAGAAGCCGTGCTCCGGGCCCATTATGCATGTCAGGTTTGCTTCCCTGCGAAGACGTGCAGCGGAGAGCCGGCCCATGGAGTCGGTTGCGGCGGTATGGGTGACCAGCCCGATCCGCCTGCCAGTAAGCAGGTTTTTGTGCTGAGAAAACAGTACGTCGATGCCTGGGAGAAATCTTTTCATCCGAGGCATTGTCTTTAATCCGGCATGAATCGTCAAGTGCGCGGCGGAGGAAACTCGCGGAGCGTCTTTGATGACTAACCGGTCACATGTCCCGGCAGATATAAGTATTTGTCAATTGTTAAAGGGCATTTATGCCTATGATCGGAAATGTCTGGTTGACTTTGTGTGAGTCATGTTGTTTGGTTGCAGTTTGTGCAGATGCCTGTATGGTAATTGTGAGGTAGTTATGTTCCAGGCCAATCCAGGAAAAGTGTTTTCCCTAGGCCAAACCCTTTTGTTTTTATCCATCTACCGGGAGTTGGTCAGCCGTCAGAAGTCCATAGGAAGTCTAGTCCTTCTTACGGTTCTTCTTGTTTCGTCCGTACAACTTTGTGGCGCGGCGGTCACGGCCGAAGCCAATCGCCAGGCTGAAATCAGTTTTGAGTCAACAAAGTCCTACGCCGACCCGTTCAGCCAGGTGACGCTTGACGCGGTTTTCACTGCGCCTGGCGGACAGGTGTTGCGTGTGCCAGCGTTCTGGGCTGGGGGCAATATCTGGCGGGTTCGTTACGCCTCGCCACAGACGGGAACACATCTATTTCTCACCGAATGCAGTGACGTGACGAATTCAGTATTGCACAAGGTTGGGGGCGAAGTTGTTGTTACGCCTTATACAGGATCGAACACGCTCTTCAGCCACGGTCCGGTCCGGGTGGCCGAAGACGGTCGTCATTTCGCATATGCGGACGGAACGCCGTTCTTCTGGCTGGGCGATACCTGGTGGATGGGACTTGTCAAAAGGCTGCAATGGCCCGGGGATTTTCAGAAGCTTGCCGCTGACAGGAAAGAGAAGGGGTTCACCGTTGTGCAAATCGTGGCCGGCCTTTACCCTGATATGCCGGCATTCGACGAGCGTGGCCTGGGTGATGAAGGGTTTCCGTGGGAGAGGTCCTATACGCGTATCCGGCCGGAATACTTCGATGCCGCGGACCGGCGAATCCAGTACCTTGTAGAACAGGGGCTTATGCCGTGCATTCTCGGCTGCTGGGGTTATCACCTCCCGTGGCTCGGCCAGGAGAAGATGAAGCAGCACTGGCGCTATCTCATCGCAAGGTGGGGTGCGTTGCCTGTCGTATGGTGTGTATCCGGAGAACAGGCGATGCCGTGGTATAATTCGCGCAACAGGGAGATCGAAACACAGCAGCTCCGGCGGGAATGGACCGAGGTAATCCGCTCCATTCGTGCCATAGATCCTTTCAAGCGGTTGATCACAACCCATCCAAGGATCAATGCCCGCGACGAAGTTCTGGATCCCGCGCTGCTTGACTTCGAGATGCAGCAAAGCGGCCATCGCAGTCCAACGGAGCAGCACGCGCACAAGGCTTTGCAGGCATGGAACAGGTCACCTTTCGTGCCTGTCATTTCCGGTGAGTCCCGTTATGAAGCGCTTGAAATCAAGCCGACACTGGGCGCGCGGGAGGCGCGCCAGGCGTTCTGGGCGCACCTTCTGAACAGCGGTTGTGCCGGCCACACATATGGCGCGAACGGTATCTGGCAGGTGAACCTTCCCGGCCAGCGGTTCGGCAAATCGCCAGGCGGAAATGACTGGGGCGGCACATCCTGGCGGGATGCCATGAATCTGCCAGGTTCAATGCAGCTTTCACGTGCCAAAAAGTTCCTGCTCACTCTTCCATGGTACCAGCTGGTACCTGCAACCAATGTTTTCTCAGGAGCCACTTCTGCTGCGGTTACGGCGGACGGGCGGTGTGCGCTGGCCTTCAGCGCCGGCGGGCAGGTTGTATCACTCGACCCTGCCAGATTAAACGGGTCGGCCCGGGCTCAGTGGTTCGATCCGGCATGCGGTGAGTTGAAGGCAGCCAAAGCCGAACCAGTCAGGAAAGAAGCTTCAGTGGAGTTTGTGCCGCCAGGAAAGAATGCATCGGGCGACAGCGACTGGATTCTGCTGCTGACTGTCCGGAGAACCAGCCCTTAAGGGTTCTTGTAAACCACCTTAAGGAATGGATTCCCGGTCAGGTTATGGCCGCGCAGAAGCTTTGTCATCAGCGCATCCAGCTTCTCGACCGGAGATCCGTTGGCCGGCAGGAAGAAGTGGGGATTATGCCTTGCTTCATTCGCAAAGAACTTCTCCATGTAGGATTTTGAGTAGAGTCGCTTCTGCGCTTTCTGGAATGCCAGCCCGAGGTAGTCGCCATTCCCCATGTGGGCAAGTATATCCTTCTCCAGCTCTTCCAGTCCTCCTGTCCAGCTGCAGCCGTATGCCGCCTGTGTTATCCCGCGGTTGAGCGGATAAGCCAGCGTGAGGTTCACATAACCGTCCTTGATACCGGCGATGTCCCCGCCATGGCAGCCCCACAGGGCCTGGATCAGCGCGCCCCGGCCCGGCTCAATCTTTGAGAGGACGTCGTCAACCGAATAGTGGCTTTTCTTGAAGAAATGGTAGTAAGGGTCCGCGTGGCCGTCAATTTCTCCGAAGAAATACGGACGGCTGTTAAGGCCGGCAAACAGTTCCGGCACTGTCCCTCCGACATTCTCGCCGACAACCACAAACTGCGACCCTGGCAGCGAGCGGTTGAAATTGTTCAGGGTCTTGTACTTGTCACTTCCGGCGCTCGGAACGTAATCAGGATGCCCTGTATAAAAGACATTTGTGAAAGGCATTACCTCTGCTTTCTTGTCCGCCGCAAGCCGGGTGATAATATCTTTGTAATAGGTGTTAACCTTGTCGAAATAGGCAAAGTACTGGGCGTTGCTGCGGGCAAAGATCCGTGACACCCATATCTCCGGACCTTCATTCTTTCCCCTGAGATATGTTTCAAACTGCCCGTCTGGTGTGCTTTCCTTGCCTGGAACCAGTTCGTTGTCGTGGTTGTCAGGTGCGTTGAGCCTGGCCAGCGACGCTAAATCACTGTTGACGGTTCCATGCCTGGTCTCCCTGTCAAGGAATTCAGCGTCCAGGTCTCCATAGCAGAAGTCCTCCGTGCCAATGTTGATCCAGTGACTTCCTGCGGCCTGGCGCCAGGTCATGAAGGGAATCTTTCCAATAAGAATTACACCGGCGACATGTTTTCTTTCGTACTGCTGCTTTATGAGGTCACGGACAGCCCAGATATTCTTTCCCGGATTCGCGCGGGCAAGGGGGTCAACCTCAATAATTACCGGAGCAAACGAAAAGAGTTTGTTTACATTCTTAAAGTACAGGTCAAGCCTGCTCCGCAGTTCAGCATCGGCACAGGTTTCCCTGTCAATTACCACCAGATAGGGCAGACCTTTCAACCTGCTCCAGCCGCCCGACGCTGCCTTTGTGTCAGCACACGAAAGACCGCAAAACAGGACCGCCGCGCCTGCTGACAGGACTGCCAATCTCTTTAAAGTTCTTCTCATTACGGAATCTTCTACAGTGAATTGCCGCATTTACTTGAACAAAGAAGGCGGCATGTTAACAGGGTTCCAAGGCTGTAACAACTGGTTCGTTGAGGTTTCTTTCAGGCACTCATTGCGCCACAATAAATTCGATCGGGCAAGTGAAAAGCATGTGGACCACTGACCGCTTGGATTAAAATTGACTGCTTTACCGGTTGAAATCTGTTCTCAATTCTTGACGAAAAGCAGGGCGATGCCGGCACAGGCGATGACGGCTCCGGCCAGGGCACGCAATTTTACCGGTTCCTTGAAGATGACCCGCATGAATGGGATTATCATTATGGGCGACAGCGAGATGAATGTCTGGACTATTCCTGCCTCGATGTTTTGAAGTGCGACCATTAAAAATATTACGCCCAGGTAAGGTCCTACGAACGAGCCGATGTACAGTGCGCGCATGGCATGTTTGTCTTTCAGTGCCTGAAATACAGATGGAAATCGCCTCAATACGAGGATAAGGGCAAGGAAACAGAAGAGGGCCGGGATGATCCTTATCTCTGTTGCCGCGAGCGCGGAAATGCCGGTCGTCATTCCTTTCTTGGCCAGGACCATTGCTACGGCCATAGCCACTGTGCCAAGGAACGCCAGCGCACCGCCGCCGATGGAAAACACGTAATGGTGTCCCTGTTGTGCAAGGGATTCGGGCGATTCGGTAATGACCCATGCAATTCCAGACAGAACCAGCCCGATCCCAATCCAGTTGATATAGGAGAGGTGTTCTCCGAGGAACATCCATCCGATTAGGGCTGTAAGCGGTGCCGCCAGAGACAGGATGAGCATAGCCAGCCTCGGCCCGATAATCAGAATCGAACGGAAGACAAGAAGGTCCGACAGGAAAAACCCGAACACTCCTGAAAGTGCGAGCCAGAAAAGAGAACCATGGTCTATTGAATAGGGAAACGCTTCCCCGTAAAACACAAGTCCGGAAACAATCAGGAGCGGGGTGGCAATGGAAAGCCGGATTATGTTGACGGCGAGAGAACCGATCCGTTCGCCGGCGACTGTCCAGCAGACCGAGCTGACGGTCCATAAGAAAGCCGTCAGAAGGGCGAATATTTCACCTGTGTAATTAGGCATGCGCGGGAGTCTTCCACGATTTCTTCTGTTTCGCAATGTGAATTATATGCGGGGAATGGCGCCAATTCTAAGGACTCGGCACTCTCTGCGAGATGTTGTGCCTTCTTTTTCTGTGCATAACAGTACCGGCATCTGTCTACTGCAGGATGCGACGGGCGTATGGAATGCCGGCGGAACTATTGCCCTTGATTCTGTAACCGATTCAACGTGAACATCTTGAATTAAAACTTGCCGGACACCCGATATTGGCATATCTCTTGCAGTCTTTAATGGCTGTAACTTGTTTGAACAAGCCGCAATCCGGTCGATGTTGTTCTTGGCCGACAGATTACGAAGACGGCTTTGAAGTAATGCGCCGGGAACCATGCCAATGGAATGGATTGGAAATAAGAAATGGAAATGAGACGGTTTTGCCTGTTGACTGTGATGGCTTTTGCAGCGCATGCGGCTGCAGCCTCGGAATACCATGTGTCGGTTAAAGGTGACGATTCGAACAAGGGTTCTTCCTCGAAACCATTCTTGACGATTTCTGCGGCGGCCAGAATTGCCCAGCCAGGTGATGTGATTACAGTGCATGAGGGAACTTACCGTGAACGCGTAAACCCTCCGCGGGGGGGCACTTCCGACAGGAAACGCATTGTCTACCAGGCCGCCAAGGGTGAGAAAGTTGAGATCAAGGGTTCGGAGATTATCAGGAACTGGGAGAAGGTCCGGGACGATACCTGGAAAGTAACCATTCCAAATTCTTTCTTCGGCAGTTTCAATCCCTACAGTGATTACCTGCGCGGCGACTGGTTCTGGGACCACGGCCGGACCAATCACACCGGTGCCGTCTACCTGAACGGCGAATGGCTGACCGAGGCCGCCAAGCTGGACGACGTCATGAAACCCGCCGGAACTAATGCCTTCTGGTTCGGACAGGTTGACCAGGCGAACACTGCGATCTGGGCCCAGTTCAAGGGCGTGAATCCAAATGAACAGCTTGTTGAGATCAATGTGCGTCAATCGGTGTTCTATCCGGCAAAACCCGGTATGAACTTTATCACAGTGCGCGGGTTTACAATGCGGCACGCAGCCACACCCTGGGCGCCTCCGACTGCCGAACAGATGGGACTCATCGGCACGCACTGGAGCAGGGGATGGATCATTGAGAATAACATTGTCAGCCACTCGAAGTGCGTCGGCATCGCCCTTGGGAAATATGGTGACGAGTGGGATAACAAGTCCTCAAATTCCGCCGAGGGTTATGTCGGTACAATTAACCGTGCGCTGACAAACGGATGGAACAAGGAAACAATCGGCAGCCACATTGTCCGCAATAACACTATTTCACATTGCGAGCAGGCGGGCATTGTTGGAAGTCTTGGCGCCATTTTCAGCAGTATCACGGGCAATACCATCCATGACATCTATGTTCAGGATTTGTACGACGGTTGCGAACAGGCCGGAATCAAGATCCATGCAGCGATTGATGTGGAGATACGAGGCAATCGTATATACAAAGCATACCGCGGACTGTGGATGGACTGGATGGCGCAGGGTACGCGGATTACCGGCAACCTGTGCTATGAAAACAGCGCCGAAGATCTCTACGTGGAGGTCAATCACGGGCCGTTCCTTGTGGATAACAACCTGTTCCTGTCTCCTCGAAGTTTGTGGGACATGTCCGAAGGCGGCGCCTACGTTCATAACCTGATGACGGGCAAGATTGACAACTGGTACGACATGGGCCGATTTACTCCATACATGAAAGCCCACTCTACCTCCCTTGCCGGCAAGGTCATTACGAAAGGTGGAGACAACCGTTTCTACAACAATATTTTCGTTGGGCAAGACGGTTCAGGGTATAAGCCCATGGAGAATATCAAGCCCAGAACCTCGATCAGCGGCTATGGCCTGTGGGTATATGACTGCCGGGAGTCAGCCCCGCTGACAGGCGGTAACTTGTTTGCTGCCGGGGCAACACCTTACAATATGCCTAACCAAACAAATGATGTGCTGTTGATCGGCGCCGGCACGAAGGTTAAACTTGAGACCGAAGGCGATCACGTATTTCTACGCCTGGATAACCTTAATACAGGTTGGCTGAATTCTCTGACCATGCCCGTTACCACGGAAATCCTGGGCAAGGCGAAAGTCTCCGGCTGTGCATATGAGAATCCGGATGGTTCGCCTTTGAAGATTGATAGAGATTACTTCGGCAGGAAAAGGAATAAGAAGAAACCGTCAGCCGGTCCTTTTGAGGATCCCGGAGATGGCAAAGCTTACATAAGGGTCTGGTGAATATGAAGAGGCTGCTGATTATATTATTGTTGCCCCTGGCAGCCATTCAGGCTGCCGAGGAGGGGTTTGAAATTCGAGGGACGCTGCCCTGGCACAATTTTCTTTCAGGCCCCACCGCGTGGAACGAAAGCGACTACCGTGTCTATCTTGATGACCTTTCGGCAAAGGGATTGAACTTCGTGGGGTTCCACTGTTATACCGGCGGCATTGAGCGGTACGCGCCGTATGTGGAGCCTATGATCAGGGTGAAATATCGGAACGTACTTCCCGAGGCTGGATTCGATACGTCACTGACGGCGCGTTGGGGCTACCGTCCTCTTGCTGTCAGCGAGTTTGCCTTCGGTACAAGCCGTTTGTTCGATCTGCCTTTTGGCGCAAGAGCTTTCGGAGCCGACTGTGCAGTGAAAGCCCGTTCAAACGAGGACCGCTACAGCAGGGCGCAGTCGCTGATGCGCAAAGTTGTCGAGATGGCCCATGCGCGTGGCATCCAGGTGGCAATGGGATTCGAGTTCGGAGTGCATCCCCCGGAACTGGCTTCCATCGTGCCACATGATTCCCGTATCGCCGGTGCGTTGCTGCCAGATCCGACGCATCCCGCGAACATTGAAATACTCCAGTCTGAAATTGAGAATATACTTACGGCATACCCGGGGATTGACTGGATATGGCTCTGGGTACACGAACACTCTTTCTTGGTGCCCCCTGCTGAACTAAATGGCAGCTTTGGCGAGTTCTACAACCGAGAGAAAGGCAACTTCAGCAATGTAACCAACAGGCACGATCTGTTTACCGGGGTCTGGTCGCTGGCGCAGATACGGCAGGTTCACGAATACCTGGCGCGGCGTTCTCCGAAGACCAGGCTGGTGATAGGCGGCTTCGGCGGATTGCTTCCAGCGTTGCCGGGCCTGGATCGTACCCTGCCGACGAATATTGTTTTCAGTTGTCTCACGTATTCGCCAGTGCTTGCGGAGGTGGCAAAACATCGACCAGTTTGGGCAATCCCGTGGCTGGAATATGACGGCTCACTCTGGCATCTGCAGTTGCGCGCGGGATCGGTCAGCGATCAGGTGAAGACCGCGCATGCCGCAGGGTTATCCGGCGTAGTCGCCATCCACTGGCGCACCGAGGAGATCCGGCAGAACCTCGAAGCGTTTTCACTAACAGCCAGCGATCCCGCCCGCGCTCCTTCAGCGGAGGAGCTTTACCGCCGGCATTGTGCCGTGCGCTACGGCCCGGAGTCCGTTGCCGAACTCGCACCGCTGCTGTTGAGGTTCGAGAAAGAAAATCAGCTCGGCCTTCTCGATTCGCCCGAATTTTATCCATACACGCCGAACTGGTGGGGGCGCGTAGCTCCGGATCTGTCCGCAACACTGAGTGATGCCGTCACTCTGATCGACCGGATCAAGGCCCGGACCAAGTCGAAGCAGTACCTCGCCAATCTCGACTGGCTGGCCGACAATTTCCGCTTTACGCTCCTTTTGGACGAGGTTGGGCGCAAGCTCGAGCCGGCATATAAGCTGAAAGCGAGACATCTGCGGGGTGAAGTGACGGGCGATGAATTAAAAAAGCAGGCAGGGCTGGCTCGCCGTGAACTTGCGGCGGCGCCGGTCGAGGAGATGTTCCGCGCATTTGCCCGCCGGGTCCGTTCACGCGGCGAACTTGGCGAACTCAGCTCCCTGAACCAGAAGGTCTGGTTGCAGTATCTCGAACTTGCCGGATTCCTTAAGAGCATTGAAAAAGCGCAGTGAGGTGGCAATGGAACACCCTCTTGGAATTATTTTAAGAACGACTCGCCGCTGGTTCCCTCCGGCCTGCTAGGACCGGTAAAGATTATGTCAGAGGGGCAAACGGCAGCCGAAGCCGTTAAGTGATTATTTGTCTGAAGAAAGTGAGACCATGTTTCGCAAGCATTGCATAATGGTTGCTTCCAGTATTGTCGGGATATGCCTTACAGTGCCGGAGGCAGTAGCCGCCGGTGAATCTACGCTGGCCGGCAAATACAACGTTACATGGACATCGCCAAGCAAAGATTCATTTGGCTCCATGCCTATAGGCAACGGTGATATTGGAGCAAATGTTTGGGTTGAACCTAATGGCGATGTGTTGTTCTACGTCAGCAAGGTTGACGCCTATGACTCAGGACATTCGCTGAAGAAGCTTGGTCGGGTTCGATTGCGGTTTAACCCGGCGCTTTCGACCAATGATTTCAGGCAGGAGCTTCGCCTGAGTACCGGCGCCGTCAGCATCCATTCCGGCGATTTGAATGTGCAGGTCTGGATGGATGCAAACAACCCGGTCATTCGTGTTACCGGCGCGAGTAAAACCCCTGTGGATGCAGTGGTGAGTTTTGAGACGTTGCGCGACTGTTCGGAGCTGGACGACAAGTCTGACCGGCTGGCTTGGGGATACCGGAATACATCTTCCGCCTGGATGGATCACGTGCGTTCACAGAATACGCCGGAATTTGCCGCGAAGGTTGCTGATCCGATCATGAACCGCACGTCAGGCTGTTGCCTGAGCGGCTCCGGTTTTGTGCGTGATGGCAGGAGATCGTTGAAACTTACCGGTGCAAAAATCATTGGCCTGAAAGTGCATGTCTTGTCCAGCCAGACAGCAACTTTGCCGGAATGGTTTAAGGAGCTGGAAAAGCCCGTGGTTTCTGACTGGGATGCCCATGTGCAGTGGTGGAAGGCATTCTGGGATCGCAGCCACATAGTTGTTTCCAGCTGTGGAGAGGGGACAGTGAACCTTGATCAATGCCGGTTCACGCAGTTTGCACAGGGTTCGAAGGCTTATCAAGGTCACAGGGAGGTTCCTGCTGCTGAAAACGCGTTTCAGCTTTCACAGAAATATGCACTGGAGCGGTTTGCCGAGGCATGTGCCGGCCGGGGCGTCGTTCCCCAGCCCTTTAATGGTTCGATTTTCACGATGGACATGCCTGCCGGCGCCATGGGCTTCAACGCTCCAAAAGGCGGCCCCACTTCCGCCGACCACCGTGACTGGGATACTCTCTCGTTCATGTGGCAGAACACGAGGCATCCGTACTGGGCGATGGCGACGCGCGGCGATTACGATACGATGCTGCCGGGCATGAAATTTGTCCGTGACGGCATGGACGTATGCCGCGATCATTGCCGGAAGATTTTCGGACATGATGGGGCGTTCATCATGGAAGCGAGCTGGTGGCACAACGTCGGCGTGTTTAACTGGGACGGGATGCCTGGGCACCTGCGCTGCCATCAGCTTGCCACCATTGAACTGCCGGCCATCATGTGTGAATATTATGAACATACCGGTGACCGGAAGTTCCTTGATGAAATCCTCCTGCCTTGCGCGGATGAGTTCATAAAGTTCTACGAACTGCAGTTCCCGAAACGCAACACGCGCGGCAAAATGGTTATGGAACCTGCCGCCACAGTGGAAACCTATCAGCCCGTAACCAATCCCAATACGGAAATCACCGGCCTGCGTCATGTCCTGGCGAAACTGCTGGCGTTCGATATTGGCGCCGAACGCAAGGCGCATTGGACAAAGCTGCTGGCCGAACTGCCTGAAGTCCCGGTGCGCAGGATCAGGGGGATGGACCTGCTCGCCGTCGGCGAGAAATACGCGCCAGGCCGTGAGATCTGCGAAAGTCCCGAGATGTATTCCGTCTATCCATTCCGGCAGGCATGGCTTGGAAATGAAGCCATGCTTGCGATGGCCCGCCAGTCTTACCATGTTCGGACAATCAGTCTGGACGGCACGGATGACAAGCAGGCTGTGGAGACGGGCGGCTGGCAGGCGGCCCCGGTACAGGCGGCATATCTCGGGTTGTCCAGAGAGGCAGCGAGATTGACAAGCATCAATTTCAATGACCAGTTCATCCACTGGACCGACAACGTTGATCCGAATACGCCGTGGTCGAACCGGCCGCGCGCCCGCTTCCCGGCATTCTGGGAAACGAAGATGGATTACACGCCCGACAATGACCACGGCGCGAACTCGGCCAACGCGCTCCAGAGCATGCTGCTCCAGAGTGATGGAAAGAAGATCTATCTTCTGCCGGCATGGCCGGAGGATTGGGATGTATCGTTCAAGATGCATGCTGCGTTCAATACCACTGTGGAATGTGTTTACCGGGACGGCAGGGTACAGTCGCTTAAGGTGTCTCCGCGATCGCGGAAGGCGGACATAGTGGACATGTCCTCGCTGGACAATCGTATTCGGACGCTTGTAAGCGTTGCCTGTTCAGACAGGAATTACCTGTTCGGGCTGCCGCCGATGCTTGATGGCCTGCCAAAACCGGGGAAAACAACCGGTTCGTGGATCAAGAAATATGGCGAGAGTGTAACCAATGTGCGCGCAGCCCCATGGCCGGGCAGTGTTTTCCGTGACAACGTCCTGTATGTGCATAAGCTTGGCGGCGGCAAGATTGAACCGCCGCAGGTTCCCGCGACGCTGGTATCATCGAAGTATCTTACGGGCATGAACGAAACACCTGATACGATCCTCAAGCTGGAATATGACCGGTCCCTGGAACAGTTTGCGCTTGCCGCGCCGTCGCAAGGTTCTTTCACTGCCGGCAAAACGCTAAACAGCGGCGAGCTGGATATTGGACAGACGGTGACCTTTGAGAGGATTGAGTTGACCATCGAGAATCCCGGCCACAGGCGCGGCCAGGCGCATAACTTTACGCTGGACGTGAAGCAGGCCGATGGTTCCTGGAAAACCGTCTTTAAAGGCGCGGTCTTTGGCAGTGTCTTCAGTAAGCGGATTGATCCGGTAACGGCGCGGGAGTTGCGGCTGAAAATCGATGCTCCGGTGAAACAGTTTGATCTGTTCCCTGCGGGCCAATGAGTGTATATGGAGCTGATTTGTCACAGGTAGAGGTAATAAAGGAATGTCGAGGTAACTGATGAAGAAATGTCTAAGTGTGCTGTTGGCGTTGTGTTCCGTTGCGATGATTGCTGCTGCGAAAGATGACTTGGAAAAAGAGTTTCTCAATCCTCCGGATTCGGTGAAGCCGCATACGTGGTGGCACTGGATGGACGGCAATATCACCAAGGAAGGCATCACTGCCGACCTGGAGGCGATGAAGCGGGTAGGCATAAACGGCGCCCAGATTTTCAACGTTGGCCAGTCAATACCCGATGGTCCTGCGCCGTTTATGTCCCCCCAATGGATTGACCTGTTCAAGCACGCAGCCTCCGAGGCAAAGCGGCTGAACATGGAGCTGTGCTTCCATAACTGCGCAGGCTGGTCCTCCAGCGGTGGACCATGGGTCAAGCCTGAGCATGGCATGCAGACGGTAGTAACCAGCGAGGTGCAGGTAAAGGGGCCTGTTAAGTTTGACGCAGAACTGGCCAAACCCAGGACGAACAAGGGCTATTACCGTGATATTGCAGTGTTGGCATATCCGACTCCGGTCCAGACTACGGGTATCACTGACCTGAAACTCAAAATCCTCGACGGACACAGCAGGTATGGAGTCCAGCCTTCACAGCCCGAAGTTCCGGCCGAAGCATTGGTAAGTCGCGCAAAGATTGTTGACCTGACTTCACGCCTTGGGTCTGATGGAAGACTCGCCTGGGACGTTCCTGCTGGTGACTGGTCAATCCTGCGTGTTGGCCATACACCAACCGGGGCACAGAATGCTCCTTCGCCTGTGGCAGGGCGAGGCCTGGAAGTGGATAAGCTCAGCCGCGAGGCGTTCGACGCTTTCTGGGCAGGCGGAATAACACCGATCCTTAACAAGCTCGGTCCGCTGGCAGGCAAGACGCTCAACAATTGCCTGATCGACAGTTACGAGGTTGGGTGTAATAACTGGACGCCCAAATTCCGTGAAGAATTCATGAAGCGTTGCGGTTATGATCCCATCCTGTTCCTACCTGTACTAAACGGGCGTTATGTTGACGGAGGCGAGATCACCGAAAGATTCACGTGGGATTTTCGTCGCACAATCGGCGACCTGTTCTTCGAAAATTATTTCGGTTATTTCAGTCAACTGTGCCGCAAGAACGGCATGATGGCCTCCATCGAACCTTATGATGGTCCCTTCGAATGCCTTCAGGTCGGTGCCAAGGCAGACATACTTATGGGTGAATTCTGGGCGTCGAAAAATCCGAGCGAGTCGGGTTCAGTCAGGCTGGCAGCTTCAGTTGCGCATTCCCATGGTATTCGAATTGTGGGAGCTGAATCGTTTACAGCAACTCCCGATAAAGGCAAGTGGTTGAATCATCCCGGATCTCACAAGGCGCTTGGCGACGTGCAATGGAGTGCCGGTATCAACCGTTTTATCCTGCACTGTTATGCTCATCAGCCATGGATGGACAAGGTTCCCGGCATGACCATGGGCCAGTGGGGCACGCACTTCGGCCGTTTCAATACATGGTGGGAGCAGTCGCGTGGATGGTTTGCATACATTGCCCGTGGCCAGTCGCTTCTGCAGAAGGGTCAGCCCGTGGCCGATGTGCTTTTCTTCGGCGGCGAAGCCGCACCAAATGGCCATGTACACCGGCAGGATCTCAAGGCGAAGGGATACGATTATGATGCCGCAGGCACCGACCTGATGCCGGCCCTGAAAGTCAGCGACGGCCGCATTGTCACTCCGTGTGGCACAAGTTACAGCCTCCTGGTTCTTCCCGACACCGTCTGGATGACGCCGGGACTGGCGCGCATAGTGCGCGACCTGGTTAAGAAAGGCGCCACGGTTATGGGGCCAAAGCCCCAGAAATCACCGAGCCTCTCCGGATATCCAGCCTGCGACGCCGAGGTGCGCGCAATATCCGATGAGGTCTGGGGCAAGGGTGACGGAGAGAATGCATATGGCAAAGGACGGATGATTACAGGTGGAAATATCCTGGCCGCCCTTGACAAACTGGCATTGGCGCCTGATTGCGCGGTTGCTGACAGCCGTGAGGCGCCTTTGTTATTCATTCATCGCCGGATTGATTCCGCAGATGTCTATTTCGTTGCCAACAAGGAAGCAAAGCCGCGAATGGTTGTCTGCACATTCCGGGTTACCGGACGGCAGCCAGAGCTGTGGGATGCCGAGAAGGGAACGATTTCCGATGCGCCGATCTGGAGCTGCGAGAAAGGACTTACCAGCGTTAAACTTGATCTTGAACAGGCTGGTTCAATGTTTGTGGTCTTTCGTCGTTCCGTAAAGGCTACGGCTTCGGCAGTGCAGTCAATAACAGCGTCTACGCCGTCAGTGCAGGCTGTTCCCGGTGGCTTCAATCTCGTCTCTGCGCGTTACGGGACGGCACCTGAAGGCGCGGAATCCATTGATATCACCGACCGTGTGAAGCAGGCAGTTAAGGGTGGAAAAGTCCAGGTTGACAATGAACTTGCCGGCGCTGATCCTGCCGTTAATAAATTCAAAAAACTCTGGGTGGAGTACATCATCGATGGCGTGACAAGAAAACTGGTGATCGAAGAGAACAGCGAACTATGTCTACCGGAGACTTCGGCTGGCTGTATTTCACTCCTGCCTTCTCTAACGGTGACTCCTTCCGGCACAACACTGCGCGCCTCGGACAGCGGCGACTATGTTGTGAAATTCAGTGATGGTGGCGAAAAGAAGATCACTGTTACAGATCTGGCCAAACCGGCTACTGTTAACGGTCCTTGGGAGGTTTCTTTCCAGGCCGGGCGGGGCGCGCCGGCAAAGGCCAACTTTGAGAAGCTGATCTCATGGCCGGAGCATGCGGATACCGGAATCAAGTATTTCTCGGGCACCGCAACTTATCGTCAATCCCTGGAGATTCCAGATTCAATGCTTGGTAAGGGGCGGGAACTTTACCTTGATCTTGGGAATGTACAGGTGATTGCAGAAGTGAAGCTCAATGGCAAGAATTTGGGAATTTTGTGGAAGGTGCCATGCCGGGTGGATATCAGTTCAGCTGCCAGGGCCGGCAAAAATGAAGTGGAGATCGAAATCACCAACCTGTGGCCCAACCGCCTCATAGGCGATGAACAGCTGCCGGAGGATGTGGAGTGGGCAGGCATGCATCTCAAGTGCTGGCCCGAGTGGATGCTGAAGGGTGAGCCTCGGCCGACCAAAGATCGTGTAACCTTTACCACCTGGCATCACTGGCGGAAAGACTCGCCGCTGCAGCCTTCAGGGCTTCTTGGTCCGGTTATGCTGCGCCCGGTTGCCGTGGTGACTGTGGAGAAATTGGAATGAAGTACGATTTTGATTCTTTGCCCGTCCGCCGCGGAACTCAGAACATGAAATGGAACACGTATGCGGCAGACGTGCTGCCCATGTTTGTTGCCGACATGGACTTTGTTTCGCCAGCCCCGGTTGTTGAGGCTTTAAGGCGGCAGGTCGATTCCGGCATGTTCGGTTATCCGGATGGTTTGAGCGGATCGGAGACGGAATTGCCTGTGCTGCGGCGGGTGATTGTGGACAGGATGATGCAGAGGTACAACTGGAAGATCCGGCCGCAGGATGTGATTTTTGTTCCTGGTGTTGTCGTCGGATTCAATCTTGCCTGCCAGGCGGTAGGCAAGCCGGGCGATGCCATCCTGATCCAGCCGCCTGTCTATCCTCCGATTAACGGGGCTGGGGGTGTGACGCAGCGGAGCAGTATCGAAGCGGAGCTGGTACGGCAGGCTGACGGATCATACGGGATCGACTGGGACGCATTCAAGGCGGCTTGTGCCAGGCGCCCGGGCCTGTTCCTTCTATGCAATCCGCAGAATCCGACCGGGCGCGTTTTCCGCCCGGACGAGCTGGAAAAGATGGCCGAGATATGCCTGGCTCACGGCGCAGTGATATGTTCCGATGAGATTCACAGCGATCTTGTGTACGGCGGCAGCCGGCATGTGCCTGTGGCGTCACTGCATGCTGATATAGCTGCAAAGACTATTACGCTCATCGCGCCAAGCAAAACATTCAATTTGGCAGGGCTGCAATGTTCCGTCGCGATTATCCAGGATCCCGGGTTGCGCCGGCAATATCTTGAAGCCAGGAGAGGTGTTGTCGCCTGGGTCAACCTCATGGGACTTATAGCCGCCGAGGCAGCCTACATCCACGGGCAGGAGTGGCTTGATCAACTGCTTGTGTACCTTGAGGCGAACCGCAATTTTGCCTGTGATTATGTCAGGGAAGAAATGCCTTTGATACGGATGACAAAACCCGAGGGAACCTATCTGGGCTGGCTGGACTGCCGCGGCGCCGCAATAGAAGGCAACCCTTACAGGTTCTTTCTAAACAAGGCGCGCGTCGCCCTGGGGGATGGCAATGCTTTCGGCAGAGGCGGTGAAGGCTTTGTGCGGTTGAATTTCGGATGTCCACGATCAATGCTTGCAGAAGCGCTGGAACGAATGAGGACTGCGACGGTTGGATTGATCAAAAGAAACTAAGGTAGCAGCGAAGATTGGATCAACTGATGATAAGATCGATTGTTATTCTGCTGTTATATCTTCCGGCCTGGCTGGTCCAGGCGAAAGAAGACCTCTCTGAGAATCCTGTTGTGAGTGAGTACAGGTATTTGCAGAAAGAAATCCTGGCCAGCAGGGATTGGGGTTTAAAACGTTTGCGTCTTGAAACGTTGCGGCAGGAAGCTCTGATTCTTGAGTCAGACAAGACGCCTGTTGACATTGCCTGGCGCCGTACGCATGCGCTCCTGGCCGACCTGAAGCGAATGAAGAATGTGCCAGACCTGTCGGGCGAGACTTCAGAACTGGAAACCTTAAAGGCGGAAGTGGAAGCTGTTCGCAGGCAGAAAGACCTCTCCGAAAACGTGCCGTTGGAACTGTTCGGTAAAATCACGGCAATCAGGCGGAGGATTGCGTTCAAGAATCCGCTGCTTGATTTTAACAGCATCATTTTCCTGAAGCACAATAAGCAGGCTCGCGGCGAAAGGCATATGATAGATCAGTACCTGGGGTTCAATGCCGAGAAGAAAGGCGGCGTCTACATGCTTGAGAACGCCTTTTCCGGTAACCCGACGTTGAAGAGTCTCCTGGAGAAATCGCCTGTCGAGAACGGAAGGCTGAAGGGCCGGAGGTTGCAGGACAATGGGTCGTTCATCTCGCTCGACCTTGATTATGACGGCAAGACAATCCTATTTGGTTTTACCGAGGCCGAGGGCGGTATTCCAGTCAATCCGGACTACAGCACCCAGATGTATGGCGAAGATGAAATCCTGAAACGCATGCCTGGATACAGGAGTTACTACTTTTCCCCGGAAAGAACTTACCACATTTTCAAGGCGCGCGCAGACGGGTCCGGTCTTCTGCAGTTGACTGACGGCATGTGGAACGAATTTGATCCGGTCTTCCTCCCCAATGGCCGGATTGTGTTCATATCCGAGCGCGCGGGTGGCGCATGTCGCTGTGGCGCAAGGCCTCTGCCATCGGCAACGCTGTTCGCGATGATGCCTGACGGGAGTGACATCATACAGCTCAGCTGGCATGACACGAATGAATGGCATCCGAGCGTGGATAATAACGGCATGATAGTTTATACGAGGTGGGATTACGTGGACCGTGATTCCGACATTGCACATCACATATGGCATTGTTTCCCTGATGGCCGTGACCCGCGGTCCATGCATGGTAATTACCCGGATGTCCGCGAGATGCGCCCGTGGATGGAAATGTCCGCCAGGGCTGTTCCTGGCTCCGAGAAATACATTGCCGTAACGGCGAGGCATCACGGCCAGGCGTACGGTTCGCTGGTGATGATAGACTTGAAGGAGAAAGACAACCGCACCACCTCCCAGCTGAAGAGGATCACTCCTGAAACGCCGTTCGGTGAATCGGAATCCGTGCCGGGTATTGCCGACGAAGTCGGCGGTAAGCGGCGCACAAACAAACAGGTTCCTGCTGTACCATCGGAACGTTACGGAACGCCATGGCCGCTCAGCGAGGATTACTATCTTTGTGTCTACGATTCAGATTGTTCCAGGTACGGTATTTATCTCGCGGACAGTTTTGGTAACCGGGAACTGCTTTACCGCGACAGTGAAATCGCATGTCTCGATCCCATTCCTTTGAAGCCAAGGGTCCGGCCACCGGCGATTCCCTCAAAGACTCTTCAGGCCAGGGCCGACCGGACCGGGGATGGACAGGCGGCCCTTTCTGCCGGGAAGGTTGCGATCATGAACGTTTACGAGAGTGAACTGGCATGGCCGCGGGGAACAAAAATCAAAGAGTTGCGCGTGGTTAACATTTTTCCGAAGAATAATTCTATTCTTGATGATCCCCATATCGGGATGGCTGCCCAGTCGCTTTGCCGCGGTGTTATGGGAACGGTTCCTGTAGAAGATGACGGCAGTGTATACTTCGAGGTGCCGGCCGGTGCCGGAATATATTTCCAGGCGCTCGACGAGAATGGCTTGATGATCCAGAATATGAGATCGGATACATATGTCCATCCAGGCGAGACGCTGTCGTGCATAGGCTGTCACGAGGCCAAGCACAAAATCATGGACAGCAGGCAGGCCAAGACACCTGTTGCCCTGATGCGTAAGCCCTCAAAGCTAAAGCCCGAAGCAGAAGGTTCTTACCCGCTGACATTCCCGAGACTGGTTCAGCCGGTACTGAACAAGCATTGTGTCTCCTGTCACGACCGCAGTAAAAAGGCGCCGAGCCTGCACGGGGACGAGTTCGGCGCTAATGGCTGGTCCATGGCATTCATAACGCTCAGCAAGTACGCATGGGGCAGGAGCGGCGGCAATGGAGTGATTTCCAGGGAGGGGCAGTATTCAATACCCGGCAAGGATGGCGCGCGGGTTTCTAGGCTGTATAGTTTGCTTAAAAAAGGGCACGGGGATGTCAAATTGACGGCGGAGGAGATGAGGCGTATTACACTGTGGATAGACTGCAACAGCAACTTCTACGGGGCGTATCATGATGTGGAGAAGCAGGCCCGCGGAGAAGTTGTGAAGCCGAAGGAAGGTGTTCCTGACTGGACCGACTTCAAAGAGCTGGTCCAGTAGCGTTTCTTTTCCGAAGAAAAAAAGAGCCGAATACGGAAAGCGTAATCGCGCGAGGTAAAGAGAATGAAAAAGATGATGGCATTGGTAAACGGTCTTCTCGGCGCTGGTTTGATCGCCAGTACAGGTTTGGCCTCTGAGCGGGCTCCTGCTATTGACCGACATGCGCTGGTTACACGGCATAACATCAACTGGAATGAATTAGCGGGCCGCGTTCCTCTTGGGAACGGGGAGTTCTGTTTTGGGGCGGATGCTACCGGTTTGCAGACTTTCTCGGGCAACAGCATGTCGCACTGGGGCTGGCACAGCTTTCCACTGCCGGAAGGCATGACTCCTGAAATGGTTCCTGCAACCGGAACGATGATGAAAGGGCGGGTAAAAGGAGAAGATGAGATAGGAGTGCCGGGCCTTCTCCGACGGTGGATGTTCGATAATCCTCACATTATGAACCTCGGGCGCCTTCGGCTTATGCATTCAAACGGGCGAATTCTTGTGCCCGGTGAGATTTCAGGACTGGAAAGAACTCTTGATATATGGACCGGAGTTCAGGCTTCGAAATACAAGATTGACGGTAAGGATGTAAAGGTTGAGACGTGCGTGCATCCTGAACTTGACATGGTGGCGGTGCGGATTGAGTCGGCGCTGGTAAATGACGGAACGCTCGAGGTGGCACTGGATTTTGCGTATCCGGCACTCAAAAATGATGCGTGGGTTGGTGATTTTACCCGGAAAGATGGACACGTAACTGCAAGAGTTAAGAAGAGCGTAGGGCGTCTTGATTTAAAAAGGACTTTGGATGCCGTAGTGTATCACGTGAGTCTTGCCGCGTCGAAAGGCTGTGCGATAGGCGAGCCTTCAGGTGAGGGAACGGTGTACACGGTGTCGGCACGCGGGTCAGGTGTTCTGGAGTTAACATGCGCGTTTTCGGTAGAGCCTCTTTCGGCAAAACTTCCGTCGTTTGAGAAAACAAAGGAAGCCTGCGTCGCTCGCTGGGAGAAATTCTGGAACACCGGCGGGGCGATAGATTTGTCGGCAAGTAAAGATCCCCGCTGGAAAGAGCTTGAGCGGCGCATAGTGCTGTCGCAGTACAACATGGCGGCGCAGTCGGCCGGCGGCTGGCCATCTGCGGAGACAGGACTCCTCGGGCTGGATATGTGGCGCAGCCAGTTCCATATGGAGATGGTCTGGTGGCACATCGCGCATTACGCCTTGTGGGACAGGTGGGACATGGGGGACAAGGCGCTGGGCTGTTACAAGCGATTCACGCCCACGGCGCGCCAGCAGGCTGCGCAGCTTGGATACAAGGGATTGAAGTGGGGTAAGTCATGCGGCCCGGAAGGAAGGAGTGCACCCTGGGAAGGGAACCAGGTTCTGCTTTGGAAACAGCCGCACCCGATTTTCTTTGCGGAGCTGGAGTACCGGTTGAAGCCGACCCGCTCGACCCTGAAAAAGTGGGCCGATATCATCGAGGGCACGGCCGAGAACATGGCTGATTATCCGACAAAGGACGAGAAGACAGGAGTTTACTCACTCAATCCGGTTATGCCGCCAAGTGAGCAAGGGACTACCCGAGACACGGTTTTCGACCTTGCATACTGGCGCTGGGGACTAGATAAGGCGCAGGAATGGCGCGAGCGCATGGGTTTGAAGAGGGAACCGCGCTGGGACGAGGTGCGAAAGAATCTTGCACCACTGCCCGTGGTTGACGGGGTATTCGTCCACTCTGCCGAGTGGCATGATACTTACACGAAGCGGGCGTGGGAACATCCTGACCCCATAGGTGTCTTCGGGATGCTGCCGCCAATAGAAGGGGTGGATCGGGAGACTGCGCACCGTACATTGAAGAAAGTGTGGACAACCTGGAACTGGGACCGCACGTGGGGTTGGGATTTACCATGGATGGCCATGGCTGCGGCGAGGAACGGGGAACCGCTGATGGCAGTTGAAGCCCTGCTAAAGGACAGCGGGCGAAATCATTTCGACACGATAGGAGTTAATACAGGCGGACCGTGCCCGTACCTGCCCGGCAACGGTGGTCTGCTTTATGCGGTTGCAATGATGGCAGCCGGCTGGGATGGGTCACCGGCGAAGAATGCGCCGGGATTTCCTGATGACGGATCGTGGGTTGTGAAGTGGGAAGGGTTGAAAAAGGCGCCGTAGAAGAGATTGACGAATGCCGATTTCCGATTGCCGAATTGCGGAGATGAAATGAGAAAGTTCTTGTTGATTAGTTTTGTGGTCGCTGGCATCAGTACTGTTTATTCCCAGGTTAGTCCGAAAGATCCGATTCCAAAGAACCCGCTGTTTCCAGGATGGTATGCCGACCCTGAAGGGGGCGTATTTGAAAAGACTTACTGGATCTATCCGACATACTCCGCGCCATTCGGCAAGCAATTATTCTTTGATGCTTTCTCATCACCAGACCTGGCGACGTGGACAAAACACGAAAAAGTCCTCGATACTTCCACCGTAAGCTGGGCAAAGCAAGCCATGTGGGCTCCTTCGGTGGTCGAGAAAGATGGGAAGTATTATTTCTTTTTCAGTGCCAATAATATCCAGAACAATAATGAGGTTGGCGGAATAGGGGTTGCGGTGGCAGACAAGCCTGCTGGTCCTTTCAGGGATTTCCTGGGTAAACCGCTGATTGGCATGATTCATAACGGGGCACAGCCAATAGACCAGTTTGCGTTCAAAGATGCTGACGGCCAGTATTACCTGATTTACGGAGGGTGGGGACACTGCAATATCGGCAAGATGAAAAACGATTTCACAGGTTTTATCCCCTTCAAAGACGGTACTACTTTCAAGGAGGTCACACCGGAAGGATACGTTGAAGGTCCGTTCATGTTTATCAGAGGCGGTAAATACTATTTCATGTGGTCGGAGGGTAACTGGACCGGGCCTGATTACTGCGTGGCCTATGCCATGGCGGATTCTGTTTTGGGTCCTTTCAAGCGCATCGGGAAAGTTCTACAGCAGGATCCGAAGGTTGCAACCGGGGCCGGCCATCATTCCGTTATCCAGGTTCCAGGTAAAGACGAGTGGTATATTGTCTATCACCGCCGCCCGCTGGGTGAAAAGGACGGAAATTCAAGGGTAACGTGTATTGACAGGATGTATTTCGATGAAAAAGGACTGATCAAGCCGGTGGTGATGACGGGTGCCGTCCGCTCAACAGGAGGAGGAAATTGAATGATGATTAAGAGAATGTTGATTGCGGCTGTGATGGTCTTTCTGGTTGGCAGTGCGGGGATGGCCGCAAGTGATGATCTGGCGAAGAATTTCCTTACGCCGCAGGATTCGTCAAAGCCATGGTGTTACTGGTGGTGGTTAAACGGCGCGGCCAGTAAAGAAGGGATTACGCGCGATTTTGAGGAGATGAAAAAGCAGGGTATCAGCGGTGCTCTTTTGTTCGATGCAGGCGAAGCAGGGCCGGAAGCGCCGCGCGGTCCGAAATTCATGAGTGACGAGTGGCGCGAGCTTTACAGGCATGCCGTACGCGAGGCGGACCGGTGTGGAATCACCCTGGGTGTAAACCTCTGCAGTGGATGGAACGCCGGCGGGCCATGGGTCACACCGGAACATGCCGCGAAGAAGATAGTTTCTGCCCAAACCGTTGTTAAAGGACCGGGCCGCATAAGCGTTGTGCTTCCTAAACCACAGGCAGTGCGAGGATTCTACCGTGACATTGCGGTACTGGCGATGCCAATACCGGATAAAGGGATGGCCGGGTACAAGCTTGTCTCCAGTTCACAATACAAGGACTTTGGTCCGGCTCTTGCTGTAGACGGCAATGAAGAATCGCGCTGGGTTTCCAACGGCGATAAGCCGGGCATGGGTCCGGCACCGGGAAAGCCAGAGTTCCTACAGTTCGATTTTGCAGAGCCCAGGGCCGCAGCAGGAATTTACCTGAAACCGTATCCGGATTGCGGGCCGAAGGATGTTGAGGTACAGGCTTCAGATGATGGTCAAACATTCCGTCCGGTCCAGCGGCTTACTTTGAAACCGCGCGAGGAGCCCAGTATTGTTTTCGATGAGGTGCGTGCAAGTAATTACCGCGTCGTCTTTATGTCGGCGCATCCGTATAACGACGGCGCGAGTTGGAATGTGCAGGTGGCCGAGATTGCTTTGTTGTCAAAGGACCAGGTTGCAGGCAAAGAGAAGCCGGCACAGACGATATGGAAACGCAACAGCGTGGTCGATGTCACCAGGTTTATGGATGAGAAAGGACAGTTGAGTTGGAATGCTAGCGCAGGCAGCTGGAAAATCCTGCGTATCGGTTACACGCTCCATGGCAAGGAGATCAGCTGTGTCGGCAGCGGGCCGAGCGGACTGGAAATTGACACAATGGGCAGCGGGGCGATGGACGCTCACTTCGCTGAAACAGGTGCAAAGCTGATTGCGGATGCGGGCCCGCTGGCAGGAAAGTCCCTGCAGTATTTCCATATAGACAGCTGGGAGCTAGGCCAGCCGACCTGGACACCGGAGATGCGGCACGAATTTAAAGAAAGGCGCGGTTATGATCCGCTTTTGTGGTTGCCGGCAGTGCTGGGACAGACCGTGGACGATGCCGAGAGCACCCGCCGGTTCATGCATGACTACAGGCGTACAGTCGCCGACCTGGTTGCGGAAAATTATTACGGCCGGTTGCGCAAGCTGACATTGAAAGGAGGCTTGCGGGGAACACATCCTGAGTCAGGCGGGCCGTTCTTTGAGCATTGGATTGACGCGCTCCAGTGCGAAGGAGTCAACGATATCCCAATGGGTGAATTCTGGAGACGCAGCAGTGAACCGGATGGTCCCATCACGTGGGCTCACAATCCTACAGTGAAACAAGCTGCATGTGCCGCGCACATATACGGGAAACCGCTTTGCCAGGCTGAGGCATTCACGTCGATGCAGGCATGTGACTGGACTGCCAATCCATGGATATTCAAAGATATCGGCGACGAAGCATTCTGCGAGGGACTGACCCGTAATGTGCTTTGTTTCTGGGTACACCAGCCGCGGCTTGACGCCAAGCCGGGTTTCCAGTGGGCCCATGTGGGCACGCATTTCGACTGCAACCTGACCTGGTGGCCAATGAGCGGTGCGTGGCTCACTTATCTTGCCCGTTGCCAGTATATGCTGAGCCGTGGCCTGTTTGTTGCTGACTTTGCATATCTGCAGGATGGGGCGATACCTGGTTTCTTAGCCCCGCGTCCAAACCAGCAGCCGCAACGTCCGGCCGGTTTTGATTACGACGTGATCAACGAGGAAGTTCTGTTGAACCGTGCTTCTGCCAAGAAAGGTCAACTGGTGTTGCCCGACGGCATGAGTTACCGTTATCTCGTGCTTCCCCACAACAGCAATGCTGTTATTTCGCCGGCGGCGCTGAAGAAGATCAAGAAACTGGCTAAATCAGGGGTAACAGTCATCGGGCCAAAGACGCTTGCCCAGGAAGTTCCCAAGATGAGGGAAGGTTTGTTGGATGCCGTGGTTCGGGGGGATGGCCTCGCGCCTGATATCGAGTTTCGCGATACCAGTGCGGGCGCAAAGTTCGACTGGATTCATCGTCGCGATGGAGAAGCCAGCATTTATTTTGTAAGCAACCAGAGTACAAACACTTCGTCTGTTACGATTGCTTTTCGCGTCGCCGGGAAGATGCCTGAACTCTGGGATGCTGTTACCGGAGCCATAAGCGATCTGCCGGAGTACAGGGAGAAAGATGGCAGAACAGAAGTGCCAATGCGCTTTGAGCCAAGGCAGAGCTGGTTCATCGTCTTTCGACGACAGACGACAGACGACAGACCACAGACGACAGACTTGAAGAAGAATTTTCCTGAATTAAAGCTGGTTCAGGAAATTACAGGAGCGTGGGATGTAAATTTCGATCCCAAATGGGGCGGTCCAGAGAAAATAACCTTTGAAAAACTGTGTGATTGGACAACGCAGGCAGAGGAAGGAATCCGCTATTACTCCGGCACCGCCACCTACCGCAAGATCTTTGATCTTGCGGAAGAAGTCAGAATTCAGAAGTCAGAATTCAGTAAAATTAATTCATCCAATCTCTTCCTCGATCTTGGCGTGGTGAAGAACATTGCCAGGGTCAGGCTCAACGGCAAAGACCTTGGGATTGTCTGGACTGCGCCCTGGCGGGTGGACGTATCAGGTATTATAAAAGAGAAGGGCAACGAACTGGAGATAGAGGTAGCTAACCTGTGGCCCAATCGCCTTATCGGCGATGCGACACTGCCCAAGGAGAAACGTTTGACCGTTACTAATGTGAGGACCTATGACACCATGGCGAGCGGCACATACGGATGTGTGAAGTGTGAGGGGCGTAGAAGAACCGGCAAACCAGCCGAACTGTTGCCTTCAGGGCTTATTGGCCCGGTACGGTTAATTAAATCAGAATAAACATAAAAGAGAAAAAATGATGAATAAGAAATTAGTCATGTTGTGCGGAATAGTCACCGTGTTATGGATGCCTCTGTTACCTGTTGAGGCGGGGTGGGGAAAGGCTGAGATTGCAGCTGTGCAACTCCGGTGTGAGTACCTCGAGAATCCGCTGGGAATCGACAGCCGTGTTCCGCGGCTGTCGTGGAAGATTGAAGATAGAGGCCAGAAGCCAGATGGCAGAGGTCAGAAACAGAGTGCGTATCAGGTTCTGGTGGCGAGTTCGGAGGAGTTGCTCAAGAAGGACAAGGGCGATCTATGGGACAGCGGGAAGGTGGATTCAGACCAGAGCAGCCAGGTCGAGTATAAAGGGAAGCCGCTGGAGTCATTCGTTATTTGTCATTGGAAAGTGAAGGTATGGCTTAATGGTGGAAAAGCAGTGGAATGGAGCAAGCCGGCGGTCTGGACGATGGGACTGCTTAAGTCGGCAGACTGGCAGGCGAAATGGATTGGTTATGATGAGGCGTACCAGTCATCGCCCGAAGCGGCTGCTGACGATAAACTTTTCAATATCCATGGATTGAAATGGCTGAGGATTCCGGGAAACAAGGGCAAGGTCAGTGTAAATACCTGTTTCCGCCGGCGCGTGGATATTCCGGCAGATCGTAAGATCAAGCGCGCAGTTCTGGCCCTTTATGCTTACAATTATTGTGAGGCTGCCATAAATGGAACTGCCATTGGATATGGTGCCCATTGGGAGCGGACCGCGCGGCTGGATGCGACTAAGGCCCTGCGCCCTGGAGCGAACGTGGTGGCGCTGGTGGCAGGTCATACTGATCCGTACATGCCGGGAGTTACTGGCAGGCTGGTGATCCAGTTTGAGTCCGGCGAAGATATGGTGGTGCCGACGGATAACACCTGGAAAGCGTCGCAGGAACCGGCGGCGGGTTATGAGAAACCTGATTTTGATGACTCGGCATGGGCGACCCCGGACGCCGGTGGTTCGCCGGCTGCCGGAGGGCCGCCGGTTGCCGATCTGGCACGTGTACCGGCACCATACCTGCGTAAGGATTTTACTGTGGCCCGGAAAGTGAAGCGTGCAACAGTCTATGTCACAGCGTTGGGCACATACGAACTGCGTCTTAACGGCAAGCGCGTCAGCAAGGATGTTTTTGCTCCCGGCTGGACCGAGTTTCGCAAGCGCGTGCATTACCAGACATATGACGTGACGGAACAGGTTGAAAAGGGAAACAATACCATCGGCGCCATTCTTGGCGACGGCTGGTATGCCAGTGACCTGGCGCATCTTTGCCGCCGCAATGTTTATGGCGGACGCCCAAGATTTCTTGCCCAGCTGGCAATTGAGCTGGCTGATGGCACCACGCAGGTGGTGGCCACCGATGCGAGCTGGAAGGCATCATACGGCCCAATCAGGCATGCCGATCTTATCATGGGCTGTGAGTATGACGCGCGGCTGGAGATGCCGGGTTGGGACAAGGCTGGATTCAACGACAGCAGCTGGAAACAGGTACTGGCTGATACAGAACAGAAGAATATACGGGTCCAGGCTTCGGTCGCAGAGCCGTCAAGGGTGATGAACGAACTTCCAGCCATCAAGGTCACGGAGCCGCGGCCTGGCTGCTGGACTTTCGACTTGGGCCAGAACATGGTCGGCTGGGTGAGGCTTAAGGTAAATGGCGCGGCTGGTCAGAGAATCACGGTCCGCCATGGTGAAATGATCAATCCGGACGGTACAATCTATACAGCCGCGCTGCGCAGCTGTCCTGCAACTGACTTCTTCATACTGTCGGGGAAGGGCGAGGAAGTCCTCGAGCCGTACTTTACGTTCCACGGGTTCAGGTATGTGGAGGTCCGCGGACTAACGTCGAAGCCGGATATCAGTTCTGTTACAGGGATTGTGGTGCACACGGCAATGAAGCGCACTGGTAATTTCGAGTGTTCATATCCGCTGTTGAACAAACTTTACAGCAATATCATCTGGGGCCAGAAGGGGAATTACCTTGAGGTACCCACTGACTGTCCGCAGCGCGATGAGCGAATGGGCTGGACAGGCGACACGCAGTTCTTTGCCCCGACGGCGGCGTACAACTTTGATGTCGCAGCATTTTTCAGCCGCTGGCTGCAGACCTGCGAGGATAACCAGTCTGGAGACGGTTCATTCCCGCATGTGGTTCCGGATATCATGGGAGGCGGCGGCGCCACGGCCTGGGGTGATGCCGCGCTCTTGTGCACGTATAACATTTACAGGGCCTACGGCGATACGCGTATTGTGGCCGAACGCTTTGCCGCAATGGAGAAGTACATGAAGTGGCTGGACGGCAGGACGAAGGATGGCATTTCGAAGGTAGGCGGGTTCGGTGACTGGCTTAATGCCGGCGGCGGCGCCAACGCCGACACTGTTGATACAGCGTACCATGCGCACCTGGCCAGGATCATGTCGGAAATGGCAAAAGCCATTGGCCGTGATGATGACGCTGCTCGTTATGCCAAACTGCATGAGGATGTAAAGGCTGCCTTTGCGAGGGAATTCCTCCAGCCGGACGGCTCGCTCAAGGGATGCAGCCAGACCGGCTATGCACTGGCATTTACAATGAACCTGCTGCCTGCAGATATGCGCGAAAAGGCTGCTGCGAAATTCGTGGATGAAATAAAGAGGTTTGACTGGCACCTGGCGACAGGATTTATCGGTACACCGCGCCTGCTGCCGGCACTGAGTCTTGCTGGACGCGATGATGTGGCCTACAGGCTGTTGCTTACCGACACTTATCCCTCGTGGCTGTTTCCCGTGAAGAACGGTGCAACAACAATGTGGGAGCGCTGGAACGGCTGGACTCCTGACAAAGGGTTCGGCGACATTGGAATGAATTCCTTCAACCACTATGCTTTCGGAGCCGTAGGCGAATATCTTTATGGTGGTGTGGGAGGCATCAAGGCGGCGAGTCCAGGGTACAAGACCATCATCATCAAGCCGGCAGTTGGTGACGGGTTAACCTGGGCCAATACATCGTTTGATTCCATCCATGGTTTGATTGTCATTAACTGGAAGCGTGATGGGGCGACGTTGACGATGGAGGTTACGGTCCCGATCAACACCACGGCGACGGTGTATGTGCCTGTCGCTGGGAAGGATGCTGATACAGTAACTGAAAGCGGAAAACCAGCCTCCAAAGCCAAAGGAATAAAATTCCTGAGGATGGAGAACGGCGCGGCTGTGTATGAGGCTGGTTCAGGGATATACCGGTTCAGCAGCGGGAAATGAGATGCGGATGGATCTGGGACATGATGGGGATGTTTTATGAATATAAACAGTATGAAGCAATTAGTTGTCCTTGCTTTATTAACTTCGTTTCTCCCGGCCGGGCTGGCCGCGGAAGATGCAAACTGTGAGAGCCTGCGCCTGGCAGTCGAAGATCTCTCGCGCACGTTTCCTGCAAAATACACGCGGGGGCCTGAATTCCTGAAGCGGGTCGAAACCCTTCAGAAAGAATCCTCAGCGGGAGGTGACAAGGCAAAGCTGGCCGCGGAATTTGCAGTTCTGCAGAGGGAGGCGCTGCTGGCGAATCCATTGCTTGATTTTGACAGGATGCTGGTCATCCAGCGTAATCCCGCAAATATGGGATTGCCTCAAAACTGGGAGGGGAATTCGTCTCTTTCAAAGCGGGGTTATGGTAATTCCATCGCTGTTTTGTCATCCATTCATTCAAATGCGGAATTGAAGGTGCTGTTCAGTCCGCCGCATGATGAATTTGTAGGCGACATGGACCTGGATTTCGACGCAGCGCGGATTTTGTTCTCGATGCCCGGGTCCAACGGCTGCTGGCAGGTCTTTGAAATGAGCGCCGATGGAAGCAAGCTCCGTCAGCTGCCGCTTATTCCTGATAATGATGTGGACAACTACAGCGGCTGTTTTCTCCCGGATGGCAACCTGATCTTTTCGTCAAGCGCGACATTTACTGGTGTTCCGTGTGTTCGAGGCAGTGCGGATGTGGCCAACCTGTTCCGGTGGGAGCGAGACAAGGGTTCCATCCGCCGGTTGACATTTGAACAGGATCATAACTGGTGTCCGAACATCATGAGTGACGGACGTGTGCTTTACCTGCGATGGGAATATGCTGATATCCCGCACTATGTCTCGAGGATCCTTTTTACCATGAATCCTGATGGTACGGTTCAGCGCGAATTCTACGGAAGCAATTCGTACTGGCCCAACTCTGTTTTCTATGCGCGGCCTGCGCCGGGCAGTCCGACAAAGTTCTTTGGTGTTGTAAGCGGTCACCATGACACGAAGCGCATGGGTGAGCTGGTCCTGTTTGATACCGCGCTTGGCCGCCACGAGGCGGAGGGCGCGATCCAGAGGATCCCCGGCCGTGGTCGGAAAGTTGAGGCAGTTATCCGCGACCAGCTGGTTGCGGGTTCATGGCCGAAATTCCTGCATCCCTGGCCGCTGAGCGAGAAATATGTGATTGTCGTCGCACAGCCGGGACAGGGCCAGGAATGGGGCATCTATCTTGCAGATGTGTTCGACAACATGGTGCTGATCAAGAAGACGCCTGGCCTGGCATTGATAGAGCCGATTCCGCTGAAGGCGAGGGCACGGCCGCCGGTAATCCCGCCAAAGGTGAGACTGGATGCGACCGATGCGCTGGTGCACATTTCTGACATCTACACCGGGCCGGGTTTGAAGGGTATTCCGCGGGGCACGGTGAAGCAGCTGCGTTTATTCACGTATGGCTTCAGTTATCAAGGCATGGGTGGGCAGATTGACAGAATAGGATTGGATGGACCGTGGGATGTAAGGATCATCATGGGCACGGTGCCGGTGTTGCCGGATGGTTCGGCGAATTTCCGTGTGCCGGCAAACCTGCCGATTGCAATGCAGCCTCTTGATTCCAGCGGGCGTGCATTACAGCTTATGAGGAGTTGGATGACAGCCATGCCGGGAGAAATCGTTTCGTGTGCAGGCTGTCACGAGCGGCAGAATACGGCTTCGCCCCTGCGTCCTCCTCTTGCGCTGGTGAAACCTCCGGTGGAGATTACGCCGTGGCGCGGCGGCGCACGCGGATTCTCGTTTACAAACGAGGTTCAGCCCGTACTTGACCGTTACTGTATCGCGTGCCACGACGGCAGGACTGGCCGTCCTGACCTGCGCGGTGGGAGTTTTGCGAACGCCGGGGGAAGGGATCCGGGCTACGACAGGCCCAACCTGTTTTCAACATCATATCTTGCGCTCAAACGTTTTGTAAGGAATGCCACCATCGAGAGCGATATGCATCTGCTGATGCCCGGTGAGTTTCATGCCGATACGACTGCGCTGGTGCAGCTTCTTGAGGCCGGCCATCACGGTGTAAAGCTGAATTCGGAGGCCTGGGAGAGGTTAAATACATGGATTGACCTTAATGCGCCGGCGCGCGGTTCGTGGACTGAGATCTGTGGCAGTGCCAGGGTTGCCAAACAGTGTGAACGCCGCCGGGCAATGCTGCGAGCCTATGCCGGCCGCGATGAGGATTTTGAATCAGTTCCGCCTGCTGTTGCGTTCCAGGGGCTGGAAAAGGAACCCGCTCCCCGCGAGGCTGGAACAACCGCCTATGCACCGGCCTTTGCATCAACTGCAGCTGCGCCGGCTGTTGTCGAACCCGTGAAACTAAAGACACAATCGATTGACCTTGGTGACGGAGTTACCATGGAGCTCGTGCAGGTACCCGCAGGTGAATTCATAATGGGGGACGATAGCGGGGATGTGCCTGAGCGTCCTGCAGGGCGTGTAAAGATCGCCAAACCGTTCTGGATCGGACGAGTCGAGGTCAGTAATGAGCAATACAGGAAGTTTGATCCGGCTCATGACAGCCGCATAGAGAACGGCGATTTTCTCCAGTTCAGCGAGCAGGAACGCGGATATCCTGTCAACGGTGCGCGCCAGCCGGTTGTGCGTGTGTCCTGGAATGAGGCCCAGGCTTTCTGCCGCTGGCTCGGAAAGCGGACTGGCAGGAAAGTTGTGCTCCCTACGGAAGCTCAGTGGGAATGGGCATGCCGTGCAGGGACTGCCACGCCGATGAATTACGGTGCGTGCGCGGTTGACTTTGCGCCGTGCGCAAATCTTGCCGATGTCAGTTTCTGGCGGGTGGACACTTTCGGCTGGGGCCTGCCGAGCGGCGCAATTCCACCATGGCGGCCGGCCTATACGAATGTCAATGATGGCCATCGCGTCAGTGCACCCGTGGGTTCGTTCCGTCCCAATGCGTGGGGATTGTGCGACATGCACGGAAACGCAGCCGAGTGGACATTATCCATCTTCAGTCCATATCCATGGCGTGACAATGACGGCCGCAATAAGGAATCAGGGGATGAAAGACGTGTTGTGCGCGGCGGGGCATGGTCTGACAGGCCAGAGTATGCGAGATCATCGAGGCGGTTATCCTACCCGCCGTGGCGCGGCGTGTATAACGTCGGGTTTCGGGTGGTTTGTGAGGAGGATTAGCAGGAAAGGATCCTTCGGCAAGAACCTACGGTCTGGCGCTCACGTTAACCCGCAGAGCTTCATTTTTCCACTGGTACGACGATGCCCTGCATGATGACTTTCTGGCAGAGAACGAATGCTGCAAAAGTTGGTATGGCGGCTATAAGAAGCGCGGCAAAAGTCAGCCCCATGTGCCCTTCAATCTGCAGCTGGTAGAGGAACACCATCAGGGTCCACATCTTCTCGTCCGGGCACAGGATAAAGGCAAACATGAAGTTGCCGTAGGCCGCAGTGAAGGCGCCGAGTGTGAGAACTGCAAGGATTGGCTTGGAGAGAGACATTGTGATCTGCCAGAAGATGGTCCATTCACCCGCGCCGTCGATCTCCGCGGATTCATAAAGTTCACGCGGCAGTGAGTCGAAGAAACCCTTCAGCAGGAAGATGTTAAATCCATTTGCCACGCCGGGGAGAATAAGGGCGGCGAAGGTGTTCAGCAGGTCGAGGTGTTTAATCAGAAGGAAGTTTGGAATCATTGCCACGGCTGGCGGGAATGCCATCGTTGCCATGCAGAAGAGCAGTATCTTGTAAGTGCTGGGCAGTTTGTAACGGCTCAATGCGTAGGCGGCAATGGGATTGACAATCAGGGCGAAGAGAACTGCGAGCAGGCAGTAAATGACGGTGTTCCTGAGTGCGCGGCCGTGCAGGAGAATGTATCCCAGAACCTGTTTGTAATTGGCGGCGATGAACTCGGCGCGTATTTCCGTCCTATTGGCAAGGAAGTCAGCATAATCGAGCTCCCTTATCGGCATCGGTACGGCATCAAATGAGGGGTATGCCGTATTGTGGGCAAGATTCAGGGCTTCAAGCATGTTTCCGTATTTCTTTTTCAGGAAACCGCGGAATTCGATCTCCGGGCCGGTGATTGATATGCAGTCTGCAGGAACAGTTCTTATGAATTCTGACCAATCGACGAGCCTGTCGGAAGAATGAAGCATGTCGTCCGGGCAGGGGACGTCATCAAAAGAAGTGAAGGATGATTTGTAGTGGGTGTTGAGTTCGGCCAGGTTACCGGCGTAGCGGTTTGACAGGAATTGCGCGAAAAGCGGTTTTGCGTCGGGACTGATGATGATGAACTGGAGGTTCAATTCCTCCCTGACGAAGCGTTCCCAGTCCTTCCTTTCAAGGGTGTTGGTGGGAACTTTCCCAGCGAGTGTGATGCTGTTATAACTGGAGAAAGAAGTCCCATGCAGCTTGTTGTATTCGTTGATGTCCATTCCGTAGACCGGTTCAAGGAATGTCTGGACAAAGATGCCGTCGAGGCTTGAGTAGAAGCGGAACCAGGAGGGCTGTTCCTCTTTGAACCTGTAGAATTCTTCCTCGAGGGGTGAGCGGCTGAGCTTATAGCGCCGCTCGGTCAGGCGTTCGACAAGGCCGCCTATAGCGAGCCAGCTTTCAGTATGAGAGTCGAACATGGTATTGAACTGTTCCAGGCTGTTCCCGGAGAGTTTCATCAGCCGGTCGCGAAACTCCCTTTGCTTGCGCAGCAGCAGCCTGTCGCCGGTATGCAGCATGTAGCCGATGTTGTACCAGCCGGGCGGCATTTTGGATTCATCCTCGAACTCTTTCCAGTCAGCTATTTTCTGCAGTTCGATCTTTGAGGGAGGGTTGATGATGGCGAAGTCGTTGGTCTTAACCCGGTTGAGGGGGCAGTATTTTGTAAGCGAGTTGTTATACTTGCATTCGAGATGTTTGCGGTAGAGGACGGTATCGTCGTGGAAGAAGGCGGGAACAATGTCGAAGCTGGTCCGATCCACATTGGTTTTGAATGAACCTGATATCATCAAGAGGAATGGGTAGACCATTGTGATTGCCCCGGCTGCAAGGAAGATATAGATGCCGGCAAGCAGGAGCCTTACCGACGGCGCCTTTCTTCCGACATTTGAAATCAGGGGCATCTCTTTACGGCCCTCCCGCTGTTTTGAACTCGACACGTGACAGGCGTTTCATCTGGATAACGGTAAAACCAATGAGCATGGATCCCAGTATCCATGCCGTTGCTGTGGCGAAGCCGAACCGGAGGTGGATGAAGGCGTCATAGAAAATCTTCAGGGCCAGCACCTGTGTTTCACCGGCCGGGCCGCCGCCGGTCATTGCCAGGATATACTCGGCTACCCGGAAAGCGTTGATCACGGCGCCTATGAAATTCATAAAGATCAGTACACTGATGGCAGGCAGGGTTATGTGGCGGATCTTGCCGAAGAACCCTGCGCCGTCCAGCTCTGCCGCTTCGTACAGGTCTTCGGGTATGGTCTTGAGTGCGGCGAGATAGATCAGGCATCCGGGACCGAGTCCAGCCCAGACGGTTGGCAGTATGATGCATGGCATTACCAGGTGCGGATTCTCCAGCCAGCGCTGCGGTTTCAGGGGGAAATGTCCCCATGAGATAAGGGCAGCACTTCCGGCAAGGCAAAGCAATGTGAGTATTCCGAGCACACGGGCCGAGGTCTGATGTCCGTTGCGCGCGTTTATGAAAGACGAGATTGCGAAAGCGCCGGTGATGAGAAGGGCCACAGTGTACCAGCCCCAGGCGGGGACGGCTGTAATAAGCTGGTTGAGCAGTCCGCGTTCCGATGGTTCGAAGAAGTTTTTCCACATCAGCATCACGACAAGTCCGGAAATAACGGCCGGCAGGTAGTAGAGTGTGCGGAACAGCACTTTCCCTTTCGGTATTTCATGGAGGAGGAGTGCCAGGCCGATCGGGGCAAAGAAGCCCATTAGTATGGACAGGAAAGCGTACCAAAGGCTGGCCTTCAGTGATTGCCAGAATTCCGGATCCCAGAGCACGGCGGCGAAGTTGTCTATTCCGGCCCATGTGCTTGGAAGCAGCAGGTGGTAATCCTGAAGTGCCATTGTTGCACCCCAGAACATCGGCACGTAGCGCCAGAGGGCGATCAGCAGGACCGCCGGCAGGAGCAGGGCATAGGCGAACTTGAATCGTTTAAACTGCCAGCTTCCTTTCTTGTCGTCGGGCGTGAATATCCGGATCACATACCTGAAGAGCCAGATGAATCCTGCAAATATCACGAGTGCGGTGGCAGTGGCGACGATACGCCTGATCCTCTGCTTGTCAGGCGGAATGTGGCCGATCATTTTCTCGTTTGCCCGCTGGACATAATCATCAAGTATCTTTCCGATTCGTTCGCTGTTTTCGGGAGATGAGGTTCGGCCGAGTCCCTCGATGATAATCGTGTCTGCCGGTGCGGCCATGTAGTTGTAGATCATCTGGCAGTTCCGGCCGTAGGGTTCAGGCTCTCCGTTGGCGATGGCTTCCGTGAAGGCATCGCGCCAGCTTTTCGGGATGCGGCGGAGATAATCGGTGTAACCGAGCCTTTCCAGGTTGGCCGGGTTGGCGAAGAGGCCGTAGCCGTTTTCGACGAGAACCCTGGTTCGTATGTCCTTTGCTTCGCGGGAACCCATGAAGTGTATGAAGTTCCACGCCGCCTCCAGGGTTTCCTCGCCCTTGGCGGCCGTTCCGGCGAATATGCCGCACATGGGGCAGTTAAGTTCGGAGGCTCTCTTTCCGCCGGGGCCTGCCGGAACAGGGGCGATTCCTACAAGGTCCGGGTTGATATCCGCCAGGAGGTCATCGGTGAAGTACCGTTCGATCATGGCAATGCGGCCCTGAGCCCAGAGCATGCCCGAGGCATCATCGCGGCAGACCACGCCTTCAACCGTTCTGCCCGACGGATGTTCCCACTGGCCCTGGAGAAGTTTTCCTATGAATTCATACGCGCTGATGGCCTGGGGTGAGTTGAAAGTGGCATACCAGTTGTTGTCGGTTTTCTCCTGCATTGCCCTTGCGCCTGCAGAACATAGGATTGAATAGAAATAGGCGGACCAGTGCGGGCTCCTTGTCCAGGCAAGGCCGTATGTTCCTTTTGACGGGTCGGTACAGGCCCTGGAGAATTCAAGAAGTTCATCCCAGTTCTGCGGTGGCCGTTCAGGGTCAAGGCCGGATGACTGGAAGAGGTCTTTGCGCCAGCAGAGGCCCTTGACGTAAGTGCCGTAGGGAAGTGCCCAGTAATGTTTTCCTGTATCCGGTCCCGGGCCGTACCGGAATATTACTTTCCTGATCTGGGGCAGCACTCGCTCGGCCAGTTCTTCCTTCGGAAGTCTTCTGATCCACTTGTCGAGAGGATAGAGGAATCCCTCCTGTATGTAGGTGTCAGACTGGCGGAAATTGACATAGATTACATCCGGACTGACTCCGCCGGCAATGGCCATGAGCGGCTTGGTATCCATTGCGCTCATTTCAGGAATTTCTATTCCGGTCGGTGCGGACAACTTGATGTTTGGAAACTTCTTCTGAAAAGCGGTGATGACTTCCCGTGAACATCGGGCATCGATGCCTGTGTCCTCCGGGCGGGGCAGTTCCCAGACGGTGAGATTGATGATTTTCGCCTGGTGCTGGGGTTCTGTGGCGGAGGAATGCGAAAGCGCTGAAATGCCGCAAAACAGAATGGCTGATATAAATCTCATCATCGGAATTTAACAATGCCATTAATCAGGGGGGCTTGTAAATCCTGCAATGAAGTGATATTTTGTCTCCGGGCTGGATTCCGGCCCGGGTGATTGCGTGTGGAAAACGAAGGAAAGAGGGAAAGATGATCAGGGCAAGCGATTTTGGCAGGGGCGATGTTGTCATGATTGGCGATGAGCCTCATGTGATAGAAAATATAGTTGTCCAGAAGCCGGCGGCGCGCGGAACAAGCACGTTCTATAAAGTGCGGTTCCGCAATGTCCAGACGAAGAAGAAGGTTGACCAGGCTTTCAGGGGTGACGATGTCCTCAAGGAGGCGGATTTTGAGAAGCGGGAAATCCAGTACCTTTACAGCGATGCGGCCGGATATACTTTCATGGATCTCACCGATTACACCCAGTTTACCCTTCCGGCTGAGGACCTGGAGAATGAGCGGCCGTATCTTACGGACGGGATGGAGGGACTTTTTTCACTGGTGTCAGGAGATAAGATCCTGGGGATCGAGCTGCCGCCTGTGGTTGAGATGAAGATTGCGGAAACTGACCCGTCCTTGAAAGGTGCTTCTGCCACGTCGCGGAGTAAGCCTGCCAAGACATCATCTGGCCTTGTCGTACTGGTTCCTGAATATCTTTCGCCCGGTGAGAAGATCAGGGTTGATACCCGTACGGGTCTTTTCGTGTCGAGGGCATAGAGGTCAGTCAGCTGCAGATCTCAAGGTGATTTCTTTATAACAAAAAAAGCCCGTTGGCCAGAAAGGTTTCAAAGGACTCTGCTTAGATTTTTATCTACCGCTACCGCTGTGGGTGGGGGTCCTCTATTTCCAATCCAGCCAAGGGCTACCTTCATAAAAGCATCTGGCATGCCAAGTTCCTGATGGGTATGACTGGTCTTTGTATTTCCACTGGTTTTCAATGTATTTACAACCAGTTGGTATTGTATCGGAGGAATTTCCTGTTGTTGTGCTGTTTTTGATGGTTGTTATTGAACACATTTCTGGCTGCAGGCGGCCAATGAGACTGTTGCGGAATTGTATTGAAGCTGGTTAGACCTCACCTTGGGGATTCAGCCTTTGGTTGATGTGCACCTTTCGCAACAGCTTCTTGATATATTGAAGCGAGTATGTAGTATGAGAGATTATGGATGGATTCAACATGGATAAGGATATACCTAAAATAGACCTGATGTCGAAAAGCGGACTTCCAAAGACGCCTTTTCAGTTTGGGGCTGTTCCTCCTGTGCCGGCGCCCTATACGCTTCCTGCAGGCAGCATTACAATGGAGAACCTGAAGAATAATTATGAGGCTATTCTAAATGCGCGGGCCATTTTTTATCCTGTAGCGTATCAGTTCCTGAAGGAGCTCGGGCGCGGCAGGCAGGGCAGGGTCTTCCTGGGCCTTCGGCAGGGGGCACGGGGTTGTATAACGGAACATGCAATCAAGGTGTTTGATCCAGGTATATACAGGAACCCCGAGGAATACTGGACAGACATGGGGCGCATAGCTTTTCAGATATCAAGGCTCCAGCGTGTGCAGAGCCCCAACCTTGTGGCGATGTCATCGTATGAGGAAAACACCGGGATAGGTTATGCCCAGCTTGAGGCAATTGACGGGATGGACCTCGGATGTCTGCTTCGCAGGGAGCACCTTGAGTTTACGAAAAAGAAATGTTCGCCCAAGGAATGGACTAAGATGACGAAAACGATCTTCAGGATAAAGGGCGACAAGGTGTGCCTGCAGCCGGGTGTGGCGATATACATTCTGCGCAGTGTCCTGCGCGGCCTTGAGCGGCTTCATGCCATCAATTTTCTTCATTCCGACATCAAGCCGGAAAACATAATGATAGACCGTCTTGGAAATGTGAAGGTGGTTGATTTCGGCCGTGCGGTCATGGCAGGGGAAAAAGTATCGTTCCTCATGGGGTCACCACTTTACATGGCTCCGGAAATTCACCGGCGCCAGCCCGGGGGTATACAGTCTGATTTCTACAGCGTGGGTCTTGTCGCCCTCGAGATGCTGCGCGGAGAGAAGCTCGCCCATAACAATGCAATGGAAGAGCCCGACCTTCTGCACTTGAAAATGAAGCTTCCGGATCTTCTTGAGAGTATCCTGCCCCGGCATGTACTTGCCAACAAGGACCTGGTGGCGATACTTCGCAGGTTTATTGTGCCTGATCCCGTTGCGAGGTATTCGAGTGCGCAGGAAGCCGAGGTTGGCGAAGGCGGCTTGAGGGTCATTGACCAGCAGCTTGTCCAAGCCGGTCTTGCCAGCGAGTACGGACGGGACTTGTCTGAATACATTTCAAAGCTTGTGGACGACAAGACGCAACGCATAGAGCTGAATTCTGTCAGGGTTTGACCTTGTTGTGAGCGCCGGCTTCCAGGAGGGCTTGGTATTCTTTACTATGCGGGCTGATCGAGTATGTCCCGTATTGCGCGGGCAACGGGGCCTTCGCAGAAAGGCTTGCTGATCAGGACGTCTTTTTCCTTCAGGACTCCATATTCCTTGAGATGGGTCTGCGGATAACCTGAAGCAAAAAGGATTTTTGTTTCAGGCCGTATGGTCCTGAATTTCTGGGACAGTGTTTTTCCGTCCATTTCCGGCATTATTATATCAGTCATGAGCATGTGGATTGGCTTCTGGTAAGTCTCGGCGAACCGGAGGGCCTGTTTACCGTTCTCCGCCTCAAGAACATTATAGCCCAGTTTCTTGATTAAACTCACAAGGACTCTTCGGACGGAGCCTTCATTCTCTACGGCGAGAATTGTTTCCGTGCCGACAGGAATGGCATTTGAATCTACGCCTTTATTCTCTTCCCTGAAAGGCGCCTCGACCCTCGGGAGGTATATCGTAAAGGTGGTGCCGCGGTTTACATTGCTGTAGACGGTAATGTGTCCGCCGTGCTTCCTGACGATTCCGTATACTGTTGAAAGGCCGAGACCGGTACTGCTTTCCCTGCTTTTTGTCGTGAAGAACGGTTCGAATATCCGCGACTTTGTTTCTTCGTTCATTCCGCAGCCGGAATCGCTTACGCTGATAAGGGCAAAATCTCCGGCGAGGAGATTGTGGTCGTTGTTTCCATCATGAAGTTGAACCGCTTCGGCCTCGGTGAGGTGTGCGTGTGATGTCTCGATGGTCAGCTGTCCTCCATTCGGCATCGCATCTTTGGAGTTGACGGCCATGTGGATTATTATCTGCTCTATCTGCGTGGCATCGACCTTTGCGTAGACCGGCTCTTTTTCTGTGCGCAGAGTCAGATGTATGTCCTTATCGACCGTTCTTTTTAGCATTTCTTCCACGCCGAGAACTGCCTTGTTGATATCCATGACCCGCAGTGAAACCGTGCTCTTGCTTGCAAAGGCCAGCAGCTGGCTTGTCAGTGAGGCAACCCGGTTCCCGGCCTCTATTATCTCGTCGAGATGGATCTTGATGTCGGAATCAGGCGTAATTTTCTTAATTGCCATCCGGGCGTGCTGGGTAATGACAGTCAGCATGTTCGTAAAATCGTGTGCAACTCCGCCGGCAAGCCTGCCTATAGCTTCCATTTTCTGGGACTGGAGAAGCTGCTTTTCGAGCAGGTATTCCTGGGTAACGTCACGTTCGGCCGCAACAAAGTGAATTATCTCTCCCTGTTCGTTGAGAACCGGGGAAATCACAACATTCTCTTCTACGAGTGTGCCGTCTTTTTTCCTGTTCGTGAGATGTCCCCGCCATGCTTTCCCAGCGCGGATTGTTTCCCATAGCTCGGCATAGTATTGAGAGCTGTGTTTGCCGCTCTTCATGATCCTGGTATTTTTGCCGAGGATCTCGTCCATGGTATAACCGGTCGTTCTCTCGAAACACGGATTGACATACTGAATGTTTCCGGAAGTGTCGGTGATGAGGATGGATTCGTCGGCTGCATTGACAGCGGCGAACAGGCGGGACATTGCTTCCATCGACTTCTTGTGGTCGGTGATATCTTCAACTATTGCGTCCACTACTTCTTCGCCGGTTTCCTCGTCCTTGCCCTTGAATGAGTCGTGTGTTACCCATTTCTCCTCGCCTTTCAGGGTTTTAAAGTGGTATTCGAACCCGTGAAGCTCTCCTTTTGTTTCGAGCATCCGCCTGATGGTGCCCTGTTCCTGGGTGTAAATCATCAGGTCTTTGAGGCACTTACCGAAGATATCTTCAGGTTGACAGTCAAGGTCGAGAATGTTTACCAGGCCCTGGTTTGCCCATATAATCTTTCCAGTCTGGAAGGTATAACGGTAAACACCGTTATGAGTAAACTTGACGAGTCTTTCACAGATATCTTTCATTTAATCCAAGGGCGGTAGAAGTAATAGCCTTAAAAAGAGATAAAACACACAACAATCAAATGCTAATACACTTTGAGGATGTTTTGCAATACTTTGCATAGATATATTCGTACTTTTTTCTGTTTTGTTCCTTTGGCCTGAAGATTGCCGCAGTCCGGGACATCTTTCCTGCGGCTTCTTCCGCTGATGTGAACTTTCCTGTGGCGGTGGCTGCCAGGATTCCAGCCCCTACAAGTGATGACTGGAGCTGATTCATGACGGAAACAGGTTGCCCGAGAATATCGGCATAGATCTGGTCCCAAATATTTATCTTTGTATAACCGCCTGTCAGGCGAATATCCTTCACCGGAAGTCCGAGCGACTTGAAAACATCAATGATCTGCCTTGTTTCCATGGCAATACCTTCCATCACCGCCCTGACCAGGTGATGCCTTCCGTGCCTGTGGGTGAGTCCTGAGAACATGCCTTTTGCCTGTGGATTCCAGTTTGGTGCCGAAGCGCCGTCAAGGTAGGGCATGAAAAGGACGCCTCCGGCGCCTGGCTCAATGTCAGCGACGGGGTCGAGGGATCTCATCGGGAACCATTTGTCTCCAAGTAGAATTTTCTGGATCCATTTGATTCCGGCGCCGGCGCAATTCTGCAGTCCCTCGAGTTCCCACTTGCCTGGAACCGCGTGGGCACAACATGTTACACGCATCAAAGGATCTAGCAATACCTTTGCAGAAAAACATACAGGCACGGCTGCAGTGCCAAGGTTGATTTCGAGAATTCCAGGTTTTACGACTCCAGCGCCGAGCCCGGCACATTGATGGTCTCCGCCTCCTGAAACAAGAATTGTTCCTTCGTGTAAACCTGTTTTTGAGGCCGCGCGACTTGAGAGCCTGCCCACAACCCTGCCAGGGGCGACAAGTTCCGGCAGCTGTTCCTCATTTATGCCCGTGAGATCCAGGATTTCTTTACTCCACTTGAGTTTAGAAACATCGAGCATTCCGGTAAGCGAAGCATTTGCCCAATCGCAGAAAAAGTCATCGCAGCCCAGTTGTCTCAGAACGTAATCATGGACCAGGGCGAAGCGCCTGATTTTCCTGAAGAGGGAGGGTGAATTTCTCTTAAGGCAGAGGATTTTCCCGAGCGTGAAGACAGGATTGTTCGGAAGGCCAGTAATAGAGTAATAACGTTTGTCGCGGATCTTGCTTCTCAGCGCGGTAATCTGGTCGGAACCGCCCATGTCCTGCCATGAGATGGCGTTTGTAACGGCGTTTCCCCTGCTGTCAGTGCCTATGACAGTTGCGCGCTGGTTGGTGACGGAGATTGATTCTATGTTTACCGGGTTTATCCTTGAGTTCCTGACAGCTTTTTTCAGGCACGAGAAAGCAGTGCCTGTCAGAAGGGCGGGATCGCTTTCCAGGCGGCCGCTGTTTGAGATGCGGCAGGGAAAGAAGGAGGATCCAATCCCCCTGATGTTTCCATTAAGATCCAGTATGGCGGCTTTGATGGCTGTCGTTCCGCAGTCAACAGCAGCGACAAAAGTTTTCATCAGGGCAAATCCTGCTTATTCGCAGGCAAACAGTCAAGTCTTACGCTCACAATCCGTTTGATGCTTCCGTGAAAAGGGTGTATATATGATGGAATTAATCCATGAATAAATACAACCTTATCAGTTTCGCCGGGATTTTTGTGCTGATGTTTATTGCATGGCTGATGTCCCCGAGGAAACGGATGGTTAACTGGCGTGTGATATTCTGGGGAATATTGATACAGCTGCTTTTTGCCGCTTTCTTCTTCATGGTGCCGGCCGGAATGAAATTATTCCTCTTCATTAACGACATCGTCGTAAAGGTGCTTGATTCGGCAGCGGCCGGAACCCAGTTTGTATTCGGGAGGCTGGCGATCTCGCCCGGAATGAAGAACGCGGATGGCGAGACTTCCCTGGGGTTCATCCTAGCCTTCCAGGCGCTTCCATCCATAGTATTCTTTTCCGCCCTGATGTCGGTCCTGTATTACTGCCGCGTGATGCCCATGTTGATACGCGGATTTGCATGGATGTTTACCCGATTGATGCGGGTTTCGGGCGCGGAATCTTTATGTGCCGCAAGCAACATATTTGTGGGCGTCGAGTCAGCGCTTGTTATCCGTCCTCACCTGAAAGGAATGACGAAGTCAGAGCTGTGCACGGTTCTGACGGCGGGCATGGCGACAATTGCTTCCAGCGTGCTGGGCTTCTACGTCCTGTGCCTGAAAGATGTCTTTCCTAACATTGCTGGGCATCTTGTTTCCGCGTCCATACTGTCAGCGCCTGCCGCGATAATCATGTCAAAGATCATGCTTCCAGAGATCGGCCAGCCGGAAACGCTGGGAGAGACCGTTACGATTTCGTATGAAAGGGAAAAAAGCCTCTTCGAGGCCATAATCAACGGGGCAAATGCCGGCTTGAAGCTGGTTGCCGGAATTGTCGCGCTTCTGCTTGCAGTGCTGGGGCTGGTCGCCGTTGTTAATCTTACTTTCTGCTGGCTGGGCGGAAAGGTCAACTTGTTTGCCGGATGGGGGATAGACTGGTCAATCAAGGGTTTGCTTGGTTACTTGTCCTATCCGTTCACGCTGATCATTGGAGTTCCGCCGTCAGACGCCGGTGTTGTGTCGAGGATAATAGGCGAGCGCACAGTTTTAACAGAGGTTGCGAGTTACAAGGACTTGGCCGCGGCGCTATCGGGCGGGCTCCTGCACGATCCACGGTCAGCCCTGCTGGCAACATATGCGCTATGCGGATTTGCACACGTAGCGTCGCTTGCAATTTTCGTCGGCGGAACCGCGGCGCTGGCCCCGGAAAGGTCAAATGACCTTGCGAGTGTGGGCGTGAGGGCCCTGGTTGCCGCCACGCTGGCATGCCTGATGACGGCCTGTATCGCGGGCGTCTTTCCGATGACGGAGACCATACTTCTTGGAACGGTGAGGTGACCGATTCATCGGGCAACATGCCTTACGGCGTTAACTTCACGCAAAGACATTTGTTGAATCTGTAGTCATGCCAGTGGTGGCGGCCATGTGAAGAAATTATGAAGTTCATGGTTGATCACATGCTTGTAAAGCTTGGCAAGTATCTCCGGATACTGGGGCATGATGCGGTATGGAATAAGGATTTGAGAACCCATGAGCTTATCGTGCTGGCAAACATCGAGGACCGCGTTTTTCTCACTCGTAACACCAGGCTGACTCATCAGTATCCTCCGGTAAAGAAACTTATTGTCGTTGATTCAGCCGATCCTGTTGAGCAGCTTTACGAGGTTTTGGGTCAGACCGGACTGGATGCGAAATCATTCCTGTTTTCCAGATGTATCAAGTGCAATGTTGTCCTTGATACGGTGACGGCCAAAGCGACGATACGGGAGAAGGTCCATCCCAACGTTTATTCCAGTTTTGATAAATTCTTCAAGTGTCCCGAATGCGGAACGGTATTCTGGCGCGGCAGCCATGTGCGAAACACCTGTGCCAAGCTGAAGTTAGATGGCTGTGCCTGAAACACTGAATCGGTCTTGGAGGAGAAGGTTATTCGTCCCGATGGACTGTTTCCCTTGAAAATGCCGGCAGGCAGACTGCGATATACTCAGCGCCCTCGGACGAAGGCGTGCTGTACTGGACCCATTCTCCACTGTTCACAAGCACTGCCTGTCCGGCCTGGACATCGAAATTCCTGTCGTGAAGGCGCACGTGCAGTGATCCTTTCAGCACGATGCTGTATTCATCGAACGCAGGTTTCTGCCCTGGCTCAGACCATCCGCCAGGACTTTTCATCCTGGCGATACTGATGATGTCCGTCCTGCTGTTTACGCGGCCGAAGAATTCTTCAATTCGCTTTGGCGGAATGCCCGCGGCGTCAATGACAGTGGGTGATTTGATCAATGTTGCCATAGAATCAGAATTCTTTCCGGCCAAAGCGTTTTTGCTCTGGCAATAAACAGCAATGGCCGTCATTCTCCGGCTAATTGGCTGTGGCGGCGTTATATGCTACCGGGTCGAGACATGAACCCGCTGGCCATGCCCTTGCGGCCAGTTCGCGGTCGAGCAGGATGAGCCCGTCTTTTGAGTTTCCGATCATTTCGAGCTGCTGCTTGATACGCAGGGTGTTTGACTCTTCCTCGATCTGTTCCTTTACGAACCAGGACAGCATCGGCTCGGCGGCGAACTCGCCTTCCTTTCGCGCGATTGCCATCAGGCCGTGGATTTTTGAAGTGATGAACAGCTCGTGATCGTATGCGTCGGAAAAGCATTCGAGGGGGGACTTAAATTTGGTTTTTTGCTGTTTCAGGTCGAGAAGTTCGACGTTGCTTCCACATCCTATGATGTGATCGAAGAACTTCATAGCGTGCATCTGTTCTTCATGGCACTGCACGCGCATCCAGTGGGCCATGCCATCAAGGTTCTCCGAGTGAAAGTAGGCAACCATCGAGAGGTAGATATAGTAGGATTCGAGTTCGTGCTTGATCTGTTCATTCATTGCATCGCGCAGTTTTTTCCCGATCATGGTATAGTCTCCTTTTTACGGATTAATTTAATCTATAATATACTGATAAGACCGGGAGAACAATCAAATTAATGGCATGAAGCGGGCCTGTAACAGGTTGGCTGGTTGTGTCGTTTGGCGTTGACAGCGGTCACGCCGGAGTGCAAAAGTGCCAGTTAAATTCTTCTCCCTGCATGGGTTCGGAAAGAGAAAAGCACGATGACAGACGAGAAAAGGAAGGCAGACAGCGGTAAAAGCAGTGTCCCGCGGCATGTTGCCATAATCATGGATGGTAACGGCCGGTGGGCCAGGAAAAGGGGACTGCCGAGGATAAAGGGCCATGAGCAGGGCGGAGAGTCGGTCAGGGCTGTTCTCCGGGCATGCCGCAAGACAGGTGTAAAATATCTGACCCTGTATGCTTTCAGCGTGGAAAACTGGATAAGGCCGAAATCGGAAATCAGCGGGCTGATGTCGCTCCTGGTAAGGTTTCTTAAACAGGATGAACATGAACTTCACGAGAACAAGGTGCGTCTGCATGTGATAGGGAAGATGGAGGACCTTCCGAAGGCCGTTCAGAAGGAAGCCATGCGTGTAATCAAGGCCACCGAAGGATATGACGGCGGTCACCTTGTACTGGCGTTGAGTTACGGCGGGCGTGCGGAGATTGCCGGTGCTGTGCGCCAGATTGCGCGCAAGGTTAAGTCGGGCGAAATAAATCCAGATGATGTGGACGAAAAGACAGTGTCGCAGCATCTCTATGCCCCGGAGATACCCGATCCAGACCTCCTTATCAGGACAAGCGGCGAGATGCGGGTCAGCAATTTCCTCCTGTGGCAGATTTCCTATTCCGAGTTCTATTTCACTGACGTGCTCTGGCCGGATTTCAGGGAGAAAGAATTTACAGATGCGATTGAGGAATACGGCAGGCGTCACAGGAGGTTCGGGGATGTGGAATAAAGAAAGTTGTGAGCGATGGCCGGTGAGCGCTGAATCCGGATTACCGGGGAAGAGGGACAGATGCTGAGATACAGGTTGATAAGCGGCATATTGATGTCGGTTGCCCTGATACTGGCGGCCTATTACCTCCAGCCGCTGGGTGTGTGGTTTGTTCTCATTACAATTTCCTCTTTTGCCCAGTACGAATTTTATACAATGGTTAACATGGCAGGCGTGCCTGTATTCCGCCTGATCGGAATACTTTGCGGCGGCGCCATGATTACGGCCACCTTCTGCACCATTGGCCCGACATCCGAGGAGATTGCCAGGGCGTACAGGTGGGAACAGCTCGTAATGGTCGGCATATTGATAGTCATTTTCCTGCGGCAGTTTCCCCAGAAATTCAATGACAAGCCTATTGCAACCATAGGCTGCACGCTGCTTGGCATCTGGTATGTGCCATTTCTCTTTAATTATTTCACACGTCTCGTATACGTCTGGAATTCCGCGGCGTTGTCCCAGGAAATCAGCGATACCGGACGCATGCTGGTGTTCTACCTTGTGCTTGTTGTGAAAATGACGGATACCGGCGCTTATACCGTGGGGAGGCTCATCGGAAAGCACAAGCTGATACCGAGGATTTCACCTGCCAAGACATGGGAAGGCTTTTTCGGGGGAATCCTTTTTGCGGTTGTTGCCAGCTGTGTGTTTGCGCTGATTACTCATTACAAAATCGGGGAGCTGAATTTTCCCCTGAGCCAGGCGGTTATCCTGGGTGCTGTTCTCGCTTTGAGCGGAACCGCTGGCGATCTTTTTGAGTCTCTGTTGAAGAGGTCGGCAGGCGCCAAGGATTCCGGCAATGCGCTGCCCGGCATGGGGGGCCTGCTCGATGTCCTGGACAGTTTGCTTTTTGGTGCGCCGGTATTGTATGTTTATGTCCGGTTGGTTCTTGTATGAAAAATATTGTTATACTGGGCAGTACCGGCTCAATCGGAAAAAACGCGCTCCGGGTAATCGAAGCGCTTTCTTCCAGGTTCCGGGTCGTTGGCCTGGCGGCTTCGCAGAACTACAAGGCCCTTCTCGGGCAGGCCAGGCGCTTCAATGTCAAGCATGTTGCTGTTGCCGATCCTTTGATGGCGAAAGAATGTTCTGCGATGGCGCCGCATCACGTCAAGGTACACCACGGAGCGGAAGCGGTTGAGGATCTGGCAGGGATGGCTGGTGCTGATATCGTGCTTTGCTCGATTGTGGGTCTTGCCGGCCTTAAGCCGGTGATGGCGGCAGTGAAGAATGGCACCGATGTTGCGCTTGCAACGAAAGAAGTCCTCGTTGCAGCCGGAAGCGTTGTCACCTCCGCCTGCAGGAAATCGGGTTCCCTGTTACTGCCGGTGGACAGTGAGCACAGCGCCATCTTCCAGTGCCTGGGCGCGAAGGGAAGGGAAGAAAGAATCCAGAGGTCAGAATCCAGAGGTCAGAATTCAGGATCAAGCATTCGGCGTTCGGATTATGTAGAACGCACGGACGGGTGCGGCGTCAGGAAGATACTTCTGACAGCTTCGGGCGGGCCGTTTGCCGCAAGGCCGGGCATTGATTTCGACAGGGTAACGGTGCGCCAGGCACTTGAACACCCGACATGGAACATGGGGAAAAAGGTGACGATAGATTCCGCCACCCTTATGAACAAGGGACTGGAAATCATGGAGGCACAATGGCTGTTCAACGTGCCGGTTGACCGGATTGAAGTTATCGTGCATCCTGAGAGCATCGTTCATTCGATGGTTGAATTTTGCGACGGGAACGTGGTTGCGCAGATGAGCGTGCCTGACATGCGGTATGCCATCCAGTACGCGTTCACGTATCCTGAACGGCTGGATGCAGGATTGCCGGCCCTTGACCTTGCGGGGACTGCCAGGCTGACATTCATGGTGCCCGATGAGAAGAGGTTCCCGTGCCTTGTGCTGGCCAGGGGGGCCGCGAGGTGCGGGGGTACAATGCCCGCGGTGCTTAATGCCGCGAATGAGGTGGCGGTCCAGAAATTCCTGAAAAAGGAAATAAGGTTTTCCGGGATATGGAAGCTGGTTGAGAAGGTAATGCGGAAACACAGGGTCATCAAGGATCCTGATCTAGACGAGATTATTGCCGTTCATGAATGGGCGAAACAAGCTGCCTTGTAAGTTATTTGCCGGTTCCAGGGCGGATGAAGGGAAAGGTTGTAAATAATGGAGACGTTTTTTGTCAATGCTCTGGTAACGGTGATACTTATTCTTGTGTTCGGGCTGACGATATTTGTCCACGAGCTGGGACATTTCCTTGCAGCGCTTTACTACGGTATGGTGATCGACGTGTTCTCGATCGGCATGGGGCCGGCGATCTGGAAAAAGAAAATACGCGGAATAACTTACAAAATAGGGTGGATTCCAATCGGAGGATACGTTGCTCTTCCGCAGCTTGATCCATCGGCGATGGACGTCGTGCAGGGCGGTAAAGAGGACAAGAACAATGAAGGCAAGTCTGCCGGTGACGCAGACAATAAAACAGGCGGCGGGGATGAGGCGGCGCCGCGTGAGCTTCCATATATTTCCCCGTGGCGTAAAATGGTGGTAGCTGTTGCCGGGGCGGTGGGCAATATGCTGCTGGCAGTGCTCCTGGCGTGGATCATTTACCTGACTCCTAATGTTGTAACTCCGAGCGACGGGACGGTCATAGGCCAGGTTGATACTAACAGCGTAGCCTACGAAAAAGGAGTGAGGACCGGCGATGAGATTCTTGCCGTCAATGGAGAGAGGGTGAGGACTTGGAGCGATTACTCGGTTCTCTGTGTACTCAATTCCGGCAAAACGAACCAGTTGAGTCTCAAGATCAAATCCGGTGACGAGACAAGGGATGTCCTTCTTCCGCTGCAGGAATCAGAAACAGGATTCAATGCTGTACCTGGCATCGAGAAAGCAATGATCTGTCGCGTTGGACGGGTATTGAAGGGAAGCAGCGCGGAGAAGGCCGGTGTGAAATCAAAAGACCTGATCAGGAGTTTTGACGGGATAAAAGTTATCAGCACCAGTCATTTTATCAGTCTCGTTGGTGAACGTGCCGATAAGACTGTGCCCATTGAGGTTGAGCGCGGTACCGAGCTCGTTACCTTAAATGTTACTCCAAGGTATGATGCGGTCCTCAAGCAGACGATGATAGGAATCCGGTTTGGCGAGGTCAGGGGGCCGTGGGAGCAGATTAAGAACGATGTAATGCAGATTGTAAGGGTTCTGAAGGCTCTCGTTACGCCGCATGAGGCAAAACAGGCCGCAGGCGGGCTTGGCGGGCCGCCGATCATTCTTATGGTTCTGTGGTTGTCAATAAAGGCTGACTTCCTGAGTGCCGTGGGATTTGTCCGGTTCCTGAACGTAAACCTTGCCATACTCAATCTTCTGCCGATACCTATCCTGGATGGCGGACACGTCATGTTTGCCTTAAGCGAAGTGATAAGGAGGAAAAAAGCCAATCCCAGGGTTGTAAATGTTCTTGTGAATGTTTTCGGTTCACTGCTGATTGCGGCAATACTTTATATTTCAGCCAGGGATTTGATTGTAAGGATTCCCCAGCTGTGGAGAAAGGCAGCGAAGAAGGAGCAAACGGCAGCTGCACCGAGCCGGGCTGGTTCAGTAAGCAATGCTGCGGTTAATGCCGTGGCGGTCCAGGCAGCGGGCGACACCAATGCACCGGGCGGCGGCCAGACCAATGGCGGTAAATGATGAGCGGTATTGTACAGAAGCGGCGCGAAACGAAACGCATATATGTAGGTCCTGTGGCGATTGGCGGCGGTGCGCCGGTAAGCGTCCAGACGATGACCAAGACCGACACCCGTGATGTAAGGTCGACAGTTACCCAGGTCCGCGAGGTTGAGGCGCTGGGCTGCGATATCGTGCGCATCGCCATTCCCGACAAAGAATCGGCCGAAGCGTTTGCGCGGATCAGGAAGCAGGTCCGCATCCCTCTGGTTGCCGACATTCACTTTGACTACAGGCTTGCGCTTCAAACCCTTGAAGGTGGCGCGGACGGAATCAGGATCAATCCCGGCAACATCGGCGGCGCCGGGAATCTGGAGAAAGTTGTGCGAGCCGCAAAGGAGCGCTGCGTCGCGATCAGGGTGGGTGTCAACAGCGGTTCCGTTGAAAAAGATATACTGCGCAAGCGCGGCGGAGCCACACCGGAAGCGCTTGTCGAGAGTGCGATGCGGAACGTGAGGTTGATCGAGGATTCCGGGTATGACCGTATCAAGATATCGGTAAAGGCAACCGACGTTGCCCGCACGCTTCAATCATACCGGCTCCTGTCAAAGAAGACTAAGTATCCGCTGCATCTTGGCGTGACCGAGGCCGGCACATTAATGGCAGGGACAGTTCGCTCATCCGTGGCGATGGGTATACTGCTTGAAGAAGGAATAGGTGATACCATTCGAGTGTCGCTAACCGATGAGCCTTCGAAAGAAGTCAGGGTAGGGCTTGAGCTGCTCAGGAGCCTTGGATTGAGGGAGCCAGGTCCATCGGTAATATCCTGTCCTACATGTGGCCGTATCCAGGTGGATGTCGTCTCCCTGGCAGGCAGGGTTGAAACCGGGCTGGAGAAATATTACAGGGAGAATCCGAAGAGCCGTAAACTTGTCGTGGCCGTAATGGGATGCATGGTGAACGGGCCAGGAGAGGCGAAAGACGCTGACATTGCTGTGGCCGGCGGCAAAGGTAAATACGCTTTGTACATTCGCGGGAAACTTGTGAAAACTGTTTCCGAATCCAAGGCCCTTAAGGCCATAATGGATGCGGTTAAGTTCTTTCCTCGCAAATGACGCGGATGTCACGAAGGGAAATGACAGCTGCCCGGTAACTCTCAGTTAAGGTCAATTTCCATTTTATGTCGCTTTTTCTTGCTCATTCTAGGGAAATATAAGTCTAAAGACTGAAGCTATGATTGAGCTGAAGGCTGTCATGGAAAGGTGTTTGGTTCTATATCTTTTCTCCGCCATCGCCGGTCTGATGGAAAATTATACTCACCCTGTAAGCTGGATTGGGCGGGGGAGTATTGTCCTTGCTTAACCTATGGACAACTGGTATAATAACCCCAATAAAAATGGTGGTTTTGTGGTGAGCGTGGGCGCATTCAGATGAAGAGATATACCGCATCAATATTCGCGATGGCGGCGATGTTGAGCCTTGTGCTTTCCGGGCAGACGTTCGCAACAACGTACTACTGGGACTGCAATACCAACACAGCAGGATTCGGCACTGCCCAAGGTACTTGGGCCGCACCGACCTACCCGAGCGGCACGCAGGGGTGGAGTGCCGATTCAGGAGGCAACTCATCCAATCGTTCTTCGTCCAGCAGTGGCTTGACTACGCAGGGCAGGCAAACCCTTGGTCACTCAATAAAGTTTTGTTATCGCTTTTTATCCATAAACTATTAATTTAGAGATGTGTCTTGATGGAAACTGTCATGAAAAGGTTCTTCTTTATCATTCTACTTGCCATGGTCACTGGTCTGATGGCAACCAGAGCCAGGGGGGGCACTGACACCTGGCAGAATGGTGGAGACCTGCTCTGGGCCAATGCGGCCAACTGGAGTACTGGTGCGATTCCAAGTACTGCTGATACCGCCAGTTTTGCCGGGGCCAACCTTGGTGCAGTTAATCTCGGCGGAGTGCCTCGCACCATCAACACGCTGGATGTTAACAACGCTGGCTACACATTCGCAAACGGGACCCTGTCGCTCAACGCCATCAATCAGAACAATACTTCCGGATACCTGACCATTGGCGTCCCCATAACTGATGCTGGCGGCAATGGACTCGTTATTAATTTTTATAGTGCCAGCGATTCAGCTAGACCTTCATTGAACCTTTCTGGACAAATTACCATTAGCAGCACCGCAACCAATGCTTTCAGTACTGCAGGTGCTGGTACCGGCAAATATAACGGTGCCCGTTTTGGCAGCACCACTCTGGGCAACAGCGTCGCTGGCGGTGTGCAAATTGGTGATTTTGGCGGCGGTAACAGTCTTGACTTCAACGGCACCTGGACGATCGGCGGCGACTTCATCGTAAACAGAGCTTCTTCCGGTCGCGGCGATGTCTCTATGAATACAGTGAATCTGATGAATACGGTCGCAATTACAGGAAATCTGCAAAACTCAACAGCTTGTGGAAATTCAGTGTCTATAGCGATAGCTAACGGTTCGGCCGTCACTGTCGGCGGGGACCTGGTCGTTACTACAAAGAGCAGTAACGATATAACGATCAACGGCCAGCTTTCCAGTTTAGGCGGAAGTGCGAGAATCTACAACGGCACTTTAAAGCTCAACGTGACTGACCCTGTTGGTAGTGGTGTCAACATGTCAAGGATGTTTCTGCTTGGCGATACCAGCGGCTCTGCTGCCGCCCAGATCGAGATAGACACTAACACCAGGACGCTGAACAACCCGATCACGGTACAGAGCGGCAGCAGCGGCGCGGCGACTCTCTACAGCGGGGCAACCGGGACTGGTGCGGGCAATAAGGTGACTTTTGCCGGTGCCATCACGATGAACAAGGCTCTCAACATTACGGCAAACAACGGAGTAGACCGCATCCTTGATGTTGTCGGTAATATTAGCGGAGCGGCCGGCGTTGCGATCAACTCTGGTAATCAGGTCGGAACCGTCTGGTTGTCCGGTTCGAACAGCTACATCGGCGGTACGACGATTAGTGGCGGCAATTTGGTACTAAAGGGTACCAACACCGGCGCCGGCGCTACAATAGTCAGCACTGGCACAATGGGGCTTTCCGGTTTGCTTGGCAATTCCACTGTAACCGTAGCTTCTGGCGCTATTTTCACCCAGACCGTAACCGGGGCCATCGCTGGTACCGGTAACAGTTTAAACAACTCTGGCACGACTTTGCTCTGCGGCACGAACACCTACACCGGTGGTACGATCATCAGTTCAGGCTCGGTATCTTTCATGACGACCAATGCCAAGCCTGCGTCGGGAACCATTACTGTGGCGTCAGGTGCCTCCATTGGGCTTGGTGTTACCGGTACGGATTCTTTTGGCCAGTCCGACGTTGATGCCCTGTTTGCAGGCACCATGCCAAATGTCAGTATGGTTGCGAATTCCCTGGTTGGCATTAATACCCTCATGGGCAGCTGGACGAATACAACATCCCAGGGTGGCACCTATGGCCTCAACAAACTTGGTGCCAATACGCTCTTCCTCGATGGCGTGAATACGTACTCCGGCCCCACGGTGGTCACTGCCGGCACGCTCAAACTGCTTAACTCCACCGCCATCACCAATAACGGAACAGTGACTGTGTCTGGCGGCATTTATGACCTTGGCGGTTTTACTGTGACCAACGGTGCCGTCACGATGAGCAGTGGCGCGATCTCCAACGGCACGCTGTACGCTTCTTCCTATACGGGCCTCGGCGGCACCCTTTACGCAATCCTGGCCGGTTCCGGAGCGCTGACCAACATCAGCGGTGCGTTGACCCTTACCGGCGCGAATACCTACTCCGGCGGGACAGTAATCTACGGCGGCACGCTGACGTTGAACGGCAATACCGGTTCTCTGGATTCAAGCGGTACGCTCACCTTCGGCGGTTCCGGTACGTTTAATTTCGACAACGTTGGTGCAAGCGGCGCGCTCTCTCAAACCTTGGGCGCGCTCACCTTTAATGCCGGGGATGGGACGGTGAAGATAACCCGCACTGCTGCCCAGAATGCGTTGCTCACGTTCTCTTCCTTGTCTCGCTCTAACGGGGCAACCGGTACTTTCCTTATCAGCGCGGGTGCCGCCAGCGCCTCACACGGATTTGTCATTGGAGGGGTGACTCCCAATACTTTCATTGATAAAGGAATTTTCTATGGTGTTAGTTCGGGCGACAGCTATGCATGGTATGACTCTGGCAGTTTTGTCCGTGCTTTGGTCTATGGCACCGATCCTCTCACGGGAACCAGCGGCGCTACGACTTCTCTCGCAAGCACCAATCACCAGCAGATTACCGGTGCAATTTCTGCGCAAAATACCGCCACCTTTACTACCTTCAAGGACAGCGGAAATTACAACGTGACCCTCGCAGCGGGCCAGACGGTTACAGTGGACAGCATTCTCAAGTCTGGTAATAACGCGGCCACCATAAGCGGTGGAGTCGGCATCCAGGCTTCCAGCGGGGCAGAGCTGGTTATCCGCACCGATCAGGCAAGTGATAGCCTGACGATTAGTACCACGAATCTGGCCAACGGCGTCAACGCCCTGACCAAGTCGGGGCTTGGCACTCTCACGCTCAATTCTACAAATACGTACACCGGCAAAACGACTGTTCTGGGTGGCACGTTGATTCTTGGCACGGTTGGTTCCGGTTTCAAGAGCAACGGCATTGCCGGTCCTTTGGGTATGCCTACCGGGGCCAACGGTACCATCGACCTCTATGCCGGTGTCACCCTGCAGACGGGCTCTACCTCTCCTCGCGTGAATCAGGCCACCGACCGTACTATCAACCTTGCAGGAGGGCCAGGAACTGTGTCGATGAAAGTAACTGATAACGATACAAGCTTCACGTTTGGTGGAGTTACGGCCACCGGGGTTGGTTCAAAAACCCTTGCTTTAGCAGTAGGTTTCAATTCGACGGGCGGAGATCGTACAATTGTGACTTTCAATGGGCCAATCTCAGATGTGTCTGATGGCAGTCAGGTTTCGCTTTTTGTTTCCTTTAGAGGCCAATCGGCTGGTGATGGCAAGTTATATCTTAATGGCGTCAATACTTTCTCTGGTTCGATTACTACAACTAACGTTCTGAACGCTGGCGGAAGTCCAGGCACAATATTCATTGGTGGAAGTGGAAGTCTAAACAGTGGTAATTATGCTAATACTATTTTTATTAATCAGAACCTCGTTTTTAACTATGCCAGCTCGCTAAATCAGGTCTTGTCAGGCGTGATTTCTGGATCCGGCGCCCTGACCTTAAGTGGATCGGGTACGCTGACTCTTTCCGGCGTGAACACCTACAGCGGGGGGACAACGGTTTCAACCGGTGTACTGGCGCTGGGCAATGACAACGCGCTTGGTTCGGGATTGCTGACGATGAATGGTGGTACGCTGGCATCGGATGGCGCTACCGCGCGGATGTTTACCAATAATATTTCGATTGCGGCCAACAGCGCATTCGGCCAGACCAGCGGAGGCACTGGTGCGCTGACCTTCAGCGGCACGGTGAACCTTGGCACCACGACCCGGACGTTGACAAACAACAGCGCGACAACTTTTTCTGGAGCGCTCTATAACACGGCGGGGTTGACCAAGGACGGTGCTGCCACAATGACACTCACCGACGTAAGTACCTATACTGGTCCTACAACAGTTTCCGCAGGGACTCTGGTGATTGGCGGTTCAGGCCAGTTGGGCAGCGGTACCTATGACGGTGCGATTTCCATTGCCAACGGAGCATCGCTGACTTACAGCAGTAGTGCCTACCAGACGCTGAACGGAGTAATCAGCGGTTCCGGCGGGGCCGTTACCCAGGACAATGGAAAACTGGTCCTTACCAAGGTCAACACCTACAGTGGGGCAACCAGCGTCAACGGCGGTATGCTGGTGGGGGTGACAGGGGGTTCATGTGCCAACAGTGCCGTTAGTGTCGCAAGCGGCGCCACCAATGGCGTGCGTATTATGGCCACCGGTGGACAGTGGACCTGTTCCAGCCTGACATACGGTGCCGCCAGCTCCGCGGCTGATTTCTATTTCACCGCCACGCCAAGTACAACGACGGCCCCGCTCAATATTTCCGGCGACCTTACGCTGAATAACACGTTAAACATTATTGTGCGGTCAGGTGTAGGCATTCCCGTCGGGACTTACCCGTTAATCAAGTATGGTGGCACGCTTAACGGAACGCCGCCGGCTGCGGCGTTCTTAATGCCTCCAGGGATGGCGGCAAGCATCTCCAACAACGTCGGCAGTAAGTCCATAGATCTTATTACCACTGTTGCTTATTCTTTGACCATCTGGCGGGTAGGGGACGGGAACTGGGACATCAATACCACTGACAACTGGAAGAATGAGGGTGGCGCGAACACCAATTATCTTGATGGTTCTCCCGTGAAGTTTGACGATACCGCAAGCGGTTCGTCACCCATCACCGTCACGCTCAACACAGCAGTGAATCCCGCTAATGTGCAGGTTGACAACACGAACAAGAATTACATCGTCTCCGGCTCTGGCCGCATTAACGCTGGGATTGACAGCGCTGGTGGCCTGGTCAAGAGGGGCCCAGGTTCGTTGACGCTTGCCGTACCGGCAGGTCTTTATGGTGATACACCGGTGGACGGTGGCGGGACTTTGGTAATTTCCGGTGCCGTTGTCTCGAACATTACCGGCAATCTCCTTGTCGGCACAAACACCTCCTTCAACAGCCTGATCATCACCAACGGCGGTACGCTGACGAACATCGCCGGTATTGTCGGTGTCAGTGCGAATGCCCATAGTAATAAAGTTACCGTCACAGGCGCCGGTTCATCATGGTGCATGACCAACAGTCTTATCGTCGGCAGTACTGGTTCCTTCAACAGTGTGATCATTGCCGGCGGCGGCCTGGTTACCAACACAACTGCCACCATTGGCAACACGGCCACTTCCGGCGGTAATACTGTCATCGTCACGGGCAGCGGATCGATCTGGAGCAACAACGGTGTCCTGAAGATTGGAGCTGTAAGCGGTTCGGAAAATAACAGCCTGACAATTTCCAACGGTGCATATGTGTCGACCTTGGCGCTGAACGACGCGAGTACCATCATAGGCAATGGCTCAAAGTTCAATACTCTCACCGTCACAGGCTCCGGTTCAGTTCTTACTAATCTCAGTACCGGTGCGCTGGATGTTGGTTATGGCAACAACAGTGACAGTAATACTCTTATCATTGCCGGTGGCGGATTTGTATATTCATCAGGAAGGAACGGCAATCCGGGTCGTACTGCTCTAGGCTGGTCCACTGCCACTGCCAAGGGCAACAAGGCAATCATAACAGGCGCAGGCTCGAAATGGAATGTCGGTTATGGGGCGGATGGTTTTGTGACTGGTGGCGCGGGCACCATGCTGATTGTTTCTAATCAGGGCACATTAACATCTCTTGGCATTTCTGTCGGTCATCAGGGCGGCGATACAACGATTATCGTCACCGATCCCGGTTCGTTATGGAATGCGGGACAACTAAACTGGAATGGAGGCACGGGCTGCAGTATCATTGTAACGAATGGAGGTACACTTGCTGCCAGTGTCGTTCAGGAGAGAAGTGGCGGTGGTTCGGGAATGTCTATTACTGTCACCGGTACGAATTCATTGTTGAACTCCGCAGGCAATCTGGATTTGGGAAATAGTGCGGGCAAAGGCGATAGACTGACCATCTCGAAGGGTGGTGCCGTGATTAGTGTTACCGGTAACCTGGCGGGTGGTGGAAACGGGGGAATGAATACCTCTTACTCCAACAATGTGGCCATCGTTACCGATCCCGGCTCGGTGTGGACCAATTCCAACCTTTATGTGGGTGTGAATGCGAGCTTTAACCGATTGTCCATTACCAATGGCGGCAGGGTGGTCTGCACAACCGCTGCTACCATGGGAAATGCTGCTGGCATCAGCACCAACAGCATTTTATTAACCAGCGGCGGTATCCTTGAAGCCAACACTATTACGGTTGGCAACGCTGGCAGCAAGGACAACACGATTACCAACCAGAGCGGGATTCTGCAGTTCACCACGGCCACTCCGGCAATTACCATTGGCGGCGGCGCGGGCAACATGATCTCGATGGATGGCGGCACGCTGTCGTACAGAAATATTACCAATGTTAACATGAGTGCCAACACGCTGGGTTCCGGCGTGGGCCTGTTCACGTGGACTGGGGCCAATACCCTGCGGCTTGACAATTCCGCGGCGACCAATGCAGGTCCCTATACGATAGGAGTTACCGGTGATCCAAAGAATTATGCGCGGCTGGAAATGATCAACGGCGTAACAGCTGTTACGGGTGCCAGTACAAGGGTTACCGTTGACAGTACCGGTTCGATCCTGTTCTCTAACACAACGGCATTGATATGCGGAGCGTTCACGAACAGCGGGACTATGACTATTACCAACAGCACCGTGACATTCACTAATGGCTGTACACTGGCAGACGGTTCGGCGTTGAACTGGGACGGGACAAACGCCATCGTCAATGTTTGCGGAGGGAACTTGGTCATGACTGGTAATAGGAATATGATCGTTACAAATGTACCGGAATCGTCGTTACCGTTTACGATTTTCCGCGTCGTAGGCGGTGGAACTGTGAGCGATTCCGGGAGTTGGACTGTGACTCCGTCTGCTGTTTACGGAGTGTTAAGTACCACTACTGAGTTGCAGTTGGTTAAAGCCCAGGAATTTACACTTCTGCTGATAAAGTAGAAGCAGCTGGATCAGGGTTCGTTTCTGTATTGATTTAGATGATTCTGTCGCTAGTTTCTCCTTTTGGGTCTTTGTTTGTTAGAGGAGCGGGCAGGGCCCATGGAAGCGCCTTATAATGTCCCTTTACCTGTTGACGGATTATCAATTCCCGTGGTATAATTTAACGTATAAAGGTGGGGTTTTCTTGCTTAGATTTGGCCTTAAGGGAAACTGATGAAGGCGAGGAGAAATAGTATACTTTTGGAGTCAGGAAAGAAGAAATTAGCCAGCTTGCTGCTGGTATCTTCCTTGCTTTCTCTGGAAGCGTGCTTTGGAGCCAGTTCTATCCCCTGGAAAGATAATTTTGAGACTAATACACCCGGACAGTCCATAAACGGGATAAACGGGTGGATATCAGTACCCGCTGTTATAGTAGTCAACACAAATGCGCCGTATCCGGCGGCTGGTCATACCAATGCCTGCTCAACCATAAGCAGTATAAATGTCCTTTCTAATGCCTTTGCCGGTGTGACGGCAAGAAAGTTGATTACAGATATTTATTATACCCCCCAGACTAAGAAGAGCCCGGGGAATCCCACGTATATCTCTTCAAATGCAGTGCAGTTGTATTTCAATTCCAACGGTTACCCGGTTATAGTGGATGGACCTTATACTAACTGGGTCATATGTACGACCACTCCCGGTGGAGCACCGGTGACGCCTATAACTGACTGCTCATGGACCAGGGTTACTGTATTTCAGAATTTTTCCAACCAGACATGGAGCTTGTCCATCAATGATCAGCTTGTAAACCAGAATGCCGGGTTCGCAACCACTTCCATTACGAATTACAACGGGTTTTACCTCAAGGGCTCCACATACGTTGACAATGCCTGGGTGGCGTCGTCTCTGCCATCGACCACCAACAACAGTGGAAATCCCGAGCTTGTGTGGGACGGTAATGTTGACAGTATGGGGGACCTCTGGGCGGTTTATTACCTTGGCGTCGCCACGAATGCGTTCGGCAGCTTGTCGGCTTCCGGTGATCTGGACGGCGATGGGCGTTTGAACAGGGAAGAATTTACTGATAAGACCGATCCAACGGATCCTTCGTCAAGGCTGCCTGGCGGTATTTGGACGTTGCCTTATGTTGAGAATTTCGACGTTGCCCCGCTCGGGTCAGTACTGACCTGGCATGGTTTGACATCTTCTCCGCCTAACTCAATCGTCGTGCAGAGTTCTTCGTATTTCCAGGGTGGCAGGGCAATGGCCGCCGCAAGTACGGGGCAGGTTGACCTTGTCATAACCGACAACACCGCGACCAATGTGTGGTTTGACATGTATGTCAAAATGAACGTGCTCATGGGAGAAGATTCGGTCAGCCTTCCTACCAACCAGGCGAGCGCGTTTTTTGTAAACAAGAACGGTTATGTAGTGGCGTACAACGGTACAATCTCGAACTGGATTACGCTCACGAATTCATATACTAACATAGCCTACACGGCAAATCCTGTCGCCCCTGTAAACGGTACGAACTGGTTCAGGGTTATAATCAACCAGGATTTCCAGGCGAAGCAGTGGTCAATATTCAAGGCTGACAATGTAACTAACAGGATTGCTACCAACATAGCGGCCAATCTCGGATTCTGCACCAACACGCTGACAAGTTTCGGCGGGTTCTCCATGACCAACAGTGTGACCAACGGAGCTCCATATGTAGCTTGCGTGGACAACATAACAATTTCAACGAATAAGCCTGATGTCATAGATTCGAATAACAACGGGATACCTGACAACTGGGAAGCAATATATACCAACAGCTATACCGGAATGGTTGCGACAGCTGATTCCGACGGAGACGGCGTAAACAACCTCTACGAGTATATCTCGGGAACTGACCCCAACAATGCAAGCGACTTTATGAAAGTAATTGCCATGGATCCGACTAATAGTGACATACAGATTAATTTCAGGCTGGGAAGCAACCGCAATTACAGGGTTCTTGCATCGGATTACTTTGCCAGTAACAAGACTGTAGCCGGAAGCGCTGCAGCGGACTGGTGGCAGACAAATGTTGTCTGGACTCATACGAATGCAGTTATATACGCCCCGGCGATGCACCGTTTCTATGTTGTTTCTGCGGAGAGGGGCGGTCTTGCGTACACGAACATAGAGGAGTGGGCAATGTATCTGCAGCCTAAATATTCCGGCCTGTGGAGCATGTGCGGGACCCCCGTTGATTTTGAGACCGGCAATGGCAACAATCTTACGAACGTTCTTGGAACCCAGCTGATGAGAGGCTTTAAGGCTACAACAAGTGCCAATACCACAAACGGTGATCAGCTGTATGTGCTTTCAGGAACCAATGCGGTTTCGAATGAAGCCAGTTATGTCAGGCACTGGCTTACGGCTGATTCCAGCCTGTGGTATGCAGTTGGTTCGACCCAGGCGTATACACGTATAGTCCCTATGCAGGGGTTCTGGGTCCGGAGGAATGAGACGTTCAGTACCAACACGGTTATTACCGGCAGGACACGTACGAACGCTTATTATACCATAGGCATATCGAACGCATGGAATTTCCTTGCATGGCCTTATGCCACTGAGCGGGCGGAGAGCACTGGACCTGATCTTGGCTGGGGTTTCATGAAGTGCGGCGGAATAGGGAATAATATAGGTACGAATGCGGACAATATATACGTTGTACAGAGCAACAGCTGGAAGATACTCCATCTGCTGCCTTCCGGCAGGTGGTGGGATTCAATGCGCGGAAGTGATGTTGACTTTACCATGAAGGCGGGACAGGGATTCTATTACTACCACCGTGGAAGCGGATTTACCTGGACCAACAGTTACGGGCCGTGAGTAGAATGAGTTTGATAGTTTGTACTGCAGGCTGTAAAATATGAACAGAATTGAGGCCATGAAAGGTAAGATACATAGCAAGTTTGGCATGCGGTTGCTGGCGGTGACCGTGGCCGGAGCATTTTGCATGTTGCCGAACATGGTTTCCGCAGTGCTGGCCAACCGCACGGAGACATGGGATAACGGCCAGTTGAATAGCTGGGGCGGTGAATCTGATCCCGGCGTACTTCTTGCCAATCCTGCTGATTGCCTGAAAATATCATTCCCAGCACAGGGATTGTTGATGCCTGGAGTTGGCGTTGCGGCTGGAGGTGTTGAGGCGTCAGGCGGTATATTCTCGGGTGATTATCGTGCGCATTCCATATCCAATATTACTTTCTCGCTGATGACCGACGGACACATTCCTTCTTTTATAACGGTGGTATTGCGTGGCGCCAAGAGCGGACGTGAATGGTCGTATTCTCCAATTGACGTTTCGGCCGTTGCCGGTGTCTGGGTGAGTAACAGTGTTCCTCTCGATTTCTCGACGGGAAGGTGGAGATTGAGCGGGCCTGGAGGTAATGAATCTCACTTTCTGAAGGACTTAGAGGATGTCGATATGGTGGGCATTAGGATCGAGCGGAGCGGAACATCTGCGCAGACTTATAGCATAGACAGTTTCTTGCTGGGCGGTGTTAATCTTCCCGGGAAGATACGGGGTAAGATCAATTACAAGGGCTACCAGGAAGGTGTAATAAGAGTAGTGGCTGCCTCTAAAACGGATGCATGGACGGGCCCGAACGTAACAGAGTTGAATAAGCCGGGCAATTATGAGCTTTCTGATGTCGCGGAGGGATCAAATTACTGGGTTAAAGCCTATCTCGACACAAATTCAAACGGAATGCCGGACGCATTGGAACCGATGGGTGCGTATCCTGCTAATTCGGTTGAAATGAAGGGGGATTTGGATTTGGTAAATGACGTTGATATCACGCTTACCGAGGCCGTCAATAAGGACGGTTTGCCTCTGTGGTGGGTCCAGGAAAATTCAATGGGACTGGTCGAGACCGATATGCTGGCGGATGCTGATGCCGATGGTGACGGGGTAAGCAATATCAAGGAGTACATCGCCGGGACCGATCCTCAAGATGCTTCGTCAACTTTCAAGGCGAAAGCGGAGCACAAGCAATCAGGAAATGGTTTTGTGTTGAAATGGAAAGCGCCGCATTCAAACAATAAGTACCAGGTGTGGCGTGCCTCAGACCTGATGGCTGGTTTTACATTGCTCCAGGGCGGTATTGATGCCACACCGCCGGAGAACAGCTTCGAGGATACTACAGCCACTGGTGATGGTCCGTATTTCTACAGGATTAAAGTGGAAGAGCAGCCCTGAGGACAGGGGATGTAACATCTCGACAGTTTGCCGGATAGTTTGCCCGTCACACTCTCTGCCAGGTCCCGATAACATATTATCCGGGTAAAGAAGTTGCAAATATTAAGGACGTGTTCTAATCTTTTATAGTTCTGAGAAAGGTGAGTTATGCTTAAATTTAATTCGGGCTTTAATACTTTTGATTCGGACTCGTACAATGTGCACCTTGACGATCCGACCGAGCCCAATCTGTTCCGGGATATATTTCCCTATGGCGAGGCTCCTAAGATCGGTTTTAATCACCGGTTGAGCCCGATGAGGGTACCTGCCGATATATGGATAACCGACACTTCTTTCCGGGATGGCCAGCAATCAATGCCTCCGTACACTGTCAAGCAGGTGGTCGATCTTTACAAGATGCTCCACAGGCTGGGCGGTCCTAAGGGCTTGATCCGCCAGGCTGAGTTCTTCCTGTATACCAAGAAGGACCAGGAGGCCATATCAAAGGTACAGGAGCTTGGTTACGAATTTCCTGAGATCACCGGGTGGATCCGCGCGCAGAAGAAGGATCTGGCTCTTGCAAAGGAAATCGGCATGAAGGAGACCGGAATACTGACATCGGCCTCCGATTATCATATTTTCCTGAAGCTCAAGAAGACCAGGCGCGAGGCGATGAATGATTATCTCTGGATTGTAAGGGAAGCCATAGAAATAGGCATTATTCCTAGATGCCATTTTGAAGACGCCACGCGGGCGGATTTTTATGGATTTGTTGTGCCGTTTGCGCATGAGCTTATGAAAGTTGCGGAAGAAAGCAAGTCGGTCATCAAGATAAGGGTGTGTGATACCCTTGGCCTTGGTGTTCCTTATCCCGGCGTTGCAATGCCCAGGTCGGTACCGGGTCTTATTCACGGACTGGCTTATTATGCCGGTGTTCCAAGCGAATGGATGGAGTGGCACGGACATAACGACCTTAATCTTGTAAATGCAAATGCTGTTACCGCCTGGCTGTACGGGTGCAGCGCCGCAAACGGAACGATGCTTGGGATAGGGGAAAGGACTGGCAACCCTTCTGTTGAGGGTCTGGTGATGAGTTATCTACAGCTGCGGGGCAATGACTGTGGTGTGGATACGACTGTGATTACCGAGATTGCAGAGTATTTTGAGAAAGAGCTTGGATTCCAGATTCCTGTCAACATGCCACTTGTCGGGAAAGACTTCAATATGACCCGTGCGGGCATACATGCTGACGGGCTTCTTAAAAATGAAGAGATTTACAATGTCTTTGATACCGCCAAGCTGCTTAACAGGCCGGTTGAAATTGCGATTACAGACAAAAGCGGCCTGGCCGGAGTGGTCCTCTGGGTACACAATAAAATCGGGCGCGGTGCAGCATCGCTGACAAAGGAGCATCCAGGCGTCAGGAAGATATACGAGTGGATTGTGAAACAATACGAGGAAGATCGTACCACTTCGATTTCCGACCGCGAGATGCTTGAGCAGGTGAGATTGAATTTGGCGGATTGGATCAAGGAGAGCGGTTTTGAAGTGTGATATTACCACCTACGGAAACCCCTCGCTTCGCATTAAAGCTGTTCCTATAGGGAAGATAGACGACTCCGTAAAGCAGCTTGCAAAGGATATGCTGGACACCATGTACAGGGCCAACGGGCTCGGTCTGGCATCTGAGCAGATAGGGCGTAGTGAGGCCATTTGCGTCATAGATATTCCGGCATCCGTTGATATCGATGAGGTGACAAGGAGCCGCCAGAACCCTGATATCAAGATGCCTATTATCATGCTTAATCCGATCGTAACCCTAAAGGAGGGTGAACAGACCGGGCAGGAGGGATGCCTGAGTTTTCCTGAAATATTTGTCACGATCAAAAGGGCAGCCCAGGTTGAGGTTAAGTTCAAAAACCTGGCCGGAAAGAATGAAGTTCTTAACGCTAATGGTCTTCTCGCGCGGACTATCCAGCACGAAACTGACCATCTGAACGGAATTCTTCTCGTCGACCGTATGTCTACTGTGCAGAAACTCTCGATGGCCGGGAAGTTGAAGAGGCTCAAGAAGCAGAATAAAGAGAGAAGAACCTAGATTATCCGCTTTGGAACAGAGTCCGACCTTTTCGCGAATTCATCAGCCAGCTGCAAGTATGCCTTCGCCCCGCTTGAACTCCTGTCATAATAAATCACAGGTTTACCAAAGCTTGGTGCCTCACTGATCCGCACGTTACGGGGAATGACGGTTTCGTAAACCTTGCTTCCGAAATGTTTGCGAACCTCCTGGACAACCTGGTCCGACAGATTCGTCCTGCCGTCATACATGGTCATCACAATACCTTCTATTTCCAGCCGGTTATTTGCCCCGCTCTCGCGAAGCTGCTGAACAAGGCGTGCAATCACTCCCAATCCCTCTAGAGCGTAATATTCACACTGAATCGGGATCAGGATGGAATGTGCTGCCGTCAGGGCGTTCATCGTGAGGATGCCTAGGGCAGGCGGGCAATCTATCAGGATGAAATCATAATGCTCGTGCCTGACAACCGGGGCGAGTGTCCTGCTCAGGGAATGGAGGTAGTTATCCTGGCGGGCCACGTAGACTTCAGACCCGGCCAAGTCGAGTTCGGAAGGGATAATGAAAAGATTTTCAAAAGGTGTCTTCTGGATTAGGTTCTCGACTTCAGCCTCTCCCAACAGTGCTTTATAAAGACTCGTCCCTTTCTGGGGCGTCAAGCCAAGTCCACTGGTTGCATTTGTCTGCGGGTCGAGATCTACTACCAGTACTTTTCTTCCAAGTTCGGCAAGGGATGCGGCGAGATTGATGACCGTGGTTGTTTTTCCAACTCCGCCTTTCTGGATTGCCACAGCTACAACATGCGTTTTCACGCTGGTTGGTGCCTGGTTCTCGACGGTGGACTGCGCTGCCATTGCGTCCTGAGGAACATTTTCATGTGGTTTTGTGTTTTCTGTCATTATTATTTCTTCCTGATCATTCCTGTGGAGCGGGCATACCCGAATATTCCACCGGCTGCAATGACTGGACCAACAACGCCCAGAGACTTCAACCGGAAACTGCGGTTCGGAGAATTGCCGGTGATTGTCCCGCCGGCAACATCAATCTCCACCTGCTCCCCATTCTTAAAGTGTTGGGTAAGAGGCTCTTCCGACTCAAGCGGATAAAGCTCTCCCGTGGCAATTGAGTTGCGGAAGAAAATGCGGGCATATGACTCTGCAACAACTGCCCTGATTCCTGCCGCAGCAAGCGCGGTTACCGCGTGTTCGCGTGAAGAACCGCATCCGAAATTCTTGCCGGCGACGATTACAGTAAATTCTGATTTGGCTTCACCTTGTTTTATAAAACGCTGATAGCTGTCGGGCAGGCCTGACAAGGCGTATGACCCCAGCTTGAGGTATTCCTCCGGTATCGTAGGGACAAGATTCAGATACTGTGCCGGTATAATCAGGTCAGTATCGATATTGTCGCCCAGCACATAAACCCTGCCTGAAATAACATTGCTCGTATTATTCATGATATTTCCTACATAAACTTTCTAGGGTCGGTGATCCTTCCTTCTACTGCTGAGGCTGCCACGGTTAACGCTGATGCCAGGAAGATCGGCGCATCTTTTGAGCCCATCCTGCCTACAAAATTCCTATTGGTCGTGCTTATCACGACTTCTTTGCCGCTGGTTCTGCCGAATGTGTCAACCGGGCCGCCCAGGCATGCGGCGCAGGAGGGCGGGGCGATCTCAAGGCAACCGGCTTCGGCGAAAATTTCCACCAGAGATTCGCCGCCAATTTGTTCCTTCATCAAACCTTCCGCAACTTCCGCCGTTGCGGGCACAAGATAAGTATCAATCTTAACCTTGCGTCCCTTGAGTATGCCGGCGGCCATGATGAAATCGGTCAGCTTACCGCCTGTACAGGAGCCGATGTAGGCCCGGTCCAGCTTTGTATCACTCTTATCCTTTGCCGGAGCATAGTTTGAGGGCAGGTGTGGCTGGGCAACGCACGGGACAAAGGTGGAAACGTCATAATTGAACTCCCTGGCAACCTTCGCATTCTTGTCTCCGCAGACGGCATTAAACGGTTTCTTTGTCCTTGCGCGGACGTATTCAAGTGTTTTGCTGTCAGGTTCGATTATGCCGTTCTTGCCGCCGGCTTCTATTGCCATATTGCAGATGGTCATCCGTTCCTCGACGTTGAGCTGATCTATGGCTTCGCCGCGGAATTCCATGGCGCAATAGTTGGCTCCATCCACGCCGATGTCGCCGATGATACGGAGAATAATGTCTTTGCCGGTCACGCCCTTTGGCAGTTTGCCATTAAGGTTGAATCGGATAGTCTGGGGCACCTTTATCAGCAACTTTCCGGTACCGAGGATGAAACCTGCGTCTGTGTTTCCTATACCGGTTGCAAATGCGCCGAGCGCGCCGTGAGTGCAGGTATGCGAGTCTGTGCCGAATATGACTTCGCCTGGCCGTACGTGGCCCTCCTGGGGCAGGGCAAGATGGCATACGCCCTTGTAGCCTGGTGTTCCGGGATCGTAAAACCACTGCAATCCCTGTTCTTTTACGAATTTGCGAAGGCTGTTTACGTTCCTGATGGCCTTTTCATCCTTTGTAAATATGTAATGGTCGGGAATGATTACGACCTTGCCGGGATCCCAGACCGCGGCAGTCGAACCGAATTCACGCTTAAACACTTCAATAGTTCCCGGACCGCACACGTCGTGGGTCAGGAGAATATCAGCCATAACCCAGATGTTTTCATTGGGCTTCACTTCATCCATACCGGCTGCCCGCGCCAGGATCTTTTCTGTGATTGTTTGTGACATAACTGTATTCCGTAACTATTCTGAACGTTTAGACGCTTTTACAAGCGAGAAAAAGCGATCCTGATACTCCTCGAAAACTCCATAATCCTGGAGTTTCTTTCCCAAGTCCTTTATCAGGGACGGATCCTTGCTTGTAGCCAGGAATGCCGCATCGATTTCCACCCTCACGCCTTTTGGCAACCCGCCTTCATTGTCAAACATCCTCTGCTTCTGCATTTCCCTGATATTGGGTATAGCGGAAAAACCGATAATTTCCCAGAAAAGTTTAATGAGACAGACATCCCATGGTTCGTCGACTCCGAGAACAACCGCGCTGAAGGGGTCCTTCTTCCCTTTGACTTCGTTCTGGACACGTTCCGAAACTGATTTGATATTCTCCGAGACAACTTCCTCGCTGAAGAGTTCTTTCCTGAGGGTGTAGCCATACTGGAGGATATGCACATCTTTTTCATGTTCCTTCAGCCAATCGACGTATTTGCCGGCTTCTTCGCCGAATCCCTCAAGAATAGTTTTCGAGTACGCCGTTGGGGTTATTATCTGTGGCCTGTGTGCCTGCAGCCGCCCAGCCCTTATACGGGTTTGATTGACGGTGTCCATCAGCTCGCTGATGATGTGATAGTTAAGCAGGGTCGTTCCGAATGTTTCCAGGTGACGCGACGGCATGAGTACTATCTCGGTGTTGTTCACCGCGTACCAGAAATCAAATGTACTTCTTTCTTTCATGATGGGCGCCTTTAAGTATCAGAAATCACGCGCATTTTAAAGGTTTTATTTCTCGTCAGTTGAGAGCTCAACGGTCACCGGGCCTTCGTTGATTATCTCGACGGTCATGGATGTCCTGAATGTGCCCGTCTTGACCCTGGCTTCTCCCATGGCGCGGCGCAAAGCCCCCACGTACTCATTGTACAGTGCCTCGGCAATGTGCGGTGCTGCGGCTTGGACAAAGCTTGGACGGTTGCCCTTCTTTGTGTCGGCGTAGAGTGTGAATTGGGAAATCACGAGTATTTCTCCGTTAACGTCCATGATGGAGAGGTTCATGCGGTCTTCGTCGTCAGGAAAGATCCTGAGGCCGACGGTCTTGTGGGCCAGGTACCTGGCGTTTTCGGCTGTATCACCTGTCTTGACGCCGAGCAGGACGACAAAACCTCGGCCTATACCTCCGGTTAACTGTCCCTCCACGGCAACACTACCCCTGGCTACCCTTTGTACCAGCGCTTTCATTGGGTTTCACTCTAGCATCTTGTCAGCCTTGTTCAACTTCATTTACATCTCCCCCTAGACCGATGCATGAGATTTGTGTATATTTGAAAATTAAATACAGGAGGTTAGAATGACGACAGGCAACTGGATGGTTATGGTCGGATGCGCAATTCTGCTTGGAGGATGCCAGACAATGAAAAATGATTCAGTTAAGACCTTCGGGCAGGATATATCGTTTCTTAAGAAGTACATGGAAGTGGTTGTTCTGCGCGATTCCAGCGGTGATGGAAAGGTGTGTGTCATTCCAGCCCTGCAGGGCAGGGTGATGACGAGCACAGCCGAGGGAAACAACGGCAAAGGCTGCGGATGGATCAACTATAAGCATTTCGAGGCTGGAAAAGTTGTGCCCCAGATTAATGTTTACGGTGGGGAAGACCGTTTCTGGATGGGGCCTGAAGGCGGACAGTTCTCAATATTCTTTGCGAAAGGTGTGCCTTTCAAATTTGAGCACTGGTCCACGCCGAAGTGCCTGGATACGGAACCCTACTCCGTGGTGCTTAAATCCGACACCTGCGTCGCATTCAACAAGAATGTCAGGTTGACCAATTACCAGGGTACTGTCCTTGATGTGCGGGTGGACCGCGAAGTTCGAATCCTTGAGAGTTCCGAAGCGGTGAAGGAGCTGTCTGTCCAGCCTGACAAGGCGCTGAAGATGGTTGCTTACCAGTCCAGGAACAAGATCACCAACTCTGGTAAGGACACTTGGACGAAAGAGGGTGGGATGTTGTCGGTCTGGATCCTGGGAATGTACAATCCTTCGCCGGCAACGACGATAGTTGTTCCTTACAATGCAGGGAACGAGGCGGAAATGGGGCCGGTGGTGAATGATAACTATTTCGGAAAAGTTCCGGCCGATCGTCTTGTTGTAAAGACAAAGGCGATTTTCTTCAGCGGCGACGGAAAATACCGGAGCAAGATCGGCCTGCCTCCAAAGCGTGCAAAATCAGTTCTTGGCAGTTACGATGCGATGAACAGGCTGCTGACCATTGTGAAGTACACTAAGCCGGAAGGCATTGAGGATTATGTCAATTCTGCATGGGAATTGCAGAAGGAGCCTTTCAGGGGTGATGTGGTCAATTCCTATAATGATGGCCCGAACGATTCAGGCGGGATTCTTGGCCCGTTCTACGAGATCGAGTCATCGTCGCCTGCTGCGGCCTTGAAACCAGGCGATTCTCTTACCCATGTGCACCAGACTTTTCATTTCACCGGTCCTGAGGAAGCACTGGATAAGGTTGCCATTGCTGTTCTTGGCGTCAGTCTTGAGGAAATCAAGAACGGGCTGAAGAAGTAAGAAGAACAGGCGAGACGTTGCTGGCGGTAGAATAAATCGTGAAAAGCTTCAATGTCCAGACAAGTGGGCGGGATGACTTTGTCGACATTACAGACAGGGTCCAGGAGGCTGTTACATCTCTGGGTATCAAAGATGGTGTTGTGACCGTTTTTGTGCCTCATACGACTGCCGGGGTGACGATTAATGAGAACGCCGATCCGGATGTTACCGCTGATATGAAGGCGGCGCTGGACCGGATGGTTCCATGGAAGGCTGGCTACAGGCACGGCGAGGGGAATTCCGCTGCGCATGTCAAGGCAAGCATGATGGGATCATCAGTAAATGTCATTATCAACGGCGGAATCCTGGAGCTTGGAACATGGCAGGCCATTTACTTCTGTGAATTTGATGGACCGCGAACCCGGAAAGTCTGGGTTAAATGAAGCTCCAGCGTTTAAGGTGTTCGTCATTCTTGCGCCCGACAAGGGCAAGAATATGGGTCCATTGAATGCGGGCTGGGTCTTTTTCTCTTTCTGCCTCAATACTTCAAATCCTGCTTTACGTTGACAGAAGAGCCCGGGATGGGGCCAAGTCCAAGCAGGGACAGCGCCAGGTTACCGGCGTCGCTGTTGCGGACAGGTTGTGGCTGGGCTGAATAGTCAGGACGGCTGTCGCCCGCGCAGGAGCGGGTTTCCCTGTTCATGCTGTAAAGATCTCCCTTGGTAGCACCTGCACCCCAGACAAAGAATGGTATGGTGTAATTAAGAGGTCTGTTGGCCTTATCATGGTGCCTGCGTTCGCCGCCGTGATCGGCCGTGACAATGACGGCGGTTTTGTTCTTCAGGACAGGATCTATCCTGACCATGTTCATAATCCGGCCAATGCACGCGTCCAGATTCATCAGGGCATTGGAATAGGCATCACTTCCCCAGCCGGATGTATGGCCCGCTCCATCGGCCTCTCCAAAATGGACGAAGGCGTAGTTGTACGGATTGCTGGCCATGTCAGCAATGAACTGAGTCGTCACATTTGACGATGTATTCTCACAAACGAACTGATCCAGTTTGTTTCGTCCGTTGTCCGGTCCGGTCGTATCAGGTGCCCCGTGCTTGGCATCATAAGAAATCTTGAAGAGGGAGAATTTCGTCTTGGTTGCCCACATGCCGGTGCGTTTGCCGCTATCATGTGCAACATCAAAGACGCTTGATACATAGGTTCCGTTGGTTGGATGAAGGGTTTGACCCTTTGCCGGATCAGAGTTGCTTGTCCAGTTATGGCCCTTTTTTCCCAGGATTGGGCGGCTTGTTATTATCGAAACATGGTTAGGAATCGTCACTGTAATGTCAAAGTCGGCCCTTGCATTGGTTGTGCCAACTGCCTCGCTGGCGAGCTGTTTGAGGTTAGGCATCTTGCCTGCGTCAACCATGGACTTCATATAGCTTGAGCCCATTCCGTCACAGCTGACGGTGATAACGAAGTCAGCACCGAAAAGTGTTCCTGCCATGAGGCTTAAGTAAAGAATTATCGTTGTTCTCATGTTTACCGTTTATTAGTTGGGGTTATTGTTTCAGTTGGTTCGTGATTTCATTAACTCTTTAAGGATATAGTTACACCATATTCGCCTGATTTGTAAGGGGAAAAATGTTCTTTCGAGACTTGAGATACAGCAAATGAATTTACAAAACGGAAGTCATGGTCTGCAGCCTGCAATTCTCCTGGTCGGCCCGACCGGGTCGGGTAAGACGCCTCTTGGCGGTTTCCTGGAGAAGAATGGATTCCTGGGGCACAGGTGTGTTCATTTTGATTTCGGGGAGAACCTGCGCAGGGTTGCACAAAGGAAAACAAGACCTGCATACCTGGGTGTTTCCAGTTTCGCTGTTGTAAAGGCCGTGCTTTCATCAGGATCGCTTCTTAAGGCGCGGGATTTTCATATTGCTGAGGAAATCCTTTCGGAATTTACCCGGAGAAGGAGCCTGGAAAAGAAGGACTTCCTGGTGCTTAATGGTTTGCCAAGGCACAGGCAGCAGGCGCGGGATATAGCGGCCATTGTTGAAGTCAGGCTGGTAGTTAACCTTGAATGCAGAGCGGATGTCGTTATGAGCCGGATAATGAACGACGCAGGAGGCGACAGGGCCGTGCGGGTTGATGACAGTTCTTCGTTTGTAAGGAGAAAACTTGAAATATTCAGGCGTAAAACGATTCCGCTTCTTGACCACTACCGCCGGAAAAAGGTATTGGTAACTGACGTGGAAATAGCTGAGGATACGACTCCGGCGGAAACAGTAAGGTGCCTGGCTTCGAAAGCTAATATTTCCGGAATAATGATGGCTGTGTGTAAAGCAGGAAAGGGCAGGACGAAACGATGACAATCAGGGTTAATGGTGAAGTTGTCCCGGAAGAGGCTGTTCAATACGAACTGGACAGGCTGGTCAGATTCTATTCCGAGTATATGTCGCCAGTGAAGATTACTGCGCAGATGGATTTACTGAAGCGCAAGGCTAAGGAACAGGCAATAGGCGTGAAGCTCCTTCTCAAGGAAGTCGAAAGGCTTGATATCAAGGTTCCAGCGGAGGATATCGACAAGCGGATGAAGATTGTTGTTGAGAAAGCGGGTGGCAAGGAAGGGTTCCAGCGCCTGCTGAAGAAAAGGGGGATGACCGAAGATTCTGTCCGAAAGAGCCTTGAACGCGGTGCAGGTGTGGATATCCTTGTTGAGCGTATCAGCCAGGAAGCTGCTGAACCGACGGAAGAGGAGATAATGGAGCATTTCCGGCAGCATGCCGATGAATATCGTAAGACGGACCGCGTCCAAGTACAGCATATCCTCATCAAGTATGATGCCGCCAGCAAGGCAGACAGGGAGACTGCTCTCTCAAGGATCGGCGAGATCAGGCAGAAGATTCTGGATGGCGCTGATTTTGCAGACCAGGCTGCTGCGCATTCGGACTGTCCAAGCGGCAAGAGGAGCGGGGGCAGCCTGGGCTGGCTCAGCAGCGGGATGACTGTTCCGGAATTTGACAGGGCCATGTTTGCAATGAAGGTTGGGGAATTGAGTGAAGTGCTGGAGACTCCGCTTGGATTCCATATCATCAACAAGACGGCCCATGAGCCTGGCGGTGATGCGGATTTTGACGAAGCCAGGGACAAGATCAGGGACTTTCTCAGGCACGTGCATCGTGGCGAAGTTCTCACGGCCTATGTGGCTGACCTGAAAAGCAAAGCGGTTATTGAAGAGATGTGATTTGTAAATGCCTTCATGAAGTGACCGCCGAAGTTTACCGGCTAATTTGAGAGTCCACTTTCGCAGCACAACGCCGTTACATTCCGCTGCGGAGAGGATGGTCGGGGCGTCGGGATTTGAACCCGAGACCTTTTGCACCCCAAGCAAACGCGCTACCAGTCTGCGCTACGCCCCGACACGAAGAAATTATCCTGATGGAAGAACCATCATGACTGGTCTATTGCACCCCAAGTCCCGACTCTCCGGGAGGTCGGGACGCTACCAGTCTGCGCTACGCCCCGATATTATGGTGCCGTACATGAAAGAGGCCAAAACGTATCAATAAAGATTCATCGCAGTCAAGAAAGCAAAAGTGATGGTTTCCCGTTATTGCTACTTGGATGCCGAGAAGATGCCGGAATAGATGCCATTTGTCCCGGATGTTGCGGCAACGGAACCTGAAATGGTCCCTGTAATACGGCTGTTGGCCACGCTTCCGAAAAATGCTATCTGTCCGGTAAGGTTTGTCGCGCTGATTTGTGCTGTAAGCTGGAAGTCCGAACCCGATAGCTGTCCCTGCATGTGCGAGCCGGGTTCCAATGTATCGGTGGTTACCACGCCTGCAGATGATATCGAAATGATGACGGCATAGGATGAGCCTGTTGGACTGGCTGCGCCCGACATCAGCAGGTACTTGGTTGCGGTTCCAGTGTATGTTCCGGATGTTGAATTTGTAGTTGTTGAACCGGTTGTTGTATTTGTTGACGAAGAATTGCTTCCATCGCTGGCCAGCGCAATCGCACCTCCGACAACTGCAATTGTTCCGCCTGCTATAATGGCAGGAACCTTCCATGACGATCCGCCTTCCGAGGATGGCGGCTGGTTCGTTGGCGAAACTGTAGGCTGAGATGACGATCCTGCGGACTGGGGCGCCTGCAACTTTACAGTGTACCATCGTGTTTCAGAAGCTACAGCCTGGTCGTCAAGGGCCTCTATGTAATATGCCACCTCTTTTACCCCCTTAAGAAAAGTTGACGGTATTGAGCCGAAATACGTTCCTGCTCCGGAGTCCTGCATGGCGATCTTTGAGGGAGCCGCGTCCTTGGAAGTCGTAAAACAAAGGCTTACTGACTTAAGTTCGGCCGAACTGCTGGTAACAACGGCCCTTACCGATATCGGCTGCTCGCGTACTGCTGTCAATACGGGCTCATGCTTGATTACCGGCGGTTTATGCGCGGTTTTGTTCTGAGCGCCGGCAAATAAGATTGTACAGGTGAGAACTGCAAGTATTATGACCAGACCTTTTAGAGTTTTCATATCCCGTAATATTCCTTTTTCAGGCGTGAAACAGTAATTAGCGGAATACTACATAATAATAATGGAAGAATAAACAACAAAGTCAGTCATTTCTAAGGGCCTCGGAAGGCGAGATGCCTGCGGCCATCCTGGCCGGTCCATACGAGAAGAATATGCCCAAAACGAGCGAAAGTACAACAGGGGTTATGATTGTCAAGGCATCAAGGTGGATGGGGGATGGAAAATAATCCCTGGCTGCCAGCAGGACGAGATGTGTAAGGGTTGTTCCTGTGATGGACGCTATGCCTGTGACCAGGCAGGCTTCGAGGACGAACAAAACCGCGATATCAGCAGGAGTGGCGCCCAGCGCGCGCCGCAATCCGATTTCCGTGATGCGGTCACGCACATTAGCCACCATAAGGCTCATAAGCGTTGTTCCGCCAAGAATAATGCAGAGAAGGGCCACGCTTCCGACAGTGAATCCTATTGTTGTCTGAAGCCGCCGTATGTTTCTAAGAAGAACTTCCGGTGTGATCCATGCGAACCTGCCGGCGTTCTCATATGGGCCTGTGAGCAGGCGCTGGACTGCTGAAAAGGTCAGGTTGAAATCGACGTTTTCCGGGACACGGACAAAGATTGTATCGAGGTTATAGTAGTCGTTCTGGCCGGGATCCAGCCATAACTTGGATGTACTGAGAGGAACGAAAATGGACTTGTCGCCGGTCGAGATTGTGCTTCCAGCGTTTTCCGGTTCCATTGTTTCGTCTTCTGTCCCGATTATTCCCACAATCGTGAAGGGTTCGCTCTTGAGGTTTATTACCTGCCCGATCTCCCAGCCGCGGGTATGGCTCATCGTTTTCGTGATTACGGCATTTCTTTCGCTGTTCCGCACGTCGCGGAGATCAATGAACCGGCCTTTGAAAAGGTGCCACTGCCGCACATTCTTCATGTTTTCGTCGGTAGCGACCAGGTTAACGGTTCCGCTTACACCCGGAATTTCCGCCTTGAACTGTCGTGCGCAGGACACCTGGCAGTCTGACAGGTTTGCCGCGATAAGGGCTGCATGGGCTTCCCTTACTTCGTTTGTTTCTGAAGATGTTTCAAGCTGTTGTGGGAGAATGGCAAAAACGTTTGCTCCCATTTCCTTTATCATCATGCGGGATTTCTCGCTGAGTCCCCCGAGGATAGCAAGAAGCACTGTAAGTGATATCATGCCCACGCAGATCGCAAGGAAGGAAAGGCCGGTTCTGGCGGGCTGGAACCGGATTCCATCCCAAATGTCAGACAATACCCTGCCTGGCAGTCCCGCCTTGTTGAAGTTTTCTTTCATTGCAAGTTAGATGCAGTCCTTTTCCAGTATACCATCCCTGCAGATCCTGTGCCTGGTGCTGAATTTCAGGAGGTTCTGGTTGTGAGTAACCATGATAATCGTCAGCCCGTTCCTGTTCAGGTTCTGGAAACATCGCATGACAGTTTCGGTGGATGCGCCGTCAAGATTGCCTGTTGGTTCATCGGCCACAAGGAGATTTGGCCGCAGAACGACTGCACGGGCAATGGCTGCGCGCTGCATCTCGCCGGCAGAAAGCAGGCGTGCGGGCCTGTTGATAATCCTGCTCAATCCCATTTCGTCCAGAACTTCCCGGGCAAGGGACTCTATATCTCCTGAAACAGCTTCAATATACCTGAAGCGGAAGAGGACGTTGTCGATAACAGAGCGGTGGGGCAGGAGGCAGAACTTCTGGAAGACCATGCCGATTTCCTTCTTGCGTATCTCGCATAGAGCGGAATCATCCAGGGACGAAATATCCCTGCCACGGAAAATGATGCTTCCTGTTGTCGGCTTGTCGAGCATTGCCGCGTGGTTGAGGATTGTGGATTTGCCTGAACCAGAGGGGCCGGTAATCATTACGAATTCGCCTTTATCAATGGACAGGTTGATGCCGCGAAGGACTTCAACCTGTCCCTCAGGGGCAGGGAACGCCTTGGTCATATTCTTTATCTGCAGGACTGGAACAGGAGCAATCATCTGATAATCACCCGGTCACCTGGATTTACGCCGTCAATTACCTCGAAATGCGTTTCGTTGGCCATGCCTGTCTTCACCTGTGTCCGCATGGTTTTTGATCCTTTCCTGGCGGAGCACCAGGCCTGTGAACCTTCCCACCAGATGGCGGTCCTGGGTATCAGCACGGCATTCTTCCTGGAATATGAGAGGATGCGTACCCTTGCTGACATGCCGGACCGCAGGCGGTCGTCGGGATTGTCAACCCGGATCAGGGTGATGAAGTACTTGCGTCCGCTTGGCCTGCCTGCCACGCTCTGGGCCATGGCGCTGACGGACTCGACGCTTCCCTGGATATTCAGGTCCGGATAGGCAAGCGGCTGGATGAGTGCTTCGTTCCCCGGGCGCACGCGGGTGATGTCGGACTCCGGCACGTCGCAGCGCATTACGAGGTTGCTCATATCGGGCAGGGTCATAAGTGTCTGGTTCCTGTAGACGGTATCACCCACGCGGATGGTCCTTACTTCCGAGCCGACCGGGAGTATCTTGTATATGACCATTCCATCCGCCGGTGCGCGGACGATGCAATTGGAGACGTAGGTGCGGCAAAGACCGAGCTCAGTCTCTGAGGCTGCCAGCGTTGCCTTGGCCCGTTCGATGGTGGAAGGGTGCAGGTATTTGCTGGTCAGTTCCAGCTGCTTCTGGAGGGAATCGGCGAGCGCTTTTGCGGCCGTAACCTTGATTTCCTGCTGTTTGACTTCCTGTTCGGAAATAAGGTTTTCCTTCAGCAGTTCACGGCTGTCGGCAAGGGCCTGCGTTTCTTCGGAGGCTTTCTGCCGTGCGTCGTTCATGCGGTTTTCGATGTCGCTCAGTTCTAGGGGCAGCTTGGCATGGACCAGGCTGTCGTAATCCGACTTTGCCGTGGCGTATTCGCGCTCGACCCGGGGCAAATCGCGCTCCCAGGCGGAGGCATCAAACCGGATGAGAATATCTCCAAGCTTTACCTGCGTACCGTCAGGGATGACATCCACAACTGTCGTGTTCCACAGCTGGGACATAATGTTCCTGACAGTCCTCGACTCGATTGATCCGTCGTAAACAGACCACACCTGGAACTGGCCTGAGGTTACGGGCTCGGAGAATTGTTCCGATGGGCTTCTCTTCAGCAGAAAACCGGACAGAACAATGACGGCTATAACCAGTAGCAGCCATTTCACGAATTTAAGCGGTGTTGCCGGCATTACTTTTCCTTTCCGGGTTTAAGGTCCTGAGGATACTCGATCAGAGAACCCAGTACACGTTTTAGTTTATAAGCAGCAGTTGATGTTTCAGCCTGGGCGGACAAAAGCTGGACCTCAGCCTGGGCAAGTTCGTCTTCGGCATCCGTGACCGTGAAACTGTCGCCCTTGCGCATTTCAAAGAGGCGGCGTGCGAGTTTTGAACGGTCCTTGGCTACCTGGTAATTCTTTTCCGCGAGTGTAATCTGCTGACGGGCGCGGTTATAAGCCAGGATTTCCTGCTGGACCTGGCGGGTTATGGCCGATCTTACTTCTTCGATCTTCAGTTCCGCAAGCTGGTTACGGATCGAAGCTTCCGAAAGAGCGGCTTGTTCATTGCGCAGGAGTAAGTCAGAGCCTGCGGACAGGCCGACAAACCATACGCTTTCGTGCGGTTTAGAGGCCGAAGTTGTTGTTCCATTTCCCTGGAGTTCGTAACGGGAGATCATCTTAAGGTCCGGGAGAAGGTTTCTGCGCGCAATACGGACTCCACGCCTGGCGTCCTCCAGATCCTGCTGGATCTGGGCGTAATCCAGCCTGTTCTGCAGGGACAGTGCCACGGCCGCTTCGGTGTTGGTTATGTCGACAGTCACGAGCGGTGCCGGAATGGCCTTGAATTCTATCGACGGGGGCACACCCAGCATTTCCGCGTAATCCGCTCGGAGCGACTGGAGGCGTTCTTTAGTACTGTTATTCTGGAGCTGTTCGTTTCCAAGTTTGAGACTGGATCGCAGTGAATCAACACGGGTCACCCGTCCCTGCTTTTCCCTTACCTGTGTGAGGCGGTTGAGGCGTGTAAGCCGTTCCAGGGCCCTGTCCTCGTACTCGATCTGGCGCTGGAGCATCAGCAGTTCCTCGTGAATTGAGACAACCTGGACGATCAGGTCTGTTTTCTGTATCTCAAACTGGCGCCTGGCGGTCTTCTGGCTTCTTTTAGCCTGGACAAGTGGTTCCTCGTTGATGAGTTTTCCGACGCTGCGGAGGATCGGTTGTTCTATCTGGAGGCTGATTGAGCTGCGGTGACTGTCCGCGGCACCGGGTATACGTGTCTCGATTGTCTGGGCCCCGAGCGTGGCTTCGGTTCCGAAAACTGTCTTCCTGGTCAGGTCCAGCCCGTATGTTGCTGTATCCATCTCGCTGCCTGACTGTGCGGATACTTTTGGGGTGAGATTGAACATGAAGGCAAATCCGGCTTTTTGAATGTTAATTCCGCTTGATTCGAGAGTCAGCAGGGTCTTCTTGATCTCCCTGTTCATCTTGAGGGCTGAATCAATTGCCTGGGACAGTGTGATTTCCTGTTCGGCGGCTGAGGCGCCAGGTGCCGTACACCACAGCACTGCCGGAAGAGACAGCAGGAACAGCAGAAATGCTTCGGCTCGCATGGTATTCCAGGTCTTATTTATCGGGTAATTCTTTGTAATCGGGCCTTTGCTTCTGTGAGAGTTCCCACAGTTTTGCGTACTTCACAAAAGCCCCGAATGAGTTAAGCATTGCGATGACAAAACCGTGTGATCCGTCCATTATCCCGCCTTTCAGGAAGTACCCTTTTAAGAAGCGCCCAAGCGGTCTGAGGATCAGGTCTCTCCACAGGAAAGAGGATTCGCCTGCGAACCGCTGCTGTGCCGTGATGCTGGAGAAGCGGTTAAGAGTCTCTATATGGTCGTGGATGCCGCTGTGGGTGTAGTGCCAGATAGGGTTTATGAGCTTTTTTACCGGACCGTTTACGACAACATGGTCATGCGGTTCCTGGCCTTCTGTCCGTCCATATTCTTTTTTAAAGAGGCGGATTTTGATGTCCGGATACCATTCGCCGTGATTGATCCACTGGCCGATGTAGTAGACCTGGCGCGGGAACTTGTACCCGACATATTCGCCGGTGCTGTATTCGAGCTCTGTCATGATTTCCTGTTTAAGTCCGGGTGATACCTCTTCGTCGGAATCCATGAAGAGTACCCAGGGATAGATTGCTTTTTCCCTGATCAGGTTCCTCTGGCCGACGTAGCCGAGCCATTCGTGCTGATAGACCTTGTCCGTAAAGGTATGGCATATTTCTATGGTCCGGTCGGTGCTGAAGCTGTCCATTATGACGATTTCATCGCACCAGGTGAGGCTGTCGAGGCACCTCTTGATCCTGCTCTCCTCGTTAAAGGTGATAACGCAGGCAGAAATTTTCTCGCGCATTTTATCTTCCTTTCAGAGTCCCTTCAGTCCTCGTATAAATGGAAACAGACCTGTAATCAATGCGGTTCAACGGTTCCTCCGGTTTTTTTCTGCTTCCTTAATGTTCCCGCCGAATAATTCAAGAGAGCTTTGGGCCTGGCATCTTCGTCCTGGAGTTTGTCCCTGTAGAAGACCCTGATGACATAGCCGTAGAACTGTTCTGCGGGTGCACTCTGGGTGTTCGTTTTCCTAGTGCCCTTGGGGACAACGTATGATGCCCTTGCCACGGCCTGCGTGTCCTGGTGCCATTGCGGAGGTGTGAGCGGTTTTGTAGGGACGACTGCGCTTGTGGGAACGATTGATTTGCCGTCGGAAGTCTGGTCAAAGAACGACACTTCAATTCTCACAGCGTTTTCCTTCATGATCTTCACCGCGGGATCCCTTTGGAGGCCGATGGTCAGCACGCGCATTTCGTCAACGTCCTCGTTTTCAAGGAACCGCTGCTCTTCCAGGGAGGCTATCGTGATATGAGGATCCGGGGTTTCCGGGGGCGGCTGGTTCGTGGGAGCTGCAACCGCGGGAATACGAGGCGGCTGGTTTGTGGCGGCGACGAACAGGGGAGTGCGAGGCTGCTGTTTGCCTTCTGGCGGTATAGGGAGGGCTGGCAAAGCCGGCTTGGATGACAATTCCTTTACAGTCTGTTTGATCCCTACGAGGTCTTCACGCATTTGCCGAATTTCATCTGATATCATGTTGGTAGACGCGACGGGTAAAGGCGTGTTTGTTACAACCCTTTCCGCCGGCTTCACGATGACAGCAACTGCCTGCGTCGGGGTGAGATTTGTCCTGACTGAAGCTCCGGCGGCGACCCGGACAGGAGGAATTGCAGAGGACTCATTCATTATCCTGTGGCAGAAAGATATTACCGTGTAAATGACTACAAGCAGCGGAATAATAATGACCAGGGGGGTCAGGGAAATCCTTTTCATGCGGATTCCCGCGGCTTTCTTGGTAAGGTCCGTTTCTACGGTTGCCTGTACAAGGAAACGGTTCCGCCCGATTTCAACAATGTCGCCGTGCTTTAATTTGGATTCCTTGGCCTCCCGGTTATTGATCAGCATCTTGTTCATGGAGCCCAGGTCGCTGATGTGCAGTCCGGTCAACGACTTGTGTTCCAGTACCGCGTGTTTTGAGGCCACTTCACTGTCGGGGAGGCAGATAGAGCACGCCGGATCGCGTCCAATGGTCATTGGTTCGTCCGTAACTGTTACGCGCTGCCCCTTAAGGCTGCCTGTAAGAAATATCAGTCTGTACATCATCGGGAATGGAAACCTTCAGTACACGTTACAAAGTAATTCGTCAATAGTTTTAGGGGAAAGAGGGAGAGAGTCAAGCAGTGAATCTAATTGAATCCGGCATCAATTTCCCTTTATCAATTGCAGTCTTTTCGCTATCTTACATAAGTTTGGTTGCGAAACAGACTTCAGGATCTTCGGAAAGGAATAGATGAGAATACTTTCGGGAATTCAGCCATCAGGCAAACTGCATCTTGGCAATTATTTCGGGATGATGAAACCGGCCCTCGAACTGCAGAAAGAGGGGGATGCGTTTCTTTTTATAGCCAATTACCATGCCCTGACGAGTGTTTCTGACGCCGCGATGATAAGGAAGGCCACGATGGATGTGGCGCTTGATTTCCTGGCTTGCGGGCTTGACGCCGAAAAAACGGTTTTCTTCAAGCAGAGTGACGTTCCTGAGGTCACTGAGCTGTCATGGCTGCTTTCCGTTGTTACCCCCATGGGCCTGCTTGAAAGGTGCCATTCGTATAAAGACAAGATTGCCAAGGGGATACCACCCAGTCACGCGCTTTTTGCCTACCCGGTGCTCATGGCTGCCGATATCCTTGCCTACCAGTCCAATATTGTGCCGGTGGGAAGGGACCAGAAACAGCATGTCGAGGTCACCCGTGACATTGCCATCAAGTTCAACAATGAATTCGGTCAGGTATTCACCATTCCCGAGCCATCTATCCGGGACTCCGTTGCCATGGTCAAGGGGATAGACGGCGAGAAGATGTCCAAGACTTACAACAATCACATTGAAATATTCGGGGACGAGAAAGAGACGCGTTCCCGTATCATGTCGATAAAAACCGATAGCACGAAGCTCGAGGACCCCAAGGATCCGGAGAAGTGCAGTGTGTTTGCCATTTACCGGCTCTTCGCGAATGATTCGGAGAGGAAGGCGATGGAGGACCGGTACAGAAATGGCGGCTACGGATACGGCGATGCGAAAAAAGCGCTTTTTGAGGCGATGTGGAGTTATTTCGAGCCTTTCAGGAGAAAGAGGAAGGAACTGCAGAACGACATTTACTATGTTGAGGAAGTTCTCAGGAAGGGCGGGGAACGGGCTGGTGCCGAGGCCGCAAAGACGCTTAATGCCGCACGCAGGGCAATGGGAATTGATTAATATACCGGATACCGGATTGCTGCCTGTTATTCCATAACTAGTGCAGGGAAAGTTTTTTTTATGCCAGTACAGGAAGAATACAAGGTTGAACTTGAGGTTTTTGAGGGGCCCCTGGATCTGCTTCTTTACCTGATCAAAAAGGAAGAAGTTGATATTTATAACATTCCTATCGAGCGGATCACCACTCAGTACATGGAATACCTCAACCTTATGCGCATGCTCGACCTGAACATAGCGGGCGAATTCATTGTCATGGCTGCCACCCTGATGATGATCAAGAGCCGGATGCTTCTGCCGGTTGAAGAGCGGCCGGAGGTTCTGGAAGAGGAGGAAGGCGAGGATCCCCGCTGGGATCTCGTGCGCCGCCTGGTTGAATACAAGAAGTTCAAGGATGCGGCAATGTTTCTCCAGGAAAAAGAGATGTACCAGGAGAATGTCTTCTCGCATGGAGCCGATGGCGTGGTGCTGGGGCCTGAGGATCCCGGCACGGTGCTGCAGGATGTCAGCCTGTTCGACCTTATAACGGCTTTCAATGATGTCCTCAAAAAAGCAAGGCCTGAAGAAATCGGGGAGATTCTTGCTGAACATTTTACCGTTGCGGACAAGATAGATGCCATCCTGTGTATCGTGAGCAGGGGCAGTGTCATTTCCTTTTCGAAGCTTTTCGGGGACTCTGCGACCCGCCACGAGATAGTATGCACTTTCCTGGCGCTGCTTGAGCTGATCAGGCTCAGGCAGATTGGCGTCTCGCAGACGGAGCATTTTGGAGAAATAACTATCAGCCGGATCGAGGACTCCGCTGAACCGGTATCGGAGGCTGAATCCGCGATTGACGAAGAAGGAACAGATGTGACAGGGGCGGCTGCCGGCAGCGGTCCCGATGAAATGCCAAAGGAAGAAGAAGATGTCGAATAATGATGTTGTTCCGGAGTTGAAACAGATACTGGGCGCCATGATATTTGGCGCGAACCGTACGCTGAACCTCAAGGAACTGCGCAAGTGTCTCCAGGAAGTAGCCCAGAGCAAGGGAGGGGAGACTGCGGCTTTCGGGAAAGTTACGGAGGCCGACGTGCGGACGGCCCTTGACAGCCTCAATGCAGATGTCAAGGCGGCGAGGTGCGGTTTCCATGTGACTGAAGTTGCCGGCGGACTGCGCCTTCACAATGATGCCTCCTGCGGCAAATGGCTGAGGCACCTGCTGAATGCCGGGAAGCCCAACAGGCTGTCGCGGCCGTCCCTGGAGACGCTGGCAATTATCGCCTACCGCCAGCCGGCTTCGCGGGCCGACATTGAGGCCGTACGCGGTGTAACGGTTGATCACATTATAAAAAGCCTTCTTGAAATGCAGCTCATCAAGATATCAGGCCGCAGTGAACTGCCCGGCAGGCCGTTTCTTTATTCGACAACACATGCATTCCTTGAGCATTTTGGCCTCAAAGACCTGACTGAATTAAGCAGTATGGAACCCATGCTCCTGGCAGCCAGGGAGGCGCAGGCCAGGGTCCGCCGGGCCCAGGAGCCTGCCGGTGAGAAGCCTCCGGAAGAAGGAAAGAGCGAGGCTGAAGAAACTGAAAAGAGCCCGGAACCCGGAAAGATGGATGAGGAATCCAAATCCAAGCCTGTTATCGAGGAAGAGGATGATGGGGAAGAAGAAGCGGACGAGGAAGAAGATGAGTTTGACGAGGATGACGATGACGATGACGATGAGGACGAAGATGAGGACGAAGATGAAAAGTAAACCGCTTTCGAGAGCTGACAGGATCAAGCTAAGCAAATTAAGGCAGAATATAGACGCGATTGACCTTGAAATAGTCAGGCTTCTGAATAAACGGGCGCTTAATGCGCTGAAGACCGGGATGATCAAAAAGAAGGCTGGAGCAGGTGTTTATGACCCGGCACGGGAACACCAGGTGTTTGCACGTGTACAGAAGTTAAGCAGGGGACCTTTGAATCCAGCGGCTGTAAGGTCAATATACCGCAGTATTATTTCTGCCTGCCGGGCGCGGCAGAAGTAGGGCGGGTTGTTGTTAACGTAGCTTACTTTCACGATTAATCTTATGAGCACATTTGTTAAACTGGCCAATCCGTGGGTTGCGAAACTTGGGACTTATGAACCGGGCCGCCCGATCGAAGAGGTTGCCCGCGAACTTGGTTTTGATGATGTGGACGATATTATCAAGCTTGCATCCAATGAGAATGCGCTTGGCCCGTCGCCGCTTGCCATGCAGGCCATGCGGCGTGTCCTGGGCGGTATGCACCGCTATCCAGATGGTAACGCTTTTTATCTTAAAAAGGCGATTGCGAAAAAGCTTGGGGTCAAACCTGGACAGGTGCTTCCGGCAAACGGAAGCAACGAAATAATAGAATTCATCGGGCATGTTTTCCTGGGGCCGGATTCCGGAATCGTGATGGCAGACCGCGCGTTTGTGGTCTACAGGCTTATTGCGGAAACCTTCAGGGCGAAGACTGTTTCTGTCCCGATGAAGGATTTTACCCATGACCTTGATGCCATGCTGGCGGCAATCCGGCGTGATACGAAGATTGTTTTCATCGCCAATCCCAATAATCCAACGAGCACAATGGTGGATGGAGCAACGCTGGACCGGTTCATGTCTAAGGTGCCGGCCCACGTCGTTGTCTGCATCGATGAGGCATATCTTGAATTGCTGCCCCGGTCCAGGCAGCCGGATACTTTGAAGTATGTCAGGGCTGGCCGCAACGTGATCCTCATGCGGACTTTCTCCAAGACATACGGGCTTGCCGGCCTGCGCATCGGCTATGCTGTTGCCCCTGAAGAATGCATAAAGCTGCTGGACAAGGTAAGGCAGCCTTTCAACGTCAATTCCATGGCCCTGGCAGGGGCGGAAGCGGCCCTGAAAGACGACCGCCACGTGGCCCGGACACGGAAAATGCTAAAGGACGGGATAAACTTTTTTGAACGCGAGTTCGACCGCATGGGGCTGGAATATGTGCCGGCGGTGGCGAACTTCATTCTGGTCAAAGTAGGAGACGGGCGGGGTGTATTCAACAGGTTGCAGCGTGCAGGGGTAATAGTACGTCCAATGGATGCTTACGGCCTGCCTGAATATGTAAGGATTACGGTAGGAAAGGGGATAGAAAACAAAACGTGCATTAAGGCGCTGAAAAGTGTATTATCCACGAGCTGAAAATCGAACATGAAAAAACTTGCCATAATTGGACTTGGATTGATGGGCGGCTCCCTTGGGCTGGTCGCTAAGAAGAAAAGGATTGCGCGTGTTGTTTGCGGTTATGCGCGGCGCGAGGAAACACGGCATGAGGCCCTGAAGCGTGGCGTGGTGGACCATGTGTTCGACAAGCCTGGAGATGCCGTCAAGGATGCCGATGTCGTGGTGTTCGCTGTCCCGGTTCTTGCGATCCCTGAACTGGTTGAAGCCTGCCTTCCGTATTTTTCCGATGAATGCGTTGTTACCGATGTTGGAAGCACAAAGGCGGAACTGGTCGCCGAGATGGACAAGCTCTTCAAGAAGAGCAAGGCTGTTTTTGTGGGAAGTCATCCTATTGCAGGCTCGGAGGAAACCGGGTTGTCGGCTGCAAACGCTGAGCTATACGATAAGGCAGCGGTTATTATTACGCCGAAGCATGGGATGATAGACAAGGAAGTTTCAAAGATCCGGCGGATGTGGGAAGAGGCCGGCGGCCGGGTCTTCATCATGGGTCCAAAGGACCATGATGTCACAATCGCCAGGACCAGCCATTTGCCGCATCTTGTGGCTTCCATGCTTGTCAATACCGTCTGGCGCGTCGGGAAGGATGCCGGCCGTTTCTGCGGCACGGGTTTCCGTGACGCTACGCGGATAGCGGCCGGATCTGAAGATGTCTGGCACGACATCGTGAAGAGCAACAGGCGTGCTGTTGTTCATGAGCTCAGCGAATTCATCAAGACACTTAACCGCGTGAACTCCATGGTGAAAAACGGAGATTTCCAGGGCGTTAAGCATTTTCTTTCCGAGAACAGGCAGAAGCGGAAAGAGTTTGAGGAGCAGTTTAAAAGGGAACGCCGGCCATGAGTGCCAGCGGTTCCGATTCCATGGTTATCAAGCCATGCGGCCCCGTAAACGGTACAGTAAGGGTTCCTGGCGACAAGAGTATCTCCCACCGTGCAGCAATGCTGAGCGGCCTTGCCTCGGGCGAATCCGTTATTGAAGGATTCCTTGCGGCTGAAGACTGTCTAAATACCCTCCGTGCTGTCGAGTTGCTGGGTGCATCTGTAAGCCGAAACGGCGAATCCGTAAGAATCACAGGTACAGCAGGCAGGTTCAGGGTGCCTTCAGGCATTCTCGACATGGGAAATTCGGGGACCGGGATGAGGCTCATGGCTGGACTGCTCGCCGGGCAGGATTTTGTTTCGGAGATGACGGGCGATGCATCGCTTTGTTCCAGGCCGATGCGCAGGATCAAGGAGCCGCTTGAGATGATGGGCGCGGTGGTTGACCTGCTGGGCAAGAACGGTTGCGCCCCAATAAGGATACGAGGCGGAAAGTTAAAGGGCGCAGAGTACAGGACACCTGTTGCCTCAGCGCAGGTCAAGTCGTGCGTGCTGCTTGCCGGCCTTTTTGCGGACGGTACCACGCACGTTATGGAACCCAGGCCGACACGTGACCACACGGAGAAGGCAATGGCCGGCGTGGGTATACCGGTACGGTGTGAGGGGCTTAGCGTTTCAATCGACGGGTATGGAGAGGAGGGCCCGAAGTTCAGGGGCCGCAGGTGGGTTGTACCCGGTGATTTCTCTTCGGCGGCATTCTGGATGGTTGCGGCAGCATGCGGAAAAGATTCGCGGATAACAGTGGAGAATGTGGGGCTTAACGCGCGCCGGACTGCGCTCCTGGATGTTTTGAGGCGAATGGGTGCCGAAGTTATCGTGGAATCACAGGTTTCAGATCTCAAAACCCAGGTCGAATGGGAACCCGCAGGGACGGTTACAATTGCCGGCCGGGGGTTGAAAGGTACCGAGGTGGGCGGTGACGAGATTCCAAACCTTATTGATGAATTGCCGGTGGTGGCCGTACTTGGGGCCATGGCTGAAGGTCGAACGGTTATCCGGGATGCCTCGGAACTGCGTGTAAAGGAATCCGACCGTATTTCAACGATGGCTAAGGCCCTCGCGGCACTTGGCGTCAAGGTGGAGGAAACACCCGATGGCATGGTTGTTCACGGTAAATCTAAAATCAGGGGTGGTGTGCAGATAGACAGTTATGGCGACCACCGTATTGCCATGGCGTCGGCAATGCTTTCGTTGTTTGCGAACAGTGCTGTAGAAATTAACAACGTTGCCTGCATCAATACCTCTTATCCCGGATTCCAGAGGCACCTCATGGAGCTTACAGGTTCAAAATGACTAAAGACGTTGTCGCAATAGATGGGCCCTCTGCATCAGGAAAATCCACCGTGGCCAGGCGTGTCGCCGGGGGGCTGGGCTATCTTTATGTGGATTCCGGCTCTCTATACAGGGGGATTACCTGGAAGGTCCTGCATGAAGGCATTAATGCCGCTGATGCTGGCAGGGTGGCGGAGATCCTGAAGACGATTGATATATCGTTTTTCGTGGCTGACGGGGCTGTTCGCTTCAGGATTGACGGGACAGAACTCAAGGACGAGATCCGCACAATAGAGGTCAATGAGAATGTCAGCAAAATAGCGGCCATGCCTGCGGTCCGGTCACAGGTGGTTGCCTGGCTGAAGGACATGGGCAGTTTCGGCAGTCTTGTAATGGAAGGCAGGGACATAGGGACGGTGGTGTTCCCATCTGCCAGGTTTAAATTCTACATTGATGCGTCAGAGGATGAACGTGCCCGCAGGCGGTTCCAGGAAATCCATGGCGGGGTGAAAAAGATCACTTTCACGGATGTAAATGAGTCGCTCAGGCGCCGGGATGCGATAGACAAGGGAAGGAAGATGGATCCCTTAAAGGTTGCGCCGGGGGCTGTAATTGTCGATACGACCTCCATGAGCATAGAAAAGGTTGTAGATTTCATCCTGGCGCGCCTGAAAGCTTCTCCAAGCAGTTAATTACCTCCTTTCATGCTGTTTTGCTTTTGATGTTGCCTGCCAGGATAAGTATAGGTATATTCTGCCTGTTTCTAAGGAAATCAATATGGGCAAAGATGACTGTATAGAAGTGATCGGGATAGTAACGAAAGTTCTCCCTGCCACCATGTACATGGTGAAACTGGAGAACGGTCACGAGCTTCTGGCCCATATTTCGGGCAAAATGCGCAAGCATTTCATCAAGATCACCACCGGGGACAAGGTCACAGTCCAGATATCGCCTTATGACCTGAACAAGGGCAGGATTTGCTACCGGCACAAGGACTGATACCTTTACTTCCGGCCTGTCCGCTGGCGAACTCCCAGCATTACCGCTATAGGGCGTGGTTGTTTCTCAATCAGTTTATTCCGGATTACCAGCTTTCCGGTTGAGGGATCAAGCGCGATCATAATACTGCTTGCCCCGCCGTCCATTGCAATTGCTTCGTAGCATCCCAGGTTCTTCATGAGCTCCGCCGATTCGGATAGGTACATTCCTTCACTGTATTCGGGCTGGCGGCCGTCGACGACAGCGAAAAAGAACCAGCGTCTTGTCTTGTCGTATCCGATCAGCGTGCGCGGATGAAGCCTTTCGTTGTTGTCGTTAACTGTTTCTCCTTTATGCACCAGGAGTCCGGAAAGGTCGGAGACTGCCTCCCTTGGCCTGTCATTCGTATCCGGGTTGCCAATATGGGGCTTGTTTTCAAAGTCGAACCAGAGCGCGAAATGTTTACCAGACTGTTTGCTCCTGACAATCCCGTTGGATATCACCAGCCCGACGATATTAATTGGCCTGCCCCTGGACCAGTTGTTGTCGTCCTGGGTCTTGGTGGTTTTCAAGCTCTGGAACCCATTGGCATTAACGGCGGCAAGCACGCTGTTGTCAGCCGCAAGTTTCTCCGGATCTTCCAGGATGGCTTCGGCCGTGCCGCCATCAGCAGGTGCATCGCTGATTATTGTAAAGACTTCGCAGTTGGTGTCCAGGAGGTCGATCCTTGTAAAATGCATCCTTACCGGCCGCGGTGTATCCTTTGCTTCGGTCCAGCAGATAACAGGGGCTGCCTGCCCAATACCGGCCGGCGGTGCCTTTTCGGAAAAGGCTATGAAGCTGTTTGTAGAAGCGGAGGAGAAAAGGGGAAGAAACAACAGGAGACCAGCCAGTAGTTTGAAGCGAAGGTTCATACTGTTTTATGCGTAACATCCCGCTTTTGAGCAGGATGGTCGGGGCGGAGGGATTTGAACCCTCGACCTTTTGGTCCCGAACCAAACGCGCTACCAGGCTGCGCTACACCCCGTAAAATCAACTTCCTGCGTACTTTAGCTGATCAATCGAGGGTGTCAACTCAGTCTTTGTTTTCGAGGGAGATATCTTTTACGAGGACTGTGCCGGTAAAGGTTCCGCGTATATCGAGTTTTACGGAAACAGCATTTGACGGTAGTTCAAATGTCTGTTTGGCCATGATCCAGTTGCCCTGCCTGATCTGGGTGGGCGCCTTGGATACAAAACGATCTATGATTTCCTCCCGGCCATTGTTCTTAACGGTCAAAGAGACAGTTGCAACAATAACGCCGCTGAATGCCGGATCCTTCTTGAACAGGGCCTGGAAGCATATCTTCCTGTGCGGGGCCGCAAGGATTGTTGGCGAAATCAGGTTCATTTCGTCTTTTCCTGCGGAAGATGACAGGATGAACACATGGCCTTCCGCATGCTGTGTGCTGAACTCAATACTCTGCTTTGTCTTCTCGCCCAGCCTTATGTTCCATCCGGGGATAGCATTGCCGGCAGTTGTCAACGTTGCAGGCAGAACGAGCATGTTGGTGTTGGCAGGGTAGATAGTGCTGTTGATGGATGTGAATTCCGGGTCCAGGATATAGGTTCCCCGGTTTCTATCCTTCCAGAGCGCATAGCCGGTAAAGGCCGCGGCGGCCGTGGCGGCAAGAACAACAAGAGCGGTGAGGGTCTTCCACTTCCTGAGCTTGCTTTTCAGCGAGTTGATCTGCTGGACCTCCACCGTGTTCTTGACCGCTTTTTCCGTGGAGACTGCCGGGGCAAAGCTGATGATATCCCTTATCGGCGGCATGTTCGACCGTGGGTCATGGCGGAGGAAACAGCTCGTTACCTCGGAAATTCCAGCCTCATGCAGGGAGCTGCGGAAAGCGTCAAGATCGAACGGGACCCGGCGCCAGACGACCATGTTGCTCTCGCTGTCATAGATGCAGTAGCATGCCCGCGCATCCTCGTCACGCGGCTGGCCGACCGATCCGACATTGACAATGTAGCGCTTTTCCTGTTCCAGCAGGAAATCCTGCGGGCGAATAATGTGCGGTATTCCGCTGTCTCCAAGAAGGTGGATGGCCGGCTCATGGGTATGGCCGACGAAAAGAAGACGGTCGGGCACAGATTTCCACGACGGCATGGCTTCATCTGCGGTAATAATATAGTTGAATGCCCCGGGATTTGAGAAATCGCCGTGTGCGCACCGGAACAAGGGACCGGCCAGCGAAAGGGGCATGCCGCGGAGAAAGTCCTTGGCCCTGCTGTTAAGCTGGGTAATGGTCCAGTTGATTACCTTTTGTGCCTCGGCGTGGAATTCCGATGCATCCATCTTGCCGCAGGCAACAGCATCATGGTTGCCGAGAATGATGTGGTCAACGCTTGAATGCACGGATTGGAGGACTTCGCCAGGATCCGGACCGTATCCAACGATATCACCGAGGCAGATGATCTCGTCGATGCCGATACTGCGAATGTCGATCAGGACTGCATTCCAGGCTTGCAGGTTGGCATGGATATCAGAGACCAGTGCATAACGCATGTAAGTAGGTACAAAACAATATAATCGGCCGTCAAGACAGATAAACCGGTAACGAGCGCTGACTGATCAGGCGTTCATATAAAGAGGAGCTGGGTCAGGATGTAGACGGGAAGGAGAACGACAAGTGAGAATTTGAAGACGTAGGCAAAGAAATGCGGCATTTTAATGTTCTGGTGTTCTGCGATTGTCTTGACCATGAAATTAGGGCCGTTGCCGATGTAGGTCATTGCCCCGAAAAAGACCGCGCCGCTGCATATTGCCTTCATAAGTCCCTGCGGAATCGAAGCAACCATGTCCGGACTGCTCAGGTTGAGGCCAACTGCCAGCGAATGGAAGGTGACGGCGGTAGGGGTGTTGTCGAGGACGCTGCTTAGAAGCCCTGAAAGATAATAGAAGGTGACCGGGCTGGATACGTTCAGTGAATGGGCGTTCCTTTCGAGGTATATCAGGCATGGCACCATTGTTACGAATATTCCGAGAAAAAGGGCTGCGACCTCGTTGATCGGGTGCCAGGTGAAGCCGTTGGATATCCTTGTCATATGGGGCGTGAGATGGAGGGAGAGCAGGGCCATCAGGATGATCATGCCTTCGCGCGCAAAGCTGGCGTAGTGGTTGCCCTTCATCCATGGCATTGTGGCCGGGTTGATGAATGCAATGGCCAGTACAACTCCGGTGAGCCAGATGAAATTGAGTTTTCCCTGGAGCTCCACGGACAGACCCTGCGACAGGCAGTCCTGCCTCGTTGTTTCAGGTTCCTTCTTCCATAAGCGGGTATCAAGGATGAAGTATATGGCCAGCAGTATTCCGTTTGTAAAAAGCCATTCCGGGAAGAGCCTGAAGAACCATGCGAATGGCGCGCCTCGCAGGTACATCATGAAGAGCGGCGGATCACCAAGAGGTGTCAGCAGGCCACCGCAATTTGCGACAAGGGCGATGAAGAAAAGAACCGAATGAACCTTGAACGTGCGGCTCCTGTTCATGTGGAGCAGGGGCCTGATCAGGAGCATTGCCGCGCCGGTTGTGCCGACGATGGATGCAAGGACGGTGCCGATTCCCAGCAGAACGGTATTCGCACCCGGGGTTGCCCCGCCGCGCACTTCAGTAAAAATACCGCCGCTGATTATGAACAGTGAGCCAAGCAGGATAATGAAAGGGATATAATCAAAGACCAGTGAATCATAGACAGCCTGAGGCATGCCGGCACGGAACATGTAAATTATTGTGGGGATGCTTAACCCGGCGGCAACTGCCAGCTTGTTCCGGTTCCTGTCCCAGAAGCGGGGGATGAGAAGGGGGAAAATGGCTATGGCACCGAGCATCAGCACAAACGGTACAGTTGCGTATATTGAAACGGGGCTCATTAATTGGGGGACAAGATAGTCAAAACTGCCGGAAATGAAAAGCGGTTTAAAAGGGATCACCCAGCTTTGCCAGGGACGCGCAGGGGTTAGTAAAGGCGCTAATCCGGATATTGCATCAATATTCTGCAATATTCGTATTAACTATCGAGGTAGGGACAGCCTTTGACCCTCCAGCCTGTTGGGAAGTCGATGCATTGCTGCGGTCGTGCGTTATAAACGGCGCAGGTGTTGTCGTCGGAAAGGAAACAGCACGCACCGCCTGGTTTCTCGGCGAGGCTGAGCTGTCTCCGGTTGGCCGCGAGGACAGTATGAAGCCTGATGAAATCTGATTCGCTCAGGCCGAGCGAATCGGCCAGCTTGGTGATATCCCATGGGTTTAGCAGCACGTGGCCGGGCCACCGGCAGCAGGCACCGCAACGGCGGCAGTGGAAATCGCCAGGAACAGTCTTCATGGAATGAACATGCCTTAACGGGCCTCTTTATGGGGACTTTTCTTTCCTGCCCAGCGGCTGGAAATCGTCGCCGCGCAGGCCGACAAGAACACTTACGCCTTCCTTGTCCACCTTCAGTTCTCCGTATCTTGCCCTCGCATAGAGATTGGCGTCACCTTCCTGGAACATGTATGACTCAGCGCCCAGCCTGAGGTTTCCCCGCTTGCGGTAGTAAAGCAGGCACTGTCCTGCCTGCAGGGTCTCACCCTTATGGATCTTTACAAACTTGGCCACGTTGTTTGTGTCCAGCGAGACCACGATTCGGCCCTTGTCCTGTAATTCGGCTGCCGGGATTTCATCGGCCATTGCATATCGAAGAACCATGTAATCTCCCTGCATCAGGGAACGTGGGTCGACAGGTCTCAGCCGCAGCAGCACTGTGCGGCCCTCTGAAAGGGTGGCTTCCTTCTTTATGACCAGGAATGGCACTGACACAAGTGCCAGGACGGTGGCAAAGAAGAATACAATGTTCTTCACGTTTGTGCCTCCTTTGACCTGTTTCTAATAAGAATCCAGCGCAGGATAAGAAGAATCAGGCCGCTGCCGGCGATAACTGCAGATTTGCAGGCGAGGGTAACATCCATGACGTAATATAATCCCACCAGGAAGCAGGGCAGAAAGAGGTAGGCGAGCGCTGTCAATATGCGGTCGCCATACGCGTACCCGGCGGTAAGCAGGCCTATCGCGACCAGCACGCCGGGGTTTGTGAAGATGCCCAGGAGGACGGTGGCTATGACGGCCATGATCAGCCACGGCTGGCGGTACTGGTTAATTCCTCCTGCGAGCCGGAAGAACATGTATACCAGTCCGGCTGCCAGGACGGCGCTTGAGACGCCCAGCGGGCTGTTCGGCGTGGATTCCCAGATGCGCCAGTGAAATATGTCTATCATCGCCAGGTTCATGAATAACAGTGTTGCGGGCAGTGTCACCGCCGCCGCACGGATCAGCGGCTGGAGAAAGAGAGTCCGCCTGGTATGGAGAATCAGCAGTCCTGCAAGAAGTGTTTCTGCGGCAATAAGAATATTCAGGAACCAGAATTCGCCCATTTCGGTTATCCATATTGTGGCAATTACGGCAAGGACAACGGGGGCGCAGAAACGGTAGACGCTGCTGGGATAAAGAATGTACATGACGGCACAAATGGCCGCATGGGTCGAAAGGGCTGGAACGATGCCGTGACTGAAATGGAAATATTCGCATATGCCCACAAGAGTCATTATGTTTCCTGCAAACGCCAGTACAAGCGCAAGCTGGGTGGGGAAGGTTGCCTTGCAGGTCTTGGTGAGCACCACCGCGGCGACCAGGAACGCTATACCGCAGACAACGGCGCCGGTTTCGTTCGTGATTATTCCTGATATGCCGAGGAATGCGATGAGGAAGAATGCGGCAAACCAGGCGCCTATGCCGGACAGGATCCTAATGTACAATGGGTCCTTCACTGCCTGTTCGGAATTGCTTAAAGCCGCGGCAATCCCTTCCTTTTGCACAGGATCAACCAGTCCCGAAACATCCGGATGGTCCAGCAACTCCCTGATTGTAGGTGAAGTGTTGCTCATTTTGAGGTTTCCTTTGCCATCTTTGCGGCTGTTTTCTTGAGCCAGAAGGCGGCTGCACTTACAACCCCGATAATGATCAGAGAAAAGAGCAGGAACAGGAAGGCTTCGTCAATGCCATGGTGACTGCCATCCAGCATGATCTTTCCTGTGAAGGTCAGCAGAACGGCACAAAGGTTCATCACTATCAGGGCGAGTGATAACATGTCGCGGAAGAAATAACGGTAAAAGGCATATCCGCCGGTGGAAACAGCGGCCCAGCAGATGGCAACAACAGCGGTTGCTTTTGTCGTGTTGCCGATATCGATAATAAAGGAAATTGTCGGGATTGCCAGCGCGGCAAGGACTGCCAGTAGCAGGATGCCGCGCAGCCATTTGCCGCTCAGCCAGTCCAATCCCTGCTTTGCGCCCAGCTCGCGGAGTACGAGGGCCGTTCCGTTGATCAGGGCCAATGCGATACAGAGGTATTCGAACCTTAAGGCCCGGCAGGGTTCAAGTACCTGTCCCCAGTAAAGGATGACTCCGGTGTTCACGAGAATGAGCCACACGAACCACAGCGCGGCGAATTCCGACACCACGACCCAGCCAAGTATCAGGGCTGCCCATCCGGTGAAGAGCTCAAAAGCGTCAGCGCCTGTCTGGTAGGTCTGTCCATAGACTGCCATAAGCACTCCCAGGAGCACTGAAGCGCTCAGGAGCAGGATCTTGCCTGTCAGGCGGTTAAGTCCCAGGAAAAATGAACCTATGGCGCAAGCCGCGATACCTGCCTCGATCAGGCCTAATTTCAGGAACTTGCCCATTGCCGACCAGTTGTAGGCGAAGAAGAATATGATGCCCGCCAGTACCAGGGCGCTTCCGAAGAAGAGAAGATTGCGCTCCGCCCAGGTGTACCAGCTTGAAGCCGGGCGCAGTATCCGCATGGCAGTGTCAAATGCTTCGTTTGACAGCAATCCATCCTGGTGGAGCCGGCGGACGGTCTTAATGTCAGCGGGTTTTTCCAGTGCCTGGTCATTGTCACTCATTGCGCGGGATTATGTCTTATAGCAGGCCGTTATGCAATAACGTTGTCCTGATTGAGTGGCAGGCCGGGGCCGACAGGGGCGGGGAAGAGCGCGGGGCATATTCTCCCTTAAGTTAACGTCATTTGCCGGCCTTGCCGGCCGCGTCCCTGGACTTTTTCCATTCCGCGTGAAGCTGGGCGGCTGCGGCGCGCACATCGGCATTTTCGTGTTTCGCTGCTATCTCGCTTAAAACATCGACCCATCCGGAGTTCTGGAGCTCAAGCAGGACTTTTTTTGCAATCGTCTGCTCCTGTCCATCTTCGCTTGCGAGGAAAGGAGCCTCCTCGGCAGCTGCAAGCGTTACGCTTTCCTTGCCCAGGTAATTGCACAGCCTGCCGAGAACAAGCTTGCGTCTTTTCGGGTCATTTCCCTTAATTACGGGCCTGAGCTTTGGAATGATCTCCTGTCCGCAGTACTGGAAATTGCAGTCTGTCAGACGGTACACGGCGGTGGAGAAAGTTTCGAACTCGGGGCTGTTGAGGTTTTCATAGAAATGATCCCTCGCAAGCGGATCGCTCATGAAATGCCACAGGAAAGTGTAAACATCCTCCTTGAGTGAATTGTCATTTATTCTCGAAAGGGCATCATGAAGTTTGGTCTTCAGCTTATCCACGCGTGGAGCGGCGTACATCGCTTCTTTAAAAACGGCGGGCCGGGTGGGATCAATGAGCGTCAGGACAGCCTCTGAATAGTCATGCTCAGGCACCTTCTTCCAGTAATCGCCGAGCCTGGGATTCGTCAATCCCGTAAGTCCCTGTTTCATGACGCTGAGGCAAACCACGGCCGCGCCATCTTCTGCATAGCCGGCAAATTCAGCCAGGAGCTGCCGGTCGGCGGCGACATCACTATGGCGCAGGCTGCCGAGCAGGGGGCCGAGGGGCCTCGCATCCCAGTGGTGCTCGACCGCCTTCACTCCCGCAAGCCGTTTCAGGTTCTTCCTAACGACGCTCCTGATTTCATCCGTGGGCCAGCTTGACTGCAGGATATCGGTGCAGGCACTGAGTGCTGACGGTATCAATTTGGGATCAAGCTCCAGCTCCTTTGCCTTGGACAGGATATTCCTGACCCGCTCGGCGATTTCAGGATCAGCGTGCTGTGCATGCTTCTCAAGGGTACCGCGAATATAACAGACCATGGACTCGAGTTTCTGCTGGGCAGCTTCCCTGGACTTGAAATCCTTGACGCCAAGCTGGTTCACCAGTTTCTCAATCTCTTCGCCCTTTACTTCGGCGTGCTGCGGTCCGAACAGCAGGTCCATCATGACTTCGAGGGCTGGAGTGCCCTTTTTCAGCAGTCGCTCCCTGGAATTGGTGTCTTTGGCGCCGGAATTGATGAAGTTGATCCATTCGCTGTGGATCGCCCTGTATTCGGACAGGCTTATGGATGATCCGGTCTGCGGTTGAGCGTCAGGCGCTGGAAATGCCGGGACCATGCAGATCCAAAGTGCCCAGAGTGCGATACACGCCTTTACTGCGATTTGTTTCCGGTTGTCATGCATAACAATTCCATGCATTGCCGGCCGTTAAGCTGATGACTGGTTTGAGTTGTCAGGGCCATGGCCGGCCATTTTGGATTCTGTTTCCTGGGGAGAGATATCGTCCAGCCGGTTTTCCCACAGGTATTTCCTGGTTTCGCGGACAATGACGCCGGACAGCAGAAGCAGGGCCACAAGGTTCGGTATGGCCATGAGCGCGTTCATCACGTCGGCCAGGGCCCATACCAGCGGCAGCGTGGCCACGGAACCGAGGAATACGGCCAGCACCCAGAGGATACGGTAGGGAATCAAAGAGCGCTTGCCCAGGAGGTACTCCACGGCGCGTTCGCCGTAATACGACCAGCCGAGTATTGTGGAAAAGACGAACGTGGCAAGCCCGACGCCGAGGACCAGCGGGCCTATGACGGGAATATGGGCGAAGGCTGCCTTTGTGAGCGCGGTGCCGTTGAGGCCGGCCAGCGCGACGGGATCACGAAGAACAGTGGTCACCAGCACCAGGCCGGTCATTGCACAGACAACCACCGTGTCCCAGAACGTCCCGGTGCTTGACACGAGGGCCTGGCGGACCGGATTGCGTGTCCGCGCGGCTGCTGCCACAATGGGGGCGGAGCCCAGTCCCGATTCGTTTGAGAACAGGCCGCGCGCGACGCCGTAGCGCATAGCCATCATGACCGTGGCGCCGATGAATCCGCAGCCCGCCGCGGACGGAGTGAAGGCGCTGGTTACGATAAGCTTGCAGGCGGGGAGGAAGAAGCTGGCGTTGAGGACCAGGATGATCAGGCAACCGCCAACGTAGAAGATAGCCATGAACGGAACCAGGCCCTCGCACACGACGGCGATAGAGCGTACCCCGCCCAGAATGACGACAGCCGTCAGGATTGCCATGACCAGGCCGGAGACATAAGGAGGCACCTGCAGCGTATCCTGCACGAGCACTGCCACAGAGTTTGCCTGTACCATGTTGCCGATACCGAAAGCGGCAATGGAGGTGAATATGCAGAACAGGACCGCGAGCCATTTCTGGCCCAATCCCTTCTCAAGCGCGTACATCGGTCCGCCCAGCATGGTGCCGTCGGACGTCTTCTGCCGGTACTTCACCGCGAGAAGCGCTTCACCGTATTTGGTGGCGATGCCGAACACGCCGGTAAGCCACATCCACAGCATGGCGCCCGGTCCGCCCAGTGCCAGGGCGGTAGCAACTCCCACGATATTACCCGTGCCGATAGTGGCGGCCAGCGCAGTGGTAAGCGAGCCGAACTGGCTGACGTCGCCATCGCCCTGTTTATCGCGCGAAACGGAAAGGCGGATGGCCAGCCAGATATATCTCTGTATGAACCGGAGCCTGAACGTTAGATACAGGTGGGTCCCGAACAGCAATATCAACATGGGCCAACCCCAAATGAAATCGTCAACCAGACTTACCAATGCGTGAAAGCTCTCCATGTTATCTCCCTGTTCTGCAAGTGTTTATCGGGGATAGTTCCATCTCGCCTTCACTCGCGCAAGACTTCTTTGTCGGAGGACGTCGCAAGTTACGGGGTGGGACTGAATGATGGATGCTGCCCTTCAAGAGATGGTTTCACGACTCATGCAGTGTTATTTTACGTCTGCCTGAAGATCGCGCAACGTGAATCGCGCCAGGGCAATCTGTTCGTAGGGGTGCTTCTTCCCGCGTTCATACAAACATGCCGCAGTTCCATCCCTGAAAACCGCAAGGTCTGAATAGGCGCTTGGACCGGCGTGCAGCGTGCACTTTCGTGACCAGGTCCTGCCGTCATCAAATGTGGCGCGGACGGTCATGTTCTCCCGCCGCGTGCTTGCCGGGTTGGAGAAGAGAATGACGTTGTCGCTGTTCGCGCCGGGCCATGAATACCGCACGATACTGGCCTGGCAGACAGGTTCGAGCAGTGCGTCGTCAAACCCCTGGTTTTCCCAGGTGATTCCCCCGTCATTACTGAATGCTTTCTGCCGTTTATCCTTTGACCGGGAGTAGTTCCGCATGTTCAGCATAAGGCGTCCGCCAGTCAGTTCCACTACTTTGCATTCATTGACCTGGTGGTTTGGCGACCTGCCGCCGGCCTTCCATGTCCTGCCGTGGTCGTCGCTGTAAACAATGTGCGAAAAATAGTTTGTTGTTTTTGCCTCGATGTGGTCGCACGCAATAACCAGGCGTCCAGTATGTTCGCCATTTTCAATCTGGATGCCGCTACCCGGTCCAGTGGCATACCATGTCCAATCCGGGCTTTTGACGTCTGAAGTGATTTCCACGGGTTTGGACCATGAGACTCCTTCGTTTGTTGACGACGCCACGAACACCCGGCGTGTATCCCTGCTGTTCCCGGCGATAATCATGGACTCACGGTCGTCGCCCCTGTTCCAGGTTGAAAAAAGCCATATTGTCCCGGTCTTTCTGTCCACGACGGGGCAGGGGTTGCCGCAGGTGTTGCCGTTATCATCCCAGACGAGTTCCTGTTCCGACCATGTCTTTCCGTTATCTGTGGAGCGCCGGACAAGAAGATCGATGTCGCCGGCGTCACCGCTGTTTTTTTTCCGGCCTTCACAGAAGGCCAGGGCGGTGCCCTTGGGTGTCACGGCGAGGGCGGGTATTCGGTATGTGTGGTACCCGTTTTTGCCGCTCTCCCAGAGAATGTCCTGCTTTATGCCGTTATCTTCGGCGCGGCCAATTCCGGCCGTGCACATGAATGCTGTAAGCAGCGGCACTAGACGTCCTGATTTCATTCCTGGTGTCCTTTCGCGCATCTTCTGTGACCGCGTGGCTCCTGCGCGGCGCAGGACGGGGATTGTTTGCATCGGCTAGGCTGATTTAGGCGGATCTGTCTTTTTCATTCCGCGAGCCACATTTGATAAGGCAATAAGTCCCGATCCAATCATGATGGCGCCGGTGATGAAGCCCATTCCTGCGCCCATGACGTCGAGCTGATTGGATGACCAGATGAAAAGGAAGCAGATCCCCATTCCGATCAAGCCAACTAACATGACAATTAGTGACAGAACAACGACAATTCCCGACACTGCTTTCCGTTCGTCAATTTCCATATTTTATCCTTTCATGAGAGCGTCTTTTAATAATGTATTCCGGATTTATTTTCTACTCCAATTCCTGCCTTTTGATAATCAAGCGGATATATTGCTAATGCACAAGAGTAACATATTCCCCGGTCATAAGGTCGTACAGGGCCTGGATATCCCAGTGTTCGAGTCCGAATGCAGGGTCGGCAACCATTACTTTCCCGTCGCCGATTGAGAGTAGCACTACTGAATGCGAAACGTCAGTTCGCCATCCCCAGTTGTTTTTGTATCGAGGCTCTTTTTCTGCCATTTGTTCGGAAAGCCTGACGTTAACAATGGCGGGCAGGAGGTTTGAGGCTTTGAGTTCGGCAACCGTTGTATTACCTGTTTTCAGCCGGAGGGCTGTTCCTCTCGTCTTGATAACCAGGCCGCGGTAAAGTCCGTGCGATGTTGTGCCTTTATCACTGGTCAGGCACAACAGTGCCATTTCCTGTTCCGATGAGGCAATCCCGTGCAGGCGAAGGAGTGTCGCCGCTGCTGCAGCTGAGCATGAAGACTGTTGAGTCTGCAGGCATACTTCATCCTTCCATAGATTCGCACAAGCAGGTACAGGCCTGAATAGAGGACAGAAAAGCGACCAGAAAGCGACCAGGGCAAGTGATATCAGCATGAAATAGCGTCGCCACAGGGGAATGGCACAACGCATCAGGATGCCACCAAGCATGGCGGAAAGAGGAAAAACCAGGTTTCCGGACACCGGCAGTGTTTGAAAAGGAAGAATTCTTGCAATTATTGTCGAATCTGCGAGCACAAAGCCAAAGACAAGAAGCAGGCAGACAAGCAGGGTGGCCGCAATCGTCAGGCGCCAACCAGCCGCATTTCTGCCGAGTCTATAAACGACCAGCGCCAGCACGATGCTCGCGAATGATATCACCAGCGCGGCGATCCAAAGGTCTGTGTTGCAGCTCAAGCGCATTGCAGGCTGGCCTGTCGTGGTCCAAAGGCAATGAACAAAACACCTGGATTCATTCATTCTTGTTTTGATTCTTCAGTTCGATCTTCGTGATCCGAAACCGGCGTTTCCAAATGGAGGTGTCGTCCTTCTCGATTACGGCTTCGATCATGCATTCTTTGCCGATGAACTTTACCGGGTCCACGTCTGGTGGCAAGACAACGGGATAGCTCCTGGGACCAGAGTCAGTGAAGATATTGGCCATGTAGTTGGTGGCACCGCCAGCCGTGTTTGTGGCGACCAAGGTGATCCTGCCGGACGCATTTGTGCCGACAGGCTCGTCGGCTAGCGGCGTGGCGAAGTCGGCAAGACCTGGCGATGAAATTAAGCTCAGAGTTATGACTGCGCAGATTAGTTTCATTTATTCGAACCCGGCGTCCAACGCATCAAATCACGGTGAGGCGGGTTTGGCTGCCGGCTGATCGTGATTTACTTTCTGCAATCCTTCAACATCTCGTTCCGTCCGTAATGGTTTCCTGGTGATCCCAATCTTTCCCAGCCAGGCAAAGAGCGGTTCGGGCCACTGGCTTCCCGGGCCTTTGACCATTCCATAATGGAATGCGCCGTGGCCGCCGGATTCCACTGCAAAGAGCTCATGCGCAACTCCGAGGGCTTTGAGTTTGTCATCAATCGCCTGGGAAAAGGCAAAGGTTGCCGTGGTGTCATCGCGGGCAATTGCAATCCAGGTGGGTGGGGCATTCCGTTCAAGGGGGAAATGATCAATGGTTTTGCCGTTAGGCCAGCAACACATCAGCACGCAGAAATCGGGACGGCTGCTTAATCGCTCCACCTTGTCCGCTGCTTTCGCGTCGCCGCCATCGAAATGGCTTATCAGGTTCAGGCAAAGGTTTGCCCCTGCGGAATACCCTTGAATTCCCACCAGGTCCGGATCGATGTTCCATTGCGCGGCTCGGCTGCGTACAAGTCTGATGGCACGTTTGCCGTCGGCCAACGCATCCGTCTCCACATCGTTCTTGCCGTAGTGGGTTCGATATTTCAGGCCAAACACGGTGATTCCCTGGTCGTTAAGCATGCGCACGGCATTTTCCACGTGTATACACATGGCCAAGTGGTTGTATCCGCCGCCCGCGCAGATGATCAGGGAAGTCCCGTTGTTCTTTTCCTTAGGCGGAAGATAAACGAACAATTGAGGAACGGAAACGCTGGCAAAACGTTCATTGACGAATGTTTCCGGCCTTGCGTTCGTCGCCACTCCGGGCGGTTCTCCGGGCCAAAGCGGCACAACTTCGGAAGGGGTCGGCTTGACAAAATCCGCAGGATGGTTCGCGGCGCTTGAGGCGACGACAGAGATACACAATACTATAAGAACGAGACTGCGTTTCATCTTGTCTTTCAAGCCCAACGTCATTTTGAGCGGTGGCGCGGCTTACGCGATGTACTTTTCAAACACTCGTTCGGCCGTTCTTCAATCAGCAACAGGGTGGCTGTATCAGTCAGGATATGCGCTTTGTGTTTATGTTTTATTCCAGGCGGGATGAACACACCGTCTCCAGCCTTAAATGCTACTTTCTTTCTGCTGAAGAATATTTCCAATCGACCCTTGAGAACGTATCCGATGTGACCTTTTTGGCACCAGCCAGTCTCGGTGAATTCCCGTGAGAACTCCACAAGCCTGACTTGTGTGTTTCCTTCGTGGTGTACTTTCATCCTGACATTAGAGCCGGACTGTTTCCACGGTATATGCCTGAAATCGATTCGATATTTGTTCATACTCTTTTCCCGAACGTCCTGCTAAAGGTGTTATCACCCACGAGGGTTGAAAAGTACCCTTCAGCGGATGGTTCGGCCAATCTTATTTATTGTCTCCCCATCTCCATTTAGGCTTATCGCCTTTCCACCAGCAGACTGCGACAAGAGCAATGGTGAGGCAGGCAATTGCAGTTAAAAGAATGCCAATATGTGAGACGGGGCTGATGAACGCAATTGCTGCGATCATTAGAGCCGTATAGGCAAGCAGGATCACCCATCCTTGCCAGGCACAAGGCAAACCCCATCCCCATCCATATCTTTTTACCGGAAACCATACCTTCTTTTCATTTTCCATATCTTTCTCCTTTTCCGAACGACCATTTTAAAGCGCTCGAACCCGGCGCCGCGCGGGGAGAAGAGGCGCATCTAGAAACTTGTTAGGCTTATTTCTGCCTTATTTCAAGCATTGCTAAAAGTTCAGTTAACTGAACTCTTGTGTTTACATGCCTGATTGCAGGCAGTTACGACGTAAAACTTTATGTTTTTTATACTAAGTTTCCACCTGCCGAAATAATCTGACAGGCGAGGGGACGAGCCGCTGGTTGCCCGAGTCGCGCTCGAATGAAGGATTGTTACGGCTGCAAAACACCAGTCCAGCCGGCTGGACTTTATGGTATTTCCCCATTATCAAGACTTACAACGAAAAATTGTCGGGCCATTTTCCAATTTCATCTCTTGTCGTTCAAGGTTCCAGCGCCGTCATTGAGCGACGAGGTTTCACGCGCCGCGCGGGATCACCTGATACGCTCCTTGCCCTTGTTGGGTGCGTTCTCTGTTTTCACCAGCAAGATATCGGGGAGACTTTCCCAGAGTGCGTCTGCCGTTGTGTGGCTTTTCAATGCTTCCACAACCTCTGGCAGGGGGTCGGCCCATATTTCAGGAAGATCCGCCTCACCAGGCAAGGTGATAGGGAAAGCCAACTGCTCGACCGGTGGAGTAAATTGAGCGTTGACGCCTAAGCGGTTCCCTCTGGGATCAACCCGATACCATCCAAAGTCGGGCAGAAGAATAGCATTGAGCCCATGGAGAGAATATGGCTCCCCGTTGTCATCCCGGCTCAATCGTTGGTAGCAGAGACCCGCCGGAATTTCGTTGGCCCTCAGCAGGGCTGCGAGCAGATGACTTTTGGCGTAGCAGTAGCCACTGCCTTTAAGAAGAACGTCAGACGCCGAACAAGTTACCGTCTGTAGTCCGAAATCTCGAGAATGCTTGATCTCATCACGCACCCACTCAAAACACCTCTTGGCGATGGCGACAGGGCCGTCCAGACCAGAGGCAATCGCTTGCGCGCATGCAATCACTTTCGGGTGCTTCCAGTCAATCACATCACTTTGTTTGAGGTACCGGTTCATTAGTTCTTCTCTCTTCGTGCCCAACGTTACCTCTCATGCGATCGAAACCCGCAGGGTTGAGAGTCGCATGCAGGGATGGTTCGGTCCTCATTTCATTCCGGTGCAAATCCAGCACTTGTGATCTGAATCCATTTTCCGTCCAAAGAAACCTTGGCGTAAACGAACCACCCGGCAGGCGGATCGAGAGCCAGTTGCCAGCAACCATCCTTTACTTCCGCAACGCGAAAGGACTTTGCTTCGAACGTGGGGAATTGATGATGCTTCTTGTCCGCAGGGTTCAGGATGAACTTGTCTTTGAAGAGCTGATTGTACTGGTTGATCGCGAGTTTGCGCGCCGTGTTCTCGTCGATCTGTGTTTTCGACGGGGTCGCAGCAACTAAGATGCCACACACCGCCAAGAGCAAAACGGCTATTCCTATTTTCTTCATATCATCTCCTTGACCGAACGTTTATGCTCAGGCGATTGAGCCCCGCGTTGCGTGGGTTGAGAGTCACCTGCTGGAGATTGTTCGGTGTTCTTTCTTTTCAACAGCATGCATACCTTGACTGCGCCAAATCCGACCGCTGGCATCCACAGGAATGACAGCGCAATACCAATCCAAAGGGTGGTCGGGCTGCCACCAAGCCAATAGAAGGGCCACGCGAGAAAGCGCAATAGAGGCGTGCATAGTTCCGCCCATGGCGGGGTGTGTTTTCTTGCGTAGTATATGATGGGGAAGACGGCAAGACACATCAACGCCAGATGAAACACTGCCGCAGTGAGCGGCACGACAATGAGCCAGAATGTATTCGATCTTCTTTTCATCATCATTCACCGAACGCATGGCATGAGCCTCGAGGCAACCCTGGGTTGCCGAGTACTGCTCAATGCCCTTGTTGGCTCTTTTTTCGTAGATATTTGTCTGTGAACTCGCGAGGAGTTAAGACTTCAATTCCTGCA